>Ga0180429_10001917_pt1 | contig 17440 bp, 18 predicted proteins | sample SS_ome_FD_132428 | JGI IMG/M metagenome (GOLD analysis project Ga0180429, IMG submission 132428) | Hypersaline lake sediment archaeal communities from the Salton Sea, California, USA - SS_1_S_1 metaG | ecosystem: Environmental > Aquatic > Non-marine Saline and Alkaline > Hypersaline > Sediment ...
ACAGTCCGCGAAAATTCGATAGCGATCAGATCCGATCGTGAAAGTATCTTCGGGAGTGACTGTCGTGCCGGCCGTGAGTGTCGCGCTGAACCAGAAAATATTATCGAGCTCCAGGTGCACGTCGTCCTCGACGGTTCCGCCTTCGACGTTAAGCGAGGCCGTTCTGATCAAGGTGACCGGGACCAGGAAGAAGAGATCGCCTCCAGTGTCCGGCGTTCTGTAAAGCAGCTGAGTCGCGACGCCGCCTTTCGGGTCAGTGATTCCGTCATGCCAGCCGAAGGGTCCATCCGAAACGATGTTATCTTTATAACCCGATCCGATCTGGTCTCTCGATTCTCCGATCGGATACATTGTATGATTTGACTGAGTCGTGGTCCCGAGGTTTGAATGCTTCACCTCGACCCAGCTGGTATCGGTAAGCCTCCAGAACCACGTAGCCGAAGAGATTCCGCTCGACGGTCCTTGTGGATTTAAGAAGCTGGAAGTCCAGATCGACCCAGCATCCGGGGTTGTGTTATTGTCCGTCGTGTTTCCCGAGATAAACATCGGGAAAGGATTCTCGACCGTGGTCCCGAGCGGGTTCCCGAAGCCGAGATAAAAAGGACTGTAAGCCGTGACCGATCCGCCCACGCTCTTGACCACGCCGGCGACCTTCCTGCTGCTGAAGGAAAACCAGAAATCTTGACTGGAGTCGAAGACCGTCAAGTGAGCCCGGTCGTCCGTGTAAGGTTCGCACGGGTCGATCGTCCCGGTCGGCCCGATGTTCGCCTGGTCCTTCAAGACCATGCCAGGATTGAAGCTGGTCATGCCCAGGAGGAGCAGGCCATAGCGATCGTCGACGCCCTCGGTTTCGTAGTAACTCCGAAAAGCGATATAGGGCTCGTCGCCAGCCGCGACGGTTCCTTCGAGGACGACCTCCTTCTCGTCGTCTATGCTGTTATAGCTGTAGTTATTCCAGTCCCTGACTGCCGTCCAGCCGGTATCGGTCAGCGTGAGATTGAACGTCGCGCTGGAGCCGGTGCCGCCGGTCGCCGCGATCCCGGTCGTGCCGATCAGGCCGGTCATGGTCAGGTCGAGCGTGCAGCCGGTGCCGGTGCCGCTGCCGGGGTCGTTATTGGTCGAGGCTCCGGTGAGCCCAGGAGCGACGCTATACGCCCCGCCTCCGTCCTGGACGGTCACCGTCGCCACGGCCGAGCCGCTGAGGGTTGCGACTTTCACCTTTGCGTTCTGGGTCTCGGTGCCTCCCTCGACTTCGAGGATGTCGTTCACCGCGTAGCCGCTGCCGCCGGCGTTCACGACCGCGGAGCTGAGCCGGTTCGAGAAGGCTCCCATGTTCCGGAGCTTAATCGTCAGGATCACGCCAGAGCCGTCGACGGTCAAGACCTCGATCGTGCAATCCATAGCCGCGCCGGCATGGGTGATCGTGAGAATATCTCCGGCAGTGTAGCCGGTGCCGCCAGAGTTGATCGCAGCCGCGGAGACGTGCTTCGAGGTTGCGAACTGGACAATTTTGTTAAGCAGATCGCGGTAGCCTGTCGTTGTGTCAGCTTGCCATGCCATTATTGCAGTAACCTTTTAATCTGGTCCTTATTCCTGGTAACGGAATTCAGGATAGTCTGATCGCCTGCCGGCGAGTCCATGGCGTCCGGCACCTCGCTCGGATCGCTCACGTTCACGACGCTCACGTTCACCTCGGGAGCCGGGGCCTGCACGACCGTCGTGCCGCCTCCGCCGCCTTCTGCCAACCGCTGAGAAGTCTCGTCGGCCGGGATAATGTTTCCCATGCCCTGGGGCACGAAGAGCTCCGGGCCCTTCTCGCCCACGAGGAAGGGCCTGTTCGCGTCGACGGGCCCGCCGTGCTGCTTCGTCGAAGGAGCACCGCCTCCGCCGCCTCCGCCGCCTCCGCCGGTCGGGCCGGTTCCGGTGATCGCCTGGATCGCCTGGAGTATAAGTAACCGAATGATGATTCGAGTTATGTCATCCAGCAGGGCGTTCGCGAATTCCTTGAAATTGAACTCGCCAGTCCTGACGAATTGCACCAGGGCGTCCTCGGCAGAATGAAAGGCATTCACCAGGGCGTTCTCCACGAGCCCGCCCACGTCTTCGATCTCCTCCTTCACTCGCTCCAGGCCTCGGCTGAAGCCAGCCCCGATCGAGTTGCTCGCCTGGTCCGCCGCGATCTTCGCCTCGCGCAGCTTCTGATTGTACTGTTCTTGATTAATCACGTTATCGAGGAGCAGCTGATTCAGCGCCTCGATCGTGACGTTCAGCTGCTCCTGGGGTCCGAGGAGCTCGTTCACGAGTCGGTTCTTCTCCTTCAGCAGTGCGTTCTCTTCCTTCGCTGCCTCGACGAGCTGGCGCTCTGCCTCGGTGAAGACCATGCCGGCCTCCGACTCGGCCTTCAGTGCTTCACCAGCAGCGCCTCTCGTGGTCACCAGCTGCTCCAGGAGCTCATTCTCCAGGCTGAGCTGGACCAGGAGCTTCTCGAAGTCCGTGGTCGTCTGATCGAGATTCTCCAGGCCTCCAGGGGCAGCAGGGCCTCCGGTGCCTCCTGGGCCTCCGGCAGGTCCACCTTCTCCCGCGCCCTTTCCTGCTTCGGCCGCGGCCCGCTCAGCCGCTCGACGTTCCGCGCCATCGAAGAGCCGGTTCACCAGGTCCTCCGCGCCGGTAGTCTCGGCAAAGCCTTCCGTGAAAGCCGTGCCCACGATCTCGCCCAGGTTCGCCGCGCCTTCAGTGAGCTCGACCTCCGGAAAGAGGCTCGCGTCCTTCAGCTTGTCCAGGTTGTTCTTGAAGCGTCCCGGAATCGTCTTAAATTCGCCAGCCATAAGGTTTACTGCTGTTTTTGCAGAGTCGGCCATAGCCTGGGCTGCTTCCAGGTTCCCGGCAGAGAGAGCTCCGAGAGCTCCGGCAGCTGCCGCGATCGCGTTCTTGATATTGTTTCCGATCCCTCTGAGCACGTCGCCGAGGGTCTGAAAAGCTGCCGCCACGAGGTCGACCGTAGTCTCCGCGAGCTCGCGGATCGAGAATAGCGAAAGGTTCACCAGGTCGTCGAATCTCGTCGGCAGGGTGTCCCAGATCGCCATAACTGCTTCAAAGGCCCCACGGAAAAGTCCGACGATCGAGTCCGATCCCTTCGCGAGAAGGGTCAGGAGTCCCTGAAAGCTGATCTCGATCCCGCCGAAGGCGTCGCCGGCAGCCAGGCCCAGGGCTTCGAGAGTCGGAATAAAGACGTCCTTCAGGCCGGCGATCACTTCCTGGATTATCAGCCAGGCCTCGGCGAAGACGTCGCCCAGGGAGGCGATCCCGTCGGTCGAGGCGCTGATCTGGTCCTTGAAGGAGATCAGCAGAGCAATCCCAAAGGAAAGAGCAGTGAGCAGCAGTCCGATCGGATTCGCAGCGATCGCCGCCGTGAGGGCCCTGACCGCGCCCAGGGCTCCCTTCGCCCCGAGAAGGATGATCACGGCCTTCAGGACGCCCGCCACGATGTCCGCGTTATCGGCCAGGGTCCGGAGGACCTTCGTCAGTCCGCGGACGATCCCGGTCAAAGCAGAGCTTTCCTCGCCGGCGTCGCCGATCTTGAGGACCAGGCCTTCGTAGGCCGACCGGAGCGAGAGCAGAGCTCCCTTCAGGTTCTGATCCATGACTTCGGCCACGCGCTTCGCGGTGCCCTCGGCGTCCTGGAGCTTGAGATCCATGGCTTCGATCTTCGGGATCGAGTTGCTCAGAATCTCGAAGGCAGGTCCGCCTCGGTCGCCGAAGATTTCAATCCCTTCACCGGTTTCGACGCCGGCTTTTCTCAGGGCCTTGAGTGCCGCGATAAGTCCAACCGACGAGACGCGAACGTCGTCGACGGTCTGACCGGATCGCCTGAGTGCTTCTCTCAGCTTTGCATTAGGGCTTTCAAGTCTCGACAAGATTTTCCGTAAGCCGGTGCCCGCCATTGTAGACTGGAGACCTGCATCGGAAAGAGCCGCCATAGCAGCCGTGGTAGTTTCGAGGGAGACGCCGAGACCGGTCGCGATCGAAGCGACGAACTTCATGCCCTGGCCGAGCTGAGTGACGTCCGTGTTCGCACTGTTCGCAGTCAAAGCAAAAACGTCGACGATTCGCTCCGCGTCTTTTGCTTCGAGACGGAAACCTCGCATAACCTCGGCCGTGATCTTCGAAGCGGTGCCGAGGTCAAGTGCTCCCGCCTGAGCCAGGCGGAGGGTCGACTCAATGGTGCCCAGGACCTCCTCGACCTGGAGACCCGAGCGAGCCAGGAAGACCATGCCCTCCGCAGCCTGGGCCGCGCTGAACCTGGTCGAGATACCCAGCTGCTGGGCAGTTTCGGAGAGCTCTTTAAATTGTTCGGTAGTAGCTTGAGCGACGGCCTGCACCGTGCTCATGGCTTGACCGTAGTCAGCGAGGAGTCGAATGCCGCCGGTTAAGGCAGCAGCTCCGCCCACGAGGGCGAACATCCGAGCCATAGTGGCTCGGAGATTGTCCGCTTTAGTTGCTGTTCTGTCGAGAGCTCGATCGACCTTTTTCGTGTTCGCTTCCGCGTTCTTCGGGTCGACGACGACTCTGATCCGAAAATCTACCATTTACCTCTTGCGCTTTCTGTTCTTCGTTTTCGCCTTCTTCTCTCGTTCGTTAGTGAGCCAAGTAAGATAAGCAGCATCCATCGTTCGGATCATTTGCTTGAAGATATTGAGGGTTATCGGGTCATAGCCGCGTCGCTCTCCATATTCTTCGATCTTGCTCACCGGAATCTGACCTACCGAAAAACCGATTGCTCTCTCGGTTGATAACTCCCAGAAGGCCCCCATGTAGACCTCCAGGCCGGGAGGGCAGGCCGGCTCCTCTTCGTACCATGAGGGAGGCGGCTGGCCGCGCTCGATTAGTACCTCCACGGCGAAGCCGTCTCTCTCATAGCGCAATTCAAAGAGGAGCTGCTGGGTTAGTTTTTTCCCAGCTCCTCGCGGTCGTTGGCGTCGAGAACGTCGTCGTCTTCGCGGAAATTGTCGATGTCGCCGCAGAAGTCGCGGAGATCATTGAACATATCCACCGGGATCGCGCGAAGAAAGGCCTCGCAGTTTTCCCTGGAAAAGCCCACGGGATTCCCCTGGGCGTCGTTCGGAGCGACGGTCCAGTCTTCGACGATGTACCGAGGAAAAAGACCGTAGTCCGTCTCGCGGTTTTCTTTCAGGACGGCCGTGCTCATCTTTCCACGCCGAATCGTCCGGAGCATTTTCTTACCGCGCTTCAGGACGGCGTTCATGTAGGCGTTGTTCACCTCATGGGCCGGCCTGACTCGGAGAGTCGGCTCGCCTTCGATGTCGTGGAAGGTGTAAAGGGCAGTAGCCGAAGACTTGACCTTCAGCTTTTCCAGGTTGGAAAAATTCGGTTTCTCGCTCATTGTTTTGTCCTCGTTTCAAAGTCCTCAGAAAAGGGAAGCCGCCACGGTGACGGCTCCCCGTGTTCGCTTACTGTTACGGTACGGCCGGGATCAGACTCACGCCGAGCGTATAATCCAGGGTTGCGTCCCTGAAGGCCTCGCCCGTGGTATTGATCCTGACGCTCTCGTTCCTGGGCAGCTCCAGATCGCCGCCGCCGAGAGTCATGCTCGGAATGTCGAAGGCGATCGCGCCGTCGTCATTCTTGAGAATGAAGTCGAACATGACCGTCTCGTTATCCTTGATCGCGGAGATCACGTCCTCGTTCGTGAGCAGGAGCTGGCTTTCCACGTCGACCAGATAGGTCCCGGTGTTCAGCTCAGTCGCGCCCAGGGTGCCGAGGCACTTCTCGGGAGTGACCTGGTTGTTCAGGGTGAGAGTCACGTTCTTGAAGCACGTGGTGAGACCGGTCTCGTCGACCTGCTGCACGCGCAGCCTGCCGATGTCATTCGATGTATTGAACGCCGTGGTCTGGACGGTCTTGACCGGAGTGCTCGCGCCGGTTGCCTGGGTGTCGGTCGGATTCTCGGTATCGGTTCCGACGAAGCCGAACTCGATGATCGCCTTATCGGCGAGAGGCAGCTGAAAGCTGACCTGGTTCCCATAGTTTCCGATCGCATACTGCCAGCGAGTCGCGGCAGCCGCGCCCAGGTTCGGCATGGCCAGCTCGAACTGGAAGGATCTCTCCAGGAAGTCCGAGTCCGTGACGGTCACGTTCCGGATGAATCCACCGAAGAGAATGTCGACCTGGATGCCGGTGCCGGCACCGTCGGAGGATGCCAGGTCTCCGCTCACCTTATCGCAGACGATCGCATTCGCAGCGATCGAAACGATTCGAGCGTAACCGACGCCCTCGCTGAACTGATTCGTCGAGGTGAGTCCGCCGAGGTGAATGACCTGCCCAGGGCTCAGGCCGAGGGTCGTGAAGTCCAGGACGGTCGAGCTCAGGGTCGAGGTCGCGAAAGTCCAGACCAGGTCTCCGCTCGCTCCGCGGTGTCCGGCGATCTCCATGGTTGCGTTGTCCGTATTGCCAGGAGTCTCGTCGATCATGACGTCCGCGCTGTTCGCGATCTCGGTCACGGTTGCGGTGCTTCCGGAGTCGACCTCTTTCATGCCGTTGTTCGTGGAGTTGTCGAAGCCTCGCGAGAAGACCAGCCGGCCCGCTGTCATGGCCGTGGTGATCGTGTCATGCGTGAAGCTGTCGCCGCCGGCGTCGCCATCGACTGCCAGGTTATTGAAAGCCGCGCCCGACTGCTGGGGCCCGACTCTCGTGGTCGCTCCGCTGTACGGATAGCGAGTGCTCGCGAAGCAGTAACCCTCGATGAAGTCCAGGAAGACTTCACGAGTGAGGTCATGCTCGAATTCGACGGTGCTGTCCACGTCGGTCGTGGTTCCCTTCCGTCGCTGTCGGTCGGGAGAGATCGGGTCTCGCGCGACCTTCGTGGTGTTCGCGCCCCACGTGGTAACGTCATTCGGCTCCAGCAGCTTCCACGTAGGAGAGCCGGGCAGCACGCCCAGGGACTGCTCGATCGCGTAGGCCAGCGAAAGCCTATTAGTTTTGACTACGCCCATTTAATGCGCCTCCTTGTTATTTCTTAAATTCGTAGGTAAAAGCAGCCCTGACATTTCTTCGCTGCCATTTATCAGCCTTCGCTGGAGGAGGCAGCTTAACGATGCTCACTCCATCCACGAAGTCGAGATCGCTGAAAGCCTTACCTTCGAAAAGTGTTCTGACTGCCTCCGCGATCACGTTGATCTCGTTCGTTCCGTTTCCGTCGCGCACGTGCACCAGTCCGGAGACCAGGTTCTGCCGATTGTAGCGACGATTATCTTCCTCGCCGAGTGTTTCCTGCCTGCTCTCGATCTCGGTCACCGAAAAAAGAACCCAGGGATCGGTCCCTTCATCGAGGGCCGTATCGTCTTCGCCTTCGAAGATGAACGCCGTCGAGGTCCAGTTATCATCTATCCTTTGATAGACGCTTTCGGTTGCCGCGTCGATGTTATCAGGCATTAACTGCCTCCCTCGGAAATGAGGCTACCGCCTCCGCCTCCCGGCTTGTCGACGCTTTGGACTGCCCGGAGGATAGCGGCTTGAACAAAGCCAGGAGCGGCCTGCTTAGACGAGCCCTCGTTCAAGAAAACAATATAGGGCACGTTGTTCGAGATCGTGATGATCCCCATTCCCAGCTTGTAAGTCGCAGCGATCGCCGCGATCCCTTGCTGCTGAGCCGCTCCGGCTGCATCGGGGTTTTCTCGTTCTCCGGTCGGTTCATTAGGGCCGGGCCCGATCTCCGGAATCCAGTTGTTTCGAGCCCAGCCCGTATCGCGGGGAGTGTCCTCGGTGAGATTCGCCGTAGCGTTTAAGACGATCCGCTTCACTCGCCTGGTCGTGAAACCTTCGAGCGATCGGACGATCACTCTCACCTTTGGATCTCTCGCCACGTTTACTCCTTCGGAGAAGAAGCCGGCTTCTTCTTTTTCGAAACCTTCTTCTTCTTTTTCTTCGCGGCTTTCTTCTGGACCGTCACTCGCTTCTCCTCGCTTTTGCTGCTCGGTTTTTCGAGAGTCGGGTCTTCGAGATAGCCTTTATGGATTAGATAATAGACTCTCTTGGCAGTCCAGCCAAGGGCCTCCCAGTCCACGGGATCGCCCGCCTCGAAAGACGAGAGATCCTGTGTAAAGGGTTTCAGTGCCTCCAGGGGAGACTTGAGATTTTTCATCCACTCAAAAGCCATAATTGTCCTCGTTTCCCGTAGTCGTTACTACGAAATGACGCTTTCCAGCAGATAGCCGAGGTCCGAAGAAATCAACTTCTGGACGTAGGCCTGCTCGATCTCGACCCGGTCGGCCTTCTTCAGAGGCACGCGCTCTCTGGAGATCCGCTGTCCGGCAGGGCCGGCTCCGGCGTATCCGCTCCAGCTGAACGTGTAGCCGCCCGAGGGGACCATGAGGCCAGGATTCGGGGCCGCGTAACAGAGCAGCATGTGCTTCCCGGCGATATAGGAGAAGCTGTCGGTCGCACCTTCCGCGGCCGTGTTCTCGATCGCCTTGGAAACCCGGATCTCGTCGATCTCGGCGAGCTGGGCGAAAGCCTCGATGCTCACCTTCGCGGCACCGGGGCCGGTCTGACCGTACTTGATACGGTCGACGATGTCGGCATGGTTCTTGATCACGCCCCAGACCGGTCGGCCCATGACGCCCTTGTTCGGCTCGAAGCCGGTGCTCTCGCCCATGGTGGAGATCCCGGTCTCGATGTCGGCCAGAGGGTCGGAGCCGGAGGCCGCGTCCCAGAGGGTCGAGGGAGTCGGGTCATTCGCCCAGACGCCGGCCGCGAAGTAAGCGGTCATCCAGCTTTTCTCGCGGTGAATCAGCGCCTGCAAGGAAAGCAGCTCGGTCGCTTCCCTGTCGGGCTGGAGAGGGTTGTCGGTGTTGCTTCTCCGCTGATCGGGAATGTCGTGGTGCAGTGCATACACCTCGGCGAAGAAGTTGTCGTTCGAGACCTTGTAGTCGATGCCAGCCGACTCGGTAGCCGGGGCCCGCTTCTTCATCTCGGAACGAAGGAACATTCCGCGCGGATAGGTGAAGTAGAGATCGCTCTGCTTCGCCACGGGAATATTCGGGAAGACCCAGTCCGCCACGAAGTTTCTCGGATCTTGCATGAAAGCGATCGAGATATTCGTAAGCGGCCCGTTGACGTGGACGTCAGAGGGGGTCGGTTGCGCTTTCCGAATCATAATTTCCATCGAAGTTTACCTCCTTTAAAAGGTGTTTTCTGTTCAGTAGACTCGATCGCCTACGTTTACGGAATGAGGAAGTTGCTCTTGATCAGTACCGGAACGATCGACCCAGCGGCACCGGTCGCGAGGGCTTTGCCCAGCACGTGGTCCGCGGAAGTCACGCCGGCGATCGAGGCACCGTTCGCGTCCGACTGAACCTTGTCGCCAGCGGTCACTCCACCGGTTCCGACGTAGGTCTTCGCCACGCCGTAGACGGCCAGCGAGGTCGCACGACCGGCAGCGGCCGGGCTGTTCTGAATGACGCCGTCCGCGTCACCGCCAGCCGAAGAAACGACGGCGACCTGCCCGCTCGTATTGACCACGCCCCAGCGGTAGATTCCCGCGGAAGAAAGGTCACCAGCGGCCGGCAGGCTGATAGGGATAAAATTCTCTTGTACGGCCATTTTTGAACTCCTTTGTTTCTATAGCCTATGAATCACTTTTCAAAGTGCGCGAACCCCTCACGCTCTCCGCCTGCCTTGTTACCGCCCCTGACTCCGGCGCTCGTCTTCCATGCGCTTCGCCAGATCGCGGCCCTTCGCGGTCTCGGTCAGGACCTCGGCCTTCGCTTTCACGAGATCGCAGTCCTTTTCCTTGGCGTAGTCCTCGGCCAGCTTGTCATACTCCGCTTCGAGGGAGGAAGACTCGGGCTCGCCCTGCTCGCCGATCCTGGTGAAGGCCTTGCTGAGGTTTTCGTTTCCGGCCTTCAGGAGGGCCTGCACGCCCTCGCGGACCTTCAGGTCTTCGATGCTGTCGACGGCCTTCAGGAGGGACTTCTTCACGTCCATCTCGCCGGGAAGGTTCGAGAGCTCGTCCTTCGCCCGCTTCTCCAGCTCACCGTCCTCGCGCTTCTCGCGCTCGTTCTTGGCGATCTTCCAGGCCTCGTCCGCGGACTTGACCGCGTCGAGCACCTCGGGATTCGAGCTCTTGCGATACTCTTTCCCGGTCCTGTCGGACTTGTAGATCACGGGGTCGTCTCCGACGGCCTTCTCGACCGCGGCCTTCCGCCCATCGGCGTCCAGCTTGAGGAACGCCGCCTGCTCATCGGAGCCCAGGCCGGCGTAGTGAGACTTCTCGGCGTCATTCAGCGCGCCGTAGGCCTTCGCGATAGCCAGCTCGCCCTGGGAATCCTGGAGCTCTTTTTCGACCGTTTCGACGGTCCTTTCATTTTTCTCGGTCATGGTCTTTTGCTCCTTTTGCAATTCACCGTTGACAGATTTCAGCGCCAGGAGTCCTTCCTTCGGGAGCTCCTTCTCCGCGCCGAGTGCCCTGGCTCGCCGCTTGATATGTTTCGCGACGGGCCCCTTTGCTTTCGCACGACCGAAGGCCTGTATGGCGTTCCTCAGATCGGCGACGTTTACGATCGGAAAACTGCCGTCGGGCAGTGCTTTCCCCTCTTTCGCGAGCTCGCGACGGCGATCAGCGGAAAATTCCCGCTTGTCGAAACCGTCGTCTTCCAGCTCGAAACGTTTTTCCATGGGATCGTGACCATGTCCTTCGGCCATACCGATCTGGATAGAGCCGTCGGACTTCTTAACCCATGGATGCGAGTGACCGAACTCGGCCCCGTTCGCCTTGTTGTGAGTCGTGGTCCCACCTTCCTCGGTAGAGTCCACCAGGTGAGAATGGCCCTTCTCATCGGAGGTCAAAATGAGGCCGGCGCTCTTGAGCATCTTCTCGAAAGCATCCTCCTCCGGCTCGTCCCGCTTGATCAGGAGAGCTCGCGCTCCTTCCTGGGCAGGTCGGTCGACGCCGCTGATCTCGTCGATATGAAAAGACTCCATGATCGTCTTTTGCTTTTTCGTTTTTTCGTCAGCCATGTCAGCTCCTTTTTTAGCTTTCGGAGCCGAGGTCCACGAAGATCAGGTCGACCGTGCCGGCGAACGACTGAGTCGCCGTGGTCGCGATCGTCGCCTGAATGTTCAGGTAGACCGCGTTCGTGCCCTTCGCCTTGAAGAGATTGACCTGGCTCGCGCCGGAGGCTGCCTGCATGACGCCCAGGGCAGCGACGTCGGCTTCGTCCACGATGTCCTTCTCGCCGGAGTTGCTGAAGTCCGTGGAAGCGAGAGCCGCGGTTCCGACTGCATAGTCGATGTCCTCGGGGTCCGTGATCACGGTGCCGTCGGGAGTGCAGACCAGATCCACGATCGCGCCCAGGATCAGGACGTTCGAGCTCGGGAGGTCCACGAGCTTCACGCTCGCGTAGTCGTTCGCCTCGTCGATCTCGATCTCGACGTCGGTCAGCGTCAGCCGCTCGACCTGATAGCCTCGCGCCAGCTTTTCGGCAGCCACGCCGGCCGCGGTGTTCGGAGTCGAGGAAAGGCCCTGACTGACCTTCCGGCCAGCGGATTCCAGATAGATATTGTCACTCTGGAGCTGGGGAATCTCGCACGGGACACCGATAACGTGTTTTGCTTTGGGGAATACCATTTCTTATTAACTCCTTTTAGTCGTCCAGAACCTTGTCTTCACCTCTACGCCCGCCGATACTGAACCCGGTGAGCTCGCCGCTTCGGAACTTCTCCAGCATGATCTTGTCCGGCTTCAGGATCACCATGAGCCCGGTTTTCGGGCAGCTGATCTCGTAGGCCTTCTTCACGTCCTCGGTCAAGGGAAAAGCAAAAAGGACCTGGCCGGCGTCGGAGCGATAGTGCATCTCCTTCGCGGCTCTGCTGTTCAGCATGAAGTCCGTCGCGGCCTTGAGCATGGAGTGTTCAGGGATATGATCATTCTGGAGGTCGAAGTATTGCTCACCGTTCTCAGTGCAGACGATGCCCCACCCCAGCACGAGGCCGAGCTCTTCCTGCACTTTCAGAACCTTCGCGTAACTCTTAAATTTTTGCATAACTTCTCCTGCAAGTGTATCCTATCTTTAACGAAAAATAAAGAAAATTCTCAAAATTATTCTGGAGAATCTTCTTTATACCTGGTAGTGACCGCGCAGCGGTCTTGAACTGATTCAGACGGAGGAGCCTCGGGGTCTCCTGGGAATCTCATTTGATTCCCTCTTCCCGTCTCGAAAGTCTGTCCGACCAGGCGCTTCTGTCGGTCCATGGTTCGGTGACTTGAGCGAACTCGATCGTCTTTTGACGTATCCCATTGACGGACAAGAGCATCGGGTCGAAGAGTCCCGGAATCGAAAGCCTGCTGATACATCTCATCGACGCCGGCGTGCACGGCCCGGAGGGACTCCGTTCTCGCTATAACTTCGGACCTGTATTTGATATAGCGATCCCGATAGCGTCCGACCATGCGCTCGATCTGGTCCGAGCTCAGGCCCTTCCCTTCCTTGATCGCCCTGGCGAAGGTCCGGTCGAAGCGAGCGTCCCGGAGCTTCCTCCGGAGAGCCGTCGAGTCGAGCTGCTCCAGCATGCGCCGGTAGTTATTCACGGCCCGAACCTGGCGGTCTGTAAGGCCGATAGAGCGACGGAACTCGCGCGCCATGTCCCGAGGGTTGATCCCGCGCCGAATGCCGTCCTGGAGGGCCTGCCGGGTCGCCAGGCGCTGCTTCTCGCTGAACTGCCGGATCAGGCGGAGCTGATTCCTTCGCATCTCGGCCAGGGCCCGCTCGTTCACGTTGTCGAAGTCGAGCGTCACGTTCAGGGCGTCCCGGACCAGCTTCGCCGTCTCGTCGGCTGCCAGAGTGAAGGTCTCACCCCAGAGCCTGCCCAGCTGGAGAGCTGCCGTCTCCGAAAGGATCAGGGCCTCCTCGACCTGGCCCAGGAGCAGGAGCTCCTCGATCCTCTTCAGGGTGTTCGCATCCTGGATCGTCTTGATCACCGCGAGGAATCTGGACTTCCACTTCGGAGCCATTTTATCGGCCAGCTTGATCAAGTCGCCGGAGGGCTGGATGAACTTCTTCGCCATTTATCTCCCCTGGCAGGTATAGGTCGCCTCGGCCGGGTCGCTCATGACGGGCCCGACGATCCGGTAAGTCCTTCCGAGGATCGTGATCTCGTCGCCCTTCTCAGGGACCGCCGCCGGCGTGATACTGTCGCCGATGATCAGGATCTTCCGGTCGCTCGCCTGGATGTTCTTCGCGTCCTGGAGCTCGCGGTCGGAATACGTGTCGACGAAGCCCTTGCACTCATGCGTCGAGTCGGTCTTCGCCTTTCCACTGGTGAGAGATCCGGAGGTCCGCGCGCCGGAGCTCTTCTTCGTGAGCGTCGCAGCCAGGAGGCCCTTGCTCATGTTCTTATGGACCAGCTTCGCTATATCCACTCCGAAAAGTTTATTTCCCATTATGCCAGCCCCGCTCCGAGACCATAGCCGTCACAACCATCGAACTGACTCTCGACGTCCACGCCGGGAGCCATGGGAGCGGTGAGCCCGCTCGCACCTTCGAGGAAGTAACGGATCAGCTCATGGGCCTCCGTAGGAAATCTCGGATATTTTCCATCGGTGCCCTTGAAGAATTCGACCGACGCGCTGCCGGCCTGGACCTTCTTCACGTTGCTCCCCTGGTCGAGGGACTGAGTCGCCTCGGCGTCGGCCAGGAGGTAAAGCACGAGCTCATAGGTCGCGTGCTCCACGGCCTCGGGAGTCGTCGCGCTGTCGACCGCGTTTCCGTCCTTGTCCGTGAGTCCCGTCCTCGGAAATTCCAAGGGCTGAGGAGTCACCAGGTCGGTCTTCTGTCCTTGCCAGTTTGCTCGGTCGAGCCAGCGCGTCGCGGAAACGTGAGCCTTTTTCCTGTTGTTACTGCTCGCGCTGTCGTAGGCTGCCGAATTCATATGTGCAGCCATGTAAGTCTTCAGGCCGGCCGAGGTGCCGTGCACGTCGTAGGCCGTGCCGCTGATTGTCACTTGTCCCATGCTTTACTCCTTTAGGTCTTCGTCACGTCTTGAACGACGTTCCATTCGCCCTTCGCGACCGTCCTGATCTTCGAGGCGAGGTCAGTCTGCTCCAGGTCGAAGTAGTACGTCGAGGGAGTCTGATCAGCTTCGCCGGCGGAAAGCGTGAACGTCACGACGCCGTCCGTTCCGACCGGGACCACGCCGGTCAGCTTGAAGAGCTGAGTCGTCTCATCCGTCGGCTCTTCGTTCGTATCCACGGAGAGCTTGAAGGAGAAACCCGTGATGTCGACCACGTTTTCATTGCTGTCCTTGATCACGAAGCTGAAAGGAAACGTATCACCGCGGACTCGCGTGATATTCGTCTCCTGGTATTTCATATCAAAAATTTCTGCCATTTTAGTCACCGTCCTGATAAGTTACTTCGATTTGATCGGCCGCCAGTGTAACATCCAGGGCGTCCGCTGTCAAGATCACCTCGTCCGGAATCGGATGAACGATCACGTCGATCGCGGTAGCGCCCAGGGAGACGTCCTGGACCGCGCCCACGAGGACCGCGTCCTGGGTGCCGCTGGCCAGGAGAGCGTCGATCGTATCCGGCACCAGGGAGATCCCGATCTCCTCCGCCGGCGTGTCGTCCTCGACCTCCGGGGTCAGCTCCGCGTCAATTCGATCCGCGGCCAGCTGTACGTCCTGGGCGTCCGCTTCGAGGCCCACGTCCTGGGCCGTGCCGGCCAGGGTCGCCAGGCACTGGGTCGCCGCCTGGACCACGTCCTGGAGGTCCGACGCCAGGATCACGTCGAAGAACTCCATGATCCCTTCGCCGAGGACCCGAGTGATCGCTTCCTCGATCGTCTCCTGGTCGTCTATGACCCGAGTGAGGCCCCGAGCAGCGACCAGGGTCTCGACCAGGGTCTCGATCTCGCTGATCACTTGAACGATCGCCCTGACCCGGAGGATCGTCTCCTCGACCTGTTCTTCCTCATTGACGACCTGGACCATGCCCTTCGTCCGGTTCACGTCCTCGACGATCTGCTGGACCTCAGAGACGACCTGAGTGATCAGCTTCGAATGAAGCACGGCCTCGACCAGCTGCTCGACGTCGTCGACCGTCCTGACCAGGGTCCGCGCCACGTCGACGGCCTCGACGACCTGCTGGACCTCGTCAAGGATCTTCACCAGTCCCTTCGAGGTGATCACGTTCTCCGGGATCTCTTCCACGTCGTTCTCGATCCGGACCAGCTGCCGGGCCCTGACCACGGCCTCGGTGATCTGCTGAACGTCGTCCACGACCTGGAGGATCGTCTTCGTGTAGTTTAAATCCTCGACGACCTGGACCTGGTCGTCCACGACCTTCACGGAGCCCCTGGCAGTGTCAAGGTCTTCGATAATCTGCTCGACCTCGTCGAGGACTTTAATCAAGCCCCGGACGTGGAGCACGTTCTCGACGATCTGCTCGACGGAGCTGAGGACTCTCACCAGGGCTCGAATCTGGAGGACTTCCTCGACGACCTGCTCGTCCTCGTCGATCACGCGCGCGATCTGGCGAGCGGTCACCAGGGTCTCCGGGACCTGCTCGACCTCGTCGAGGATCTTCACCAGGCCTCGAACATGGAGCACGACCTCGACCAGCTGCTGGACTTCGCTGATCACTTTCACCAGGCCCCGCGTGAAGGAAACAGTCTCCTCGATCTGCTCCTCGTCGTTCACGACCTGGGTGATTCCCTTCGTATGATTCACGTCCTCGATGATCTGCTCGATCTCCGCGAGAACTCGATTCATTGCTCGGACGACCAGAGTCTGCTCGACGACCTGCTCCTCGTCGTCGATGATACGACTCAGGCTCCGCCTGGTCACGGTCGTCTCGTCGACCTGCACGACCTCGCCGGCAGGAAGCCGCACCAGGCCGAGGGCCCGCGCGAGGTTTTCGACGACCTGCTCGACCTCGTCGACGATCCGGTTCAGTCCTCGAACGACGACGATCCCGCTTATGTCGCCCTCCTCGATCTGCTCTTCTTCGTTCACGATCTGGAGCAGTGCCTGGCCCAGGGAGATCCCGAGCTGCCACCACTTTTTTCGCGGCCTGATCAGCATCCAGGGATCATCGTAGATCTGCATGATCTGCTCGGCTGTCAGCTTGTCGCTGTAGGTTGCCCAGTAGCCGAAACGTCCTTCGCTATTCGACGGGCCCGGCATGGCTTTTAATCCAGTGAGGCCTTCGAATAGTTTCACCGGAAAGGCTGCCGAGCGAATCAGTGCCGGGTTGCTTGTGTTCTGGTGAATCCGCCGGCCATCTCTCCAGATCTCCATTCCGCCCACGCCGGTCGTGCAAACCCAGAGTGAATCGGTATCAAGTCCGGAGAGCCCGGTCTTCGATAGCGTGATATTCCTCCAGCGAAAGGAGCATCGGTCATTCCTGGGAATTGAAAACCATACGCTTTTGTTTGCATCTCCGATATTCGGCGTCCAGGTTCCCCAGACTCCGATTCCGTTATCAGCCATTTTATGGTATTGAAAAACAATCGTCGCGCGCCTGTTCTGAGCGAAGACGGTACTCGTCGGACCAATATGAATAAAAGAGCCGTCAGTCGAGTCGTCGCTTTCCACCATCCAGCCGCCAGTGTGATCGTCGAGGACCCACTGAGCAATAGTCCTTCCGCCTTCGAAAGTCCCGAACGAAGAACTGATCCACTGAGGAGCCATGTTTCGAATCACGCGCTCGCCACGGTTCGCCCAGGTGAACGGCATGCAGACCCGGCAGCTCTGGGCTCCGGGAGCGTCGGACCTCCAGACCAGGCTCTTCGGTTTCTCCGGGATCTTGTAGCCGTAGGCCATTTACTGGACCTCTGGATAATAATACTTGTACTTATAAGCGTGATTCGCCTCGGTGCTATTCAGCGCCTGGCCGGAATCGTTATAGACCGCGATCCCCCATTCCTCGCCCAGTGGGCCGAAGTCCGAGGTATCAATGTCGATATAGAAATCCTTGTTCGCCGTTGCTGTTACTTTGATCTGGCCGATCACCTTCGCGTTCTCTGGAGTAAAGGCTGCATCGGTGCCACCCCAGCCATCGGTCGCGATCGTGCCGGCGTCACGTAGTAAATAGATCTTGTAGGTTCGGTTCAGTGTCGGACCCGTTCCGCCTGATCTGATTTTCAAAGTGATAATAGCAGCCGGCCGATCGTTCGAGTTTGTGATCTTCGCGCTGGAACGTCCCGCGCCATTCGCCAGGCTCGCGAGCGTGATCGTGAAGGTGCCTTCACTATCGAACTTTGGAAGAATGGCGTTTGCCATGGAGCCTCCTTCTTAGACGTCAGGGTCCCAAACTTTAGCGAGGTCGTCCCAGTTGTTATCGACCGCAGTCTGAATCTGGGCGTCCGTGTTACTGTTATTGATTCCGTTCGCCGCAAAGATTCGCGTGAACTGCTGCACGCTA
>Ga0180429_10001918_pt1 | contig 17440 bp, 12 predicted proteins | sample SS_ome_FD_132428 | JGI IMG/M metagenome (GOLD analysis project Ga0180429, IMG submission 132428) | Hypersaline lake sediment archaeal communities from the Salton Sea, California, USA - SS_1_S_1 metaG | ecosystem: Environmental > Aquatic > Non-marine Saline and Alkaline > Hypersaline > Sediment ...
GGCGTTCAAGGTTCAAGGTTCAAGGTTGGAGTGCGCAGAATACGCCGCGCTCCAACTTCAACGCCTGATTTTGCCGGAATTAATACAATTCTAAACCATGTCCGGTATACTATCGTAAAAGATACAATCAGGAGATGCGGCCATGTCAAAAAGCAACGCCCGTAAACTTGAAGAAAAAATCAAACAAAAATTAAACCAACTGGGCGACCTGCTCGATTCCTGGCTGAACAAACAGCGTCCGGCCTTGCAACCCGTCCCCATTCCGGTCGAGCGCCCGCGGCAGCGGACAAAGTATCGCCGCTAAATCCCCATCCAAAGGAGGTGATGGCCCATGCAGGACAGCGACCTTGCTGACCTTAGCAACTTGAATATTTCTTTCCAAAATTCCACTATCTTAAAACTAATTCAACCCCGGTAGCCGGCAGGATTCAATATTCAATGAGCCAATGCTCAATTTTCAAAATTTGAGCTTTGAGCATTGAAAATTGAGAATTGACTCTTGCCGACTACCCCATAGCCACAGGAGAAAAAAATGTCAACCGAAAGTGATGTAGCGGGCAAAGAAAAACTGATTATTTTTGATACCACCCTGCGCGATGGCGAACAATCGCCCGGCGCCACCCTGAACATTCAGGAAAAACTGGAAATTGCCCGCCAATTATCTCGACTGGGGGTAGACGTGTGCGAAGCAGGCTTTCCCATAGCCTCCCCCGGCGACTTTGAGGCCGTTCGGCGCATCGCCACCGAAGTTGGCCCCCTGACCGAAAACCGCAAAAGCGGCCAGCCGATGGTCATCGCCGGCCTGGCCCGGGCCAACGAAAAAGACATCGACCGGGCCTACGACGCGGTCAAAGTGGCTCCCCGGCACCGCATCCACACCTTTTTAGCTACCAGCGACATCCACCTGAAATACAAGCTAAAAATTGACCGGGAAGAATGCATTGACCAGGTCATCAAAGCCGTGACCTATGCCAAAAGTAAGTGTGATGATGTTGAATTTTCGCCGGAAGATGCCGGACGCAGCGACCCCGAATTTTTGACCGTAGTCCTGGGTGAAGCCATCAAAGCCGGGGCCACCACCCTCAACATACCCGATACCGTCGGCTACACCACCCCGGAAGAGTTCGGCTGGCTGATAAAATACCTCATCGAAAATACGCCCGGCGCAGAAAAAGCCGTCTGGTCAACCCACTGCCATAATGATCTGGGCCTGGCCACGGCCAATACCCTGGCCGGGGTAGCCAACGGCGCTCGTCAGGTAGAAGTGACCATCAACGGCATTGGCGAGCGGGCCGGCAATACCAGCCTGGAAGAAGTGGTGATGGCCGTCCACACCCGGCCGCAAAATTTCACCATCTATTCTGATATAGACACCACCCAAATTACCCGGGCCAGCCGTATGGTCAGCGCCTACACCGGCATGTCGATTCAGCCTAACAAGGCCATTGTGGGGGCCAACGCCTTTGCCCACGAGGCCGGTATTCATCAGGATGGAATGTTAAAGCACCACACCACCTATGAAATTATGCGGCCCGAGGTCGTGGGGTTGGGGGCCAGCGCTCTGGTGCTGGGCAAACATTCCGGGCGACACGCTTTTAGAAAGCGACTGGAAGAGTTGGGCTATGGCGATTTAAAAAAAGGCGAAGTCAATCAAGCCTTTGAACGCTTCAAACGGATTGCCGATAAAAAGAAAATTGTAACCGACGCCGACCTGGAAGCTATCATCACCGATGAATTTTACCAGCCCAAAGAAATCTGGAAGCTAAACAGCGTCCATGTGACCAGCGGCGACCGGGTGAACGCCACCGCCACCGTCAGCCTGACCGACCCCAACGGCGTCGAATTGATTGACGCGGCCATCGGCACCGGTCCGGTTGACGCCGTGTACAAGGCCATCAATCGCATTGTAGGCGAACCAAACATCCTGACCGAATTCATTGTGCAAGCCGTCACCGAAGGCATTGACGCCATTGGCGAAGTGACCATTCGGGTACAGCCGGAAGTTGCCCACGACTTTACGACCAATCCGCAAACCGGCAAACAGACGGCCCGCACCTTTAGCGGACACGGAGCCAGCACCGATATTATTGTTGCCAGCGCCCGGGCCTACATGAGCGCCCTCAACAAAATGCTGGCGGTGCAACAGGAATCGGCCACCATTCAGCAATCCGCCGAGACGGCGTAATATCTTTTTGCAGACAAACCCCGTAGGGCGGGGGGCCTGGGGGGTAGCTCCCCCTTTCGCCCCCATTGCTGCCGGGGGTCTGCCTTGTTTTTTTGCAAACAGTTGCAGGTGTGATATAATTATCAGGTCACTGATCGGTATTTTGACCGACAGCGAACCGTATCGATAATAGTAATCAATTTCGTTTCTGTCGCTTGGACCCATTGGGCCGAGACGGCGATCAAAAACAACAAGATGGGTTATCCCTGATTTCTCTGGTTGTCTTTGCGAGCCTCGCGGCCTGTGCCGCGAGGCTTTTTGTGTGTGGAGAATACGATGGCTGAACTATCAAAAATAACCACCCTGACGCTTAAACAGAAGAAAGAGCAGGGCCAACCCATCACCGTGCTGACCGCCTACGATTACCCCGGTGCGCAACTGGTTGATGAAGCCGGGATAGACATTATCCTGGTGGGCGACTCGTTGGCAATGACGGTGCTGGGCCATCCCAACACCGTCTCGGTGACGATGGATGAAATGCTGCATCACTGCAAAGCCGTGGCTCGAGGCGCGTCGCGGGCTTTTTTGGTGGGCGATATGCCCTTTATGAGTTACCAAATTAACCGGGATGAGGCGGTACGCAACGCCGGACGATTCATCCAGGAAGCCGGCATGGAAGCCGTCAAGCTGGAAGGCGGGCGCGAGGTATTGTCCACGGTGCAGGCTATTGTGCAGGCTGGCATCCCGGTGATGGGCCACATCGGCCTGACCCCACAGAGCGCCACCAAATTGGGTGGCTACAAAGTACAGGGCAAAACGGCGCAGGCCGCCCGCCAACTGCTGGATGATGCTCTGGCTTTGCAGCAAGCCGGCTGCTTTTCGATTGTACTGGAAGCGGTACCGGCCCCGGTGGCCCAGGCCATCAGCCAACAACTAACGATCCCCACCATCGGGATTGGGGCCGGGCCGGGCTGCGACGGGCAGGTGCTGGTCTTTCACGATGTACTGGGCTTGTTCGACCGCTTTACTCCCAAATTTGTCAAGCAATATGGCCAACTGCGCCAACCCATTCTCGATGCCCTGACCGCCTACCGGCAGGAGGTCGAAGCCGGTCTCTTTCCCACCGAGGCCCACAGCTTTGCCATTGACGAAGAAGAGCTGGAGATTTTCCTTTACGGAGGCCAGGCATGACCCACCCCCGCCGACTGAACATCACCATTTTTGGCATTGGAGCCATGGGTACCCTGTTTGGCAGCAAGCTGAACAACATCGCCAATATTTCGTTGTTTGGGCATTGGCCGGAGCAAATCGAGGCCATCCGCCGCTACGGGTTGATCCTCACCCACCCGGACGGCTCGACGGACACCCACCGCCTGCGCATCACCAACAAATTAGAGACGATTCCGGCGGCGGACATCGCTCTGATTCTGGTGAAGAGCCACCAGACCGGCGATGCGGCCCGGCAGGCTGCCAAAATTCTCAAACCGGATGGCTTGGCCGTCACTCTGCAAAACGGGCTGGGTAATCTGGAGACGCTGGCCGGGGCCGTGGGCCGGCGGCGAGCCGCCCTCGGTATTACCGCCCAGGGCGCCACCGTGCTGGGGCCGGGCCAGATTCGTCACGCCGGAAACGGGCCAACGCATCTGGCCTCATCGCCCGGCAAAGAAAAACAGTTACAACAATTGGTCGATCTGTTCAACGCGGCCGGGCTGGAAACCACCCTGACCGCTAACGCCGACAGCCTGGTCTGGGGCAAGCTGGCCATCAACGCCGGGATCAACCCCCTGACCGCCCTGCTGGAAATTCCCAACGGCAAACTGGGGCAGGACAGCAACCTGCGCCAGATGATGTTTGCCGCCGCCACCGAAGTGGCCCGCGTAGCCGCCGCTCAGGGCATCAGCCTACCGTTTGCCGATGCCGCCCTTCGTACGCTGGAAGTGAGCCAATCTACCGCCGGGAACAAATCATCTATGTTTCAAGATGTCAGCCGGGCCGCGCTAACCGAAATTGAGGCCATTTCCGGCGAGGTGGTTCGCTACGGTCAACGGCTGGGCGTGCCGACCCCGGTGAATGAATGGCTGCTCCAAATGATTCAAACCAAAGAAAAACAGAATCGGCTGCGGAACGTATCGTCGGTTTGACGGATGGATGGTTTGTTGGTTGGTTGGTTGATTCACACATTCGTAAATTCGCACAGAAGACTATTCACCGCCTGCGGCGGTTCAGAGTGACATTCGCACATTGACAAGGAGTCATCATGAAATCTTTTGCCAACATTAGTGATATTCGCCGGGAACGGTGGGCCAAACCACAACTAACCTGGGGGCTGGTGCCGACGATGGGCTATCTGCACGAAGGGCATCTGAGCCTGGTGCGGCATGCTCGCCGCGAAAATGACCGGGTCGGGGTCAGTATTTTTGTCAACCCCACCCAGTTCAACAACCCTCAGGATTTGGAAGTTTACCCCCGCGACCTCGACCGGGATTTGGCCTTGCTGGAAAAAGAAGGGGTGGATTTGGTCTGGACGCCTACGCCGGAGATTGTTTATCCCGATGGTTTCCAGACCTATGTTGAGGTGGAAAAAGTGATCCAGTATCTGGAAGGTCCCACCCGGCCCGGCCACTTTAGGGGCGTAACCACGGTGGTGATGAAACTTTTCAACGTGTTCCAGCCCCAGCGAGCCTACTTTGGCCAGAAAGACGCCCAGCAGGTGGTGGTCATCAAACGGATGGTCAAAGATTTGAACCTGAATCTGGAAGTGGTGGTCTGCCCGCTGGTGCGCGAAGAGGGCGGGTTGGCCATGAGTTCGCGCAACGTCAACCTCAAACCGGAGGCCCGGCAGCAGGCGTTGTGCCTGTCGCAGGCGCTGTCGGCGGCCAAAACAGCCTTTTTTGCCGGCGAACGGGACGCCAACAAATTACGACAAATTATGCTGGACATCATTGACGCAACCCCGCTGGCCCAGGCCCATTACGTCAGCGTGGCTCACCCGGAAACCCTGCAGGAGTTGGCCCAGGTGGATGAGCACGCCTTGCTGTCAATGGCGGTTTTTGTGGATGGTATTCGTTTGATTGATAATATGGTGGTCTAAATGTTGCTGACAATTGATATTGGTAACTCAAACATTACTTTTGGGCTGTACAACGGCGATAAAGAACTGCAACATCACTGGCGCATCAAAACCGACCATGGCCGGCTGGCCGACGAGTACGGCATCATCATGCTGGGCTTGATGCGGCACGAGGGGCTGCGCTTCCGGCAAATTCGGGGGGTGATAATTGCCAGTGTGGTCCCGCCGCTGACCCAGGTTTTTACCAAAATGGTAGAACGATTTATGGAGCAGTCGCCGCTGGTGGTGGGGGCGGGCGTCAAAACCGGGGTACCGATTCGCTACGACAGCCCCCGCGATGTGGGCGCGGACCGCATCTGCGACGCAGTGGCCGCCTTCAAAATGTACGGCGGGCCGGCTTGCGTGGTGGATTTTGGCACCGCCACCACCTTCAACGCCATTTCGGCCAAGGGGGAATACCTGGGCGGAGCCATTGCCCCCGGCCTGGGCATCGCCTCCGAGGCCCTGTTCAGCCGCACCTCCAAACTGCCCCAGGTTGACCTGGCCCGCCCGCCGCGGGCCATCGGCACCAACACCGTTCACGCCATGCAAAGCGGTCTGATTTTTGGTTACGTGGGCATTGTAGAAAGTATGGTGGCCCGCTTCAAGGCGGAACTGGAGGGCGAGGTCCGGGTCGTCGGCACGGGGGGGCTGGTGCGGACCATCGCCAAAGAAACAAACGTCATCGAATTTGTCAATCCCTGGCTGACGCTGGAGGGTCTGCGTCTGATTTGGGAAATGAATCAGGGGTAAACAATGCAAAAATTTTTACAGGGCAACCGAATTGTACTGGGCGTGACCGGCGGTATTGCCGCTTACAAAACAGCCACGGTCTGCAGCCGGTTGGTACAGGCCGGGGCGGATGTTGACGTGGTGATGACCACCGCCGCGCAGCAGTTCATCACCCCGCTGACATTCCAGGCGCTCACCCACCGGCCCGTTTACACCGACATGTTCGACACTCCCGCCGGGCAAAATATCTCGCACATCTCCCTGGCCGACTCTGCCGACCTGCTGATGATCGCGCCGGTCACAGCCAACACCCTCAGCAAACTGGCTAACGGGCAGGCCGATAACCTGCTCGTCGCTATTGCGATGGCGACCCCGGCTCCGATTTTGCTGGCCCCGGCCATGGAAAGCGATATGTGGCAATACCCGGCCACCCAGGCCAACATTGAAAAATTACGGAGCTGGGGCATGGTCACGGTGGGGCCGGCCCAAGGCCGGCTGGCTTCCGGGGCGATGGGGCCGGGCCGGATGGTGGAGCCGGATGAAATTGTCGGTATGGCCCAGGCGGTGCTGGGCCGGCAGGGCGATTTGGCCGGTCACACCGTCGTCGTTACCGCCGGCGGCACCCGCGAAACTATTGACCCGGTGCGCTTTGTGAGCAATTATTCCAGCGGCAAAATGGGCTACGCCGTGGCCGAAATGGCCCGCAATCGAGGTGCGGACGTCACCCTGATTACGACCGCCAACCTGCCACCGCCGGTGGGTATCACCGTGAAACCGGTGGAATCGGCGCGGGAGATGCTGGCGGCGGTGCTCGAGGCCACGACGCAGGCTGATGTGTTGGTCATGGCCGCCGCGGTGGCCGATTTTCGGCCCGAAAGCACGGCGGGGCAAAAAATCAAAAAACAGGCTGATACCACCGGCCTGACGCTGACGATGACCCGCAATCCGGACATTCTGGCCGAAGTAGCCGAACAAAAAGCCGCCGGTCATGGACCGCGGGTCACAGTCGGCTTTGCCGCGGAAACGGAAGATTTGCTGGCCAACGCCCGCGCTAAATTGACCCGCAAAAAGCTCGATTTGATCGCGGCCAACGATGTCACCGCCGGCGATGCCGGTTTTGCCGTCGATACCAACCGGGTGACGCTGCTGGCGGCGGACGGCTCAATGGAGCAACTGCCGCTGCTCAGCAAGCACGAGGTGGCTGCGGCCATTTTTGATCGCGTGGTCGAACTTCTGTAGTTTTAACAGAGGCACGCCCCCTTTGGACCCACACTTGCCCAGCCAAACTGGATGCTTCGCGAGGGGGTCTCCATTCCCCGTTTTCACTCTTTGGTGTCGTCCCGTCGGAAACTGTCCGGCTCTGCAAAAAATGCGGTTGACAACAGGCTGGAACGCCTGTATCATGCTTAATGAAGTAACCGCTCACGAACTCTGACAAGCCCCAGCTTTCGATCCTCTCTTCGACATTCCCCACCCTAACAGACTCGCCGCAATAAACTTGAAACCAGGATCCATTCAAGAATGGTATCTACTCAGGCGGGAACATCTTTTCCGTATTACGAGGAGCGCAGTGACGACACTTGCACCGCTCTCCCTTCGGTTGCAGTGCAGGTGAGCAATGACATGCTGAGTAATTATCAATAATGTTAAAAACGGGGGGGCAGGATACCTGAGTACCTTCTCCACTTCCCACCAGCGAAAGGCAGTTGCAGCATGAAACAGCAAAAGGTTCAAATTGGCTTATTGCAGGTCGGCATCATCATCCTGACGATTGCCACCGCCCTGATCCATTTTTCTCTGGTATTTCCCAGCGGTTTATTTATTCTGAATGGCTTGGGTTATCTTGTTCTGCTGGCGGCTCTGTATTTGCCGCTCGCTCAATTAGCCGAGTACCGGGGAGTAGTGCGGTGGATATTAATGGGCTATACAGCCTTGACCATCATCCTGTGGATTATTATGGGATCGCGGATTTCCATCGCCTATATTAACAAAATCATCGAAGTGGTGTTGATTATCCTGCTGTGGATGAAAAATCGAGCCAAAACATCCCCCTCCTAAATACTCGGCCTCACTACCACGGGTGTGAGATAGCTAACCAGCAATTTTGTGACCACCCCCAGCACAATCAGATACCGAAAAAATAATAACTGTACACTTTGTAGATTAAAAGGCCTATGAGACAGAGACGTATTGTTCGCTGGATCATCTTCGTTGCGGCTGTTTTGACCCTGCCACTTTGTTGCCTTTCAGCCGTAACAACCACCATAACCCTGGTACCCATCCCGATGTTTCGGGCGCATTTTGTGGTATCCAACCAGACCGGTGAGACCCTCTATCTCACGCCAATCGGTCAAACAAACTATAAACAGGAACAAAAACAGGATATTCTGGACCAATATTATCGCTCCCCCAATCTGCCGGTCTGGCAACGGCTGGACCTGCGCATGGAGCCTGGCGACACGCGCTACATCATTCAAATGTTCGATGAGGATTACACACTCGATAGTCTTGTGGTGCGCAATGAGCAGCATGACTATCGCCAATTGGTCATCGAAGAGCCACCGGCCTTGCTGGTGGCCGGAGATTCATCACCCCCCACCACCTACACCATCAACTCATTCAGTCGGCTGCCGGAAATTGAGCCGGATTTATTGGCCCTGGTCAACACCGCGGCCCGCTACAATTACCGCCGCTGGATCGAATTAGCAAGCTTGATGGGAGTCGGTCTGATCCCACTGGGTCTCGGCCTGGGTGGATTTTTCTATACCCGGCAACAACTCCACTGAAATTTCATTCTGAGTGAGCCTGCGGCGAGCGAAGAATCTCTTTAATACGCCCCAAATATAAGACAATGTAACGTTGCCGTGAGATTTTTCGTCGCTCCGCTCCTCAAAATGACATGTCTGCTGAATAGTACAGTTTTTCAAAAAATCCGTGTTTGTCCGTGTAAATCCGTGAGCTAATTCCTTTATCCCGAATTCATCATTACAGACAACACAAAGACATCGTTTCAGGAGTCGCAAATGACAGAAAAATTTGTCGGCAAAAACCTGGGAAAATATCAAATCGTAGCCCGGCTGGGACAAGGCGGCATGGCCGAAGTATACAAAGCGTACCAGCCCGGTCTGGACCGGCACGTTGCCGTCAAAATTATGCACAGTCACATTGCCGCTCAGTCGGGGTCAGCCGAGCGCTTTGAGCGGGAAGCTGTGGCGGTAGCCCGCTTGCATCACCCCCATATTGTGCAGGTGTACGATTTCGATTTGCAGGAAGACCTGTATTACATGGTAATGGAGTTTATCGAAGGCCCCACCCTTCGTTCTGAGCTGGCAGAACGCGGCCGCAATAATCAAACCTTCACCCTCTCTGAAATCGTCCCCATTTTTAGCGCCTTGACCGGAGCCGTTGATTATGCCCACGCCCAGGGTGTTGTTCATCACGACCTTAAACCGGATAACGCCATGATCACCCCACTTGGGCAACTGGTCTTGACTGATTTTGGCCTGGCTCAGATGATGGAAGTTACCACTGATCTCGAATCCGGCGAAGTGCGCGGCACTCCGGCTTACATCGCCCCGGAGCAGGCCCAGGGCCAACGCGGGGATAAGCAAAGCGACATCTATTCGTTGGGGGTGATGCTGTACGAACTGGTCACCGGCAAACTACCTTTCCACTCCGACCGCCCCCTCTCGGTAATGCTGATGCACATCAAAGAGCCGCCGCCGCCGCCCACGGAATTCAGGCCCGACCTGCCGCCGGCTGTGGAGCAGGTCATTTTGAAGGCGCTGGCCAAGGAACCGGCCAAGCGCTATACCAGAGCCGGAGAAATGATGCAGGCCCTGTGGGAAGCGATGGGCCTCAGCCGGGACGAATCGGCCGCGGCCCTGATTGCCGCGATTGCCGCCTCGCCTGAAATTCGCGAAGTGGCCCTGACCCCGGACCGCCCGCCGCTTTCCTCATCGGCGCCGCCACCGCCCTGCCCGTACCGGGGTTTATTTGCCTTTCGAGAAGCGGACGCGCCCTTCTTTTTTGGCCGGGAAGCCTTTGTGGCCCAATTGATGGCCGCGGTCCGGCAGCAACCGATGGTCGCCGTGCTGGGGCCTTCCGGCAGCGGCAAATCGTCAGTGGTGTTTGCCGGCCTGTTACCCCGTCTGCGCCAGAAATCCGGGGGATGGTTGGTCGATTCGATCCGCCCCGGTGCCCAACCGTTTCGAGCGCTTGCCGAAGCGTTGGTATCTCACCTCCAGCCAGACCTGAGCGAAGCAAAGCAAACGGTCGAAACCGACAAATTGGCCCAGGCTCTGCGCCGGGGCGAGCGCACCCTGGCAGACCTCATCAACCAAATCGGAGCGGGGTCTCCGGCGGACAGCCGGTATCTATTGGTCATTGACCAGTTTGAGGAGCTTTACAGCATCTGCCCTGAGGCCGAAACTCGCCGCCGTTTTGCCAATCAACTGCTGGATGCCATTGATGCCCGGCAGCGATACCTGCCCGATGCCGCGATTAATAACTTTACCCTGGTTTTAACCATGCGAGCCGATTTCCTGGGCCAGGCCCTGGGTCATCGCGCCTTTGCCGATGCCCTGCAAGCCGCCGATATAAAACTGGGACCGATGACCGCTCAAGAGCTGGATCGGGCCATTGAAAACCCGGCCGGACGACAGGGGGTTCTGTTTGAAACCGGCCTGGCGGCCCGTATTCTGGACGATGTGGGCGAAGAGTCGGGCAACCTGCCCCTGCTGCAATTTGCCCTGACCCTGCTCTGGGAGCGTCAGGACCGGGGCCTGTTGACTCACGCCGCCTACGAGGCGATTGGTCGAGTGGAGGGGGCGCTGGCTCATTATGCCGATCAAGTCTACGCTCAATTAAGTCCCGCTCAACAAATTCAGGCCCGCCGGCTGTTTACCCAGCTTGTCCGGCCCGGCGAAGGCACCGAAGACACCCGCCGGCTGGCCACCCGCCCGGAATTGGGCGAAGCAAGCTGGAACCTGGGCCGTCGTCTGGCCGATGCCCGGCTGGTGGTGACAGGTCGGAACACTGCGGGGCAGGAAACCGCAGAGGTGGTTCACGAGGCCCTCATCCGGGGCTGGAAAAAACTGCGGGACTGGATGACGGCTGACCGCACGTTCCGGTCGTGGCAGGAACGGCTGCGGGTCACTTGCCGCCAGTGGGAAAATAGCAATCGGGACGAAGGGGCGCTTTTGCGGGGCACCTTACTGGCCGAAGCCGAAGGCTGGCTGGCTGAACGGGGACACGACCTGAGCCAGGCAGAACGGATTTTCATCAAAGATAGTATCGCCTTGCGAGAACAGAAACAGATAGCTCAAGAGCAGCAACGCCGGCGCGTCATCATGAGCCTGACCACCGGCCTGGGCCTGGCTGTCATCGGCCTGATCGTGGTTCTGATTTTGACCGTTGTGGCCGGCTTTGGCTGGCGACAGGCAGGCGCGGAAGCAAATCGGGCAGAGCAGGAGCGGCAGCAAGCCGAAACGGCTCGTCAGGAGGCAGTACAACAGCAGGCCACCGCCGAAGCCGCGGCCAACACTGCAAACCAGCAACGCCAGATTGCTGAAGAGCAAAGACAGGCGGCCCTGGCTCGCCAGTTGATGGCCCAGGCCATCAACTACACCAGCAGCGAACCAGACCTGGCTCTCCTGTTAAGCCTGGAAGCAGACCGCTTGACCCCGGCCAGTGGTCCGGCAACCTACCACACCCTTTTGAGCGCGCTGGGCGCACAGCCGCACCTGCTCACATCGTGGCGAGAACACATCGCCAGCATCAATACCGTCGCCTTCAGCCCGGATGGAAAAATCCTGGCCTCGGCAGGTGATGACGACGTCATCATCTTGTGGGATGTGAAAACCGGCCAGCCCCGGCACCCCCCCCTGGTCGGTCATACGGAACCCATTAACACCGTAGCCTTCAATCCGGAGGGCACATTATTGGCCTCGGCCAGCGACGACGGCACCATTATTCTGTGGGATGTGGCGCGGGGCCGCCCCCGGCTGAAACCATTGACCGGCCATACCGATTGGGTGAATGATGTGGCCTTTAGCTCTGATGGTAATTTGCTGGCCTCCGCCGGCGCCGGACAGACCGTTATTTTATGGGAGGTTGACACCGGCCAAATCCGCAGACGCTTAACCGGCCACACCGGCGCGGTTGGGTCGGTGGCCTTCAGCCCCACTCGCCCGATGCTGGCTTCGGCCGGCGACAACGGCACGATTATTCTGTGGAATCCTGAAAGCGGACAACAACTGGGCGAGCCACTTATCGGCCACACCGATATGGTGATGAGCCTGGTCTTTAGCCCGGACGGTCGCTTCCTGGCCTCCGGCGATCGCGATAGTGTAGCCATGTTGTGGGATTTAACCAGCCGTCCCTACCGGCGGTTTGGCCGGCCCCTCACCGAGCATAACAATACAGTGCTCAACCTGGCCTTCAGCCCGGATGGCCGCACGCTGGCTACCTGTGGCTGGGATAAAACGATTATCCTGTGGGATGTCTCCACCCAAAAGCCGATTGGCGAGCCGCTCAGCGGGCATACCGAGGGGGTCAGTACGGTTGCCTTCCATCCGGATGGCCAAACCCTGGCCTCCGGCGGCCTGGACCGAACAATTATGCTGTGGGATTTATCCCGCCGGCAGCGATTGGCCGAACCGCTGGCTGAACAGTCGGCGGAGGTGTTGGACCTGGCCTTCAGCCCCGATGGGCAGACCCTGGCCTCGGCCAGTGACGATGAAACCATCATCCTGTGGGATGTGGCTCAGGGGCAGGCCATTGGCTCGCCGCTGGATAATCACACCAATTGGGTGCAAAGCGTCGCGTTTAGCCCCGATGGGCAAACCCTGGCCTCGGCCAGTGACGATAACTCAATCATCCTGTGGGATGCGGACCAGGGTATACCGCTTGGCTCACCGCTGGAAGGGCACACCGGCGGGGTTCTGGACCTGGCCTTTGAACCGACCGGGCAAACATTGGTCTCGGCCAGCGCGGATAGCAATATCATTTTGTGGGATGTGGCCACCCGGCAACAAATAAGACAGTTTTCCGATTACCCCAACCGCATCTGGGGGGTGGCTTTCAGCCCGGATGGGCAAACCCTGGCCGCGGGCGGAGACGACAAAACCGTGATGTTGTGGGATGTCGCCAGTGGCGAACGTCTGGGGGCGCCGTTGGCCGGTCACAGCCAGCCTATTTACGACATCGCCTTTAGTCCCGATGGGCAGACCCTGGCCTCAGCCAGTAACGATACCCAGATAATTTTATGGGATGTTGCCAATCGAGATAGTCCCAATTCAGCAGGCCAGGCGCTGGTCGGGCACACCGACTCGGTCTTGAGTGTGACCTTTAGCCCCGATGGGCAAACCCTGGCCTCCGGCAGTTGGGACAACACCATTATTTTGTGGGACGTCGCCAGACGGCAGCCGCTTGGATCGCCCCTTGTCGGCCATACGGCGCCGGTCAACAGCGTTGTGTTTCGCGCCGACGGGCGGATATTGGCCTCGGGCAGCTCGGATGGATTGGTTCAATTGTGGAATCTCCAGGCCGACCCGCCGCTGCTGTCTTCGCTGAATGGTCACCAGCAGGTGATTCTCAGTACGGCCATCAGCCCCGATGGGCAAACCCTGGCCTCCGGCAGTACGGAAGGGCCAATCAGCTTGTGGGATATCGAAACCGGTGAATTGGTGACAGAATTGACCGGTCATACCGACTGGGTGGAGTCATTGGCTTTTAGCCCGGACGGTGAACTTTTGGCCTCGGCCAGTGATGATGAAACCTTAATCTTGTGGGATGTGAAGCAGGGCGAAATGGAAAGTCAATTTACCGGTCACAACAACTGGGTCAATGATGTGGCCTTCAGCCCGGATGGACAGATGCTGGCATCGGCTGACAGTGATGGCTTGATCATTCTTTGGGATTCACGAAGCGGCAAAGAGGTTGACCGTCTGACGGGCTACCACACCGCCGATGTAAATGATGTGAGCTTCAGTCCGGACGGAAAAATCGTGGCCTCGGCCAGTGATGATGAAACTGTTATCCTGTGGGATGTGGAACAGGGACGCATCCGCGGTCAACCGCTGCAAGGGCACGAAAACGAAATTTACGCGGTAGCTTTTAGTCCGGATGGCCGGGTGCTGGCCTCCGGCAGCGCCGATACCACCATCCGGCTGTGGGACGTGGCAACGGGCAATCCTCTGGCTCCACCGCTGACCAACCATATCAGTTGGATTGACCGGATTCTTTTCAGTACCGATGGGAAAATGATGTTCTCTGCCGGTGGAGAGGGGGAAATTATTGTGTGGGATGTTGACTCCTGGCAGCCGATTGGCCCGCCCCTGGCAGGCCATACCGCCTCGATTCAAAGCTTGAGCATCAGTCCGAATGGACACACCCTGGTTTCAAGTGGATCCGACGGAGCCATCATTCGGTGGGATGTTGACCCGGCCTCCTGGAAGGTCAAGGCCTGCCAGACCGTAGCCCGCAATTTGACCTGGCCGGAATGGCAGCAATTTCTGCCGGACCAGCCCTATCAACCAACCTGCCCGGATGTGCCGCTCCAACTGAACGCCCTGTTGGAACAGGCCGATACCTACGCCCAGGCCGGAATGTCTGAACAGGCTGCGGCCACTTATCGCCAGGTTCTTGAGCTAACAGTACCCACCAAAGCCGGAAAAATCAACAATAACTTGTGCTGGCTGGGCAGCCTCAATCAACAGGCAGAGGTGGTGATGCCGGCCTGTGATCAGGCGGTGGCTCTGGCCCCGGCCGAGTGGGAAGGCCTTTACCGGGATAGCCGGGGCGTGGCGCGGGCGTTGGTGGGGGATTATGAGGGGGCTATTGAAGATTTTGAATTCTTTATGCAATGGACCCGACAATATAATGGATATGACCAACTTCGGATCAAACGGCACGCCTGGCTCAGATTATTGCGGGAGGGGCAAAATCCATTTGATGCCGCCACGCTGGACATGTTGCGGAATGAATAGCTACATTTTGCTGCAAGCAGGCTTCTCCATTAAATTCCCGATACCCCATAGCCCAATTCATCCATGGCGGCCAAAATATCTTTCATGCCAGACATTTGCTCTTGCAAACTCTCATCGAGGCGATGCAAGCGGTTTTCGTTAAAATCCCCGCGGGCAATAATCAACAACATTTCGGCGTGGGTGGCTGCCAGGTCGCTGGCAATTTTCTGGATTTTCAACTCGGCCTGACGCTGAAATCGGTGTAGTTCCTGTAAGGCTGTCTGATGCTTTTCTTTGCTGTCTTTCAGGTCGCGCAGGTATGCCGCCTCATCACCGCGACTGGTTAACAAACGCCGCCGCAAACTTTCGATTTCAAAATCAATCTGGCGCAGTTCCCGGCCCAAATTCCGCTGGCTGTACAGCTTGATGATTCCCTGTTCCAGACGGTTAAGGTTACTCATCCACTGGTTAACCGGCTTGATGGTTAAATTAAGCCGGTCACGCATCGGGCCGGATGGATATTGGGCCGCGGTCTGGATAATTAACCCGCCATAGTAGCGGGATTCCCGCAAGGAACGGGCCACGGCCCGCGGCAAAGATGCCTGCCGCATAAAGCGCGTCATCCCCTGTTTTAGCCGCCGGGCAAACAAAATACCGCCCAACAGCAGCGCCAGGGCCACAAATATTATCAGCAAAACAAAAAGAGGAACCAATGGCATAAAATGCTCCTTTTAATCAGAGGTCAGTCGCCGGAATACAGGAGCCAGACTTTGTATCTGTATTCTGGAATCTGCCTATTACCTATACGCATCTCACCCTGAAAAGTTGCAAAAAACAGATAAACTCTTTATTGTTAAAAGAGAGTTTGTTTAACATAACTCAATCGAGGTGCGAAATGCAACAGAATGTTTCATCATCATGGGCCGGTTTGTTATTGCAGGCCATTACGGTCACTTTTGGAATGCAGATGATACGCGCTCTGCCCCCATATCTGCAATATTTGTTGGGGGATCGCTTTGGCTGGAATTCGATCCAAATGGGGGTGGCGGCGCTGGCGGTCTTTGCCACGGCTTTTCTGGTGGGCTGGCTGTATCGGTGGTGGGGCTTGCAGGCGTTGCTGGTGGTGACGGCCGGCGGCGTGGGGCTGGTGCGGCTGGCGGTTCAAATCTGGAACGGTGAACCGCTGGTAACGATGCTGTTGGTTTTTGGGGGAACCGCCCTTTTCTTGCTGTTTTTGGCCGCCTGTCTGGCCCGGTCCGTTTATTTGCCGGCTGGTCCGCCAGTCGCGTATCAATTTGGGTTGGCGATTTTACTGGGATTAGCCCTCGATTCTGCACTGCACGGCGCCTTTCTTACGTATGATACAATCTGGCAGGGTGGAGCCATTCCTTTCTTTTTAACCGCAGGGCTGGTGATTATCCAGCTTGTGGCCCTCAGCCGGCAGTTATCGGCAACGCCATCCCCTTCCATCCCCATGGAAGGGGGGCTGAACGTAGTATGGCCCTGGTTGGCGATGGGGCCGTTTTTATTTCTGCAACTGCTGGTATTTCAGAGCCAGGCCCGGCTGACGGTGCTGACCGGCTGGAGCCTGCCGGCAGTGTTCGGCTGGATTATGCTGGCCCACCTGCTGGGCTTGACTCTGGCGATGTGGCGGCCCGCCGGCAGAATAACCGTCATCATCACCGGTTTGTTATTAATTGTAGCGGTGTGGCCCCGCCAAAATCCAGCGCCGTGGTTAACGGCCCTGAGTTTGCTGGTGGGGCAGGTTTCGGCGGCCCTGGTCATCACCGCCATTATTTACAATATGGGACACGGCACGGCCCAAGCCCATTTTGCGGCCGGCAGTCCCCAGCAACCGCCGGCAGGGTTGCGCTTTACTCCGCTAATCCACGGCCTCAGTATGGTCTTGATGGTGGGCCTGATTTTTGCCTATTACGCAGCCTTTGATTTGCAGGTGCCGTATAACAATAAATGGCTATTGCCGTTGGCCGGTCTCATTATTCTGGCGGGGGGGTTAGGGATTTGGCGGTCGTTACCGGCCCAAACAAGTTGGCAGCCGATATGGACGGCAGGGTTGGGAGTCTGGTTTTTGCTGCTGCTGCCACTGGCTATCTGGCTGGCATGCAGCCGGTCTGTTCCTCCCCCACCTTCGGAAAGTGGAGCAGTGCGGGTGATGAATTATAATCTGCACAACGGTTTTAATACGCTGGGACAGTTGGACATGGAAGCGCTGGCTCAGGTCATCGAAAATCAACAGCCGGATATTCTCACGCTGCAAGAGGTCTCGCGGGGCTGGGTGGTTAACGGTTCGCTGGATATTTTCAGCTGGCTCAGTCACCGGCTCGATTTTCCGTATACCTATTTTACTCCGTCAAGCGATGAGCTATGGGGCATCGCCGTATTCAGCCGGTACCCCATCACCCACGCCGAAGATTTTCCGCTGCCCCCCAGAAACCTGCCTCTCAA
>Ga0180429_10001923_pt1 | contig 17415 bp, 13 predicted proteins | sample SS_ome_FD_132428 | JGI IMG/M metagenome (GOLD analysis project Ga0180429, IMG submission 132428) | Hypersaline lake sediment archaeal communities from the Salton Sea, California, USA - SS_1_S_1 metaG | ecosystem: Environmental > Aquatic > Non-marine Saline and Alkaline > Hypersaline > Sediment ...
AGCCGCCGGCGGAACTCGGCAGTCTGGCCGGTGAGTTCCGTGTCGCTCATCGCCCGGTAGCGGGGCTCGAGCAGGTTGATGGCCTCGATCTTCGGCTCGAGCTTGCGGAGGTAGCGGGCGTTGGAGGAGCCGAACAGCCCCGTAATGGTGCGTTCGACGCGGCCGCTCAGGGCGGCGGCTCCGCCGGAGAGGGCGTCCCAGAGGCGTTCGAGGGTTTCCATGAAGTTTCGGAGCGGGGAGTTTCGGAGCGGGGAGTGGGGTCGGTCGAGCGGACTGGTGGCGACGGCGGGAGGGCGGCTGCCGGGGCTGTCGCGACGCCGGAACCGCGAAAAGAGAGAGCAACACGGGATTGTCGCGGTCAGGCGGCCCGGGGGTCAAGGTGACCGGGCGGAGTGGTCGGCAGGGCTGCTTTTTGCGCGACCACATGCACAGATCAGTCTTGCCGACGCGGCCGGACTGCTCGCACAATCCTGACCACCGTGGAGGCCGCACCGTTCGCCGGTCGCCGCCCGCGCAGAGACCCGGGGTATCTGTGGTGTCGCGGCGTGCGGCAGCGGAGCGATGGTGCCCCCTCCCGGCAAGGGTCAGGCAGATGAAAGTCCTCGTCTTCGGCGCCTCCGGCATGCTCGGCAACGCGATGTTTCGGGTGTTCGGCGAGCACTCGGAGCATGAGGTCGCGGCCACGGCCCGCAGCGAGGGCACGCGGCGGTATTTCAGCGAGTCGCTGGCGGCCCGGTTGCTGACGGGCATCGACATCGACAACCACGACTCGGTCGTGCGGGCCCTGGCGGCCGTTCGGCCCGACCTGGTGATCAACTGCGTCGGCGTCGTCAAGCAGGCGGCCGACGCCGATGATCTGCTGCAGGCGATTCCGCGGAACACGCTCTTCCCGCATCGCCTGGCCCAGCTCTGCCGCCTGGGCGGAGCCCGGCTGGTTCAGATCAGCACCGACTGCGTCTTTTCGGGCAAGAAGGGGATGTACAGCGAGGCCGACGAGCCCGACGCCACCACGCTCTACGGCCGCTCCAAGCTGCTCGGGGAGGTCGATGCTCCCCACGCGATGACCCTGCGAACGTCGATCATCGGCACCGAGCAGTCCGGAAGCCGCAGCCTGGTGGGCTGGTTCCTCGCCCAGACCGGACCCGTCAAGGGCTTCCGCCGGGCGGTCTTCTCGGGCCTGCCGACCGTCGAACTCGCCTGCGTTATCCGCGACCATGTCCTGCCGCGGCCCGAGCTGCACGGGCTCTACCACGTGGCCGCCGAGCCGATCGACAAGGATTCCCTTCTCCGGCTCGTGGCGGCCGAGTACGGGAAGCAGATCGACATTGAGCCGAGCGACGAGCTGGTGATCGATCGGTCGCTCGACGCGTCCCGCTTCCGGGCCGCCACCGGCTATGTGCCCCCGCCCTGGCCGGAACTCGTCCGCCGAATGCACGCCTTCAACTGACCCATGTCCCGCCGTTCGAGCCGGCCCCGGAGCGAGAACCCCCGATGTTCGATGACAAAGTCTTGCTGATCACAGGGGGCACCGGCTCCTTCGGGAATGCCGTGCTCCGCCGCTTCCTCGACACGGCCGTGCGGGAAATCCGCGTCTTCAGCCGCGACGAGAAGAAGCAGGAAGACATGCGGATCAGCCTCAATCACCCCAAGCTGAAGTTCTACATCGGGGACGTCCGCAACGCCGACAGCATCTCCGACGCCCTCCACGGCTGCGATTACATCTTCCACGCGGCCGCGCTCAAGCAGGTGCCATCCTGCGAGTTTTATCCGCTCGAGGCGGTTCGCACGAACGTGCTGGGAGCGGAGAACGTGATGAATGCGGCGGTTGCCCGGGGGGTCAGCCGGATGATCGTCCTGAGTACCGACAAGGCGGTCTACCCGATCAATGCGATGGGCCTCTCGAAGGCAATGATGGAGAAACTGATGGTGGCCAAGAGCCGGATCCGGTCGCCCGGGGAAACGGTGCTCTCCGCCACCCGCTACGGCAACGTGATGGCCTCCCGGGGCTCGGTGATCCCGCTGTTCATCGAGCAGATCAAGGCCGGCCGGCCCCTGACGGTCACCGACCCCTCGATGACCCGTTTCCTGATGTCGCTTCCCGATTCGGTCGATCTCGTGCTCCATGCCTTCGAGCACGGGCAGCAGGGCGACATCTTCGTGCAGAAGGCACCCGCCTGCACCGTGCAGGTGCTCGCCGAGGCGCTCAAGGAGATCTTCAACAGCCCGAGCGAGGTTCGCGTGATCGGCACCCGGCACGGCGAGAAGCTCTTCGAGTCGCTCGTCTCCCGCGAGGAGATGGCCAAGGCTGTCGACGAAGGCCGCTACTATCGGATTCCGGCCGACAATCGCGATCTCAACTACGCCAAGTATTTCGTGGAGGGGGAGACGAGTGTCTCGGCGAGCGAGGACTACACCTCCCACAACACCACCCGGCTGGAGCGGCCCGAGGTCATCGACCTGCTCCTGAAGCTCGACTACGTGCAGGAGCAGTTGCGTGCTTAAGGTGCTCACGATCGTCGGGACGCGTCCCGAGCTGATCAAGATGTGTCGCGTCATCGACCGCTTCGACCGGCACACGCGGCATGTGCTGGTGCATACCGGCCAGAACTACGACTACGAGCTCAATCAGGTCTTCTTCGAGAACCTCGGCATTCGGCGGCCCGATCACTTCCTGGAGGCGGCCGGCGGGTCCGCGGCCGCGACCATCGCCCGGGTCGTGGAGCGGGCCGACGAGACGCTCGCCGCGGAGGCTCCCGACGCGATGCTGGTCTACGGCGATACCAACTCGGCTCTGGCGGTGCTCGCGGCCAAGCGGCGGAAAATCCCGATCTTCCACATGGAGGCGGGCAATCGCTGCTTCGATCAGCGGGTGCCGGAGGAGCTCAACCGCAAGGTCGTCGACCATCTCAGCGACATCAATATCACGATCACCGAGCACGCCCGCCGGTATCTGCTGGCCGAGGGGCTGCCGGCCGACCGGGTTTTCGTGCTCGGCTCGCATCTCCCGGAGGTGTTCGACACCTTCCGCGACCAGATCGCCGCCGCGGCGGTGCTCGAGCGGCTGGGCCTGCAGCCGCAGGGCTACTTCCTCGTCAGCGCTCATCGCGAGGAGAACGTCGACGATCCGGCCCGCCTGGCGATGCTTCTCGATGCCCTCAACGGCCTCGCCGAGGAGGAAGCCAAGCCCGTGCTCGTCTCGACCCACCCGCGAACCCGGGCCCGGCTGGAGGCACTGGAGGGGGTGGCGATCGACCCGCGGGTGCAGTTCGAGAAGCCCTTTGGCTTCTTCGACTACGTCAAGCTGCAGATGGAAGCAGCCTGCGTCCTCTCCGACAGCGGCACCATCACCGAGGAGTCGGCGATCCTCGGCTTCCCGGCCGTCACGCTCAGAGACACCCACGAGCGGCCCGAGGGCATGGACGAGGGGGTGCTTGTGATGTGCGGCCTGGGGCGGGCGGGCGTCCTGCCGGCGGTGCGGTTGGCGATGGCCGCCGCCGGCGCGCAGGCGGCTGTGCGGGTGCCCGCCTACCAGCCGCACGATGTCTCCTGGAAGGTGCTCAAGCTCGTGACCAGCTACGTGCCCTATGTGCGGGAGAGGGTCTGGGGCCTGCCGCCGGGCCGGGGCTGACCGCTCACGCCGCCGGCAGCAGTGCTGTGGCGGCGGGGCCTTCCCGCGAGGCGGCCCCAGGGGCGGCAAGGAAGTCGGCGAGCCGTTGCCGGTTGATGTCCGCGTTGAAATCCTCGGCCACGGAGACGGCCCGCCTCGTCATGGCCAGACGGCCGGCGGGATCGTCGATCAGCCCGGCCAGGCTGTCGGCCAGGCTCCTGGCCGTGGGCGTGCCGCACGCCGTGCCGCAGCGGTGTCGGGTGACGAACCGGATCGGAAACGAGTCGGCCGGGGCGTGGACCAGCAGGGGCGTGCCCGAAGCCAGATATTCCCCGAACTTTCCCGGCGCCGACGTGCGGATCAGATCGGGATAGGCGCAGGTGAAGCTCAGCGGCAGGAAGAGGACGTCGGCCCGGACCTGGAGTTCGGCGGCTTCCGCCGTCGAGGTCGGCGGGTGAAAGAGGATGCCGTCGGCGGGAAGGGTGCTCCGGACCTCGGGGCAGGGCTGCTGGCCGTAGACATGCAGTTCGGCACGGATGCCCCGGCCGGCGAGCAGCTCGATCGCCTCGCAGAGTCGTCGCAGGGAATCGGCCTGGGCGGAGTAGACCGAGCCGGTGTAGACGATCCGAAGCGGCATCGATCCCGCAAGGGGCGGCCGCGGGAACGCCTCGCGGAGCCTGCGGTAGGCGGCGGTGTCGACCGGGTTGCGGATGACCGTCACCGGCAGTGACGTTCGTTCCCGAACATCGTCGGCCAGGGTTTCATTTGGAGTGATGACGCCCGCCGCCCGGCTGAGCACCGTTGGCTCCGCCAGGTCCCGGAGCGTTGCCGCAATCCGGCGTTTCCAGCGGCTTCCGGGAATCGCCCACTGGATGCGGTAGTCGTCGAAGTAGTAGAGGAAGGCAGGGACGTCCGCGAGCCGGCCCGCCTCGACGGCTGCCGGCAGGTCGACCAGATCACCGCCGGTGCAGCCCACGATGCTCTGGCAGCGATACCGCTTGACAATGGCGGCAATCGCCCGGGCGCGATGCCAGACGAGCAGGTCGAAGAGCCTGCGGTGCAGTTTGCCGACACGGAACATTTTGCGGAGCAGAAACGGCGTGGCCAGCGGATGGAAGGGGCCGCTGGCCGGGCCGGGCGACCGGGGCCGGGCCTTGCGGTCGGTGCCGATCAGGATGAAGTTCGAGGATGTCCTGCCTGCCGTCAGCCGATCGAGCATCACCGCCTGGCCGTTGAGGTCGCCGGGGAACGTGTGGCTGACGACGGCGACGGGCCGGGCGGCGGTCGGAGAGAGGGCGTTCCTGTGCATCGGCAGGCTCGGGACGAGGGCGGCGGGGCGGTGGGGACGGTAGGCGACGCGTCACACTGGGGCAACGGGAAAACCGGCGGCGACGAGGTTGCCGGACGCTGCATGCAGCCGCAGACTGCCGAAGCCGGGTTGGGATGAGGTGGGGCGAGGGCCGGCAATTCGCTAGCGTCTCAGCTTGGGCGTTCCGGCGGGAATGCCGTCCGAAGCGGGCATTGCCCGGCGGCGGCAGACCCGTCTTGCTCACCCCGGGACGACGGTCGTGCGGATCCATCACATCAATGCCTATCTCAACGGCGGCGCCGGCGTGGCCTCGCGGCGGCTCCATCAGGCGCTGCTGGCCGAGGGCATCGAGAGCCGCTATTGGCATGGCGATCCCATGGCGGCCGCGGCGGGGATGGAGCCAGAGGCCGCCGCCAGGCTGCCGTGGGGTCCCCCTGCCTGCTGGCACCTGCCCGCGGCCCTGTCGTTCGGCCGCCGTTGGGTGCATGAGCGAGTCCTGCGAAGCTTCTACCGCCGGGGGCGGCCTCGGCGGTTCGGCATGTACAGCAGTCCGGTGCGGCCCGCGGCCACGCCGCTGACCGGAGGACTGGAGGCCTGCGACCTCCTCCATCTGCACTGGGTCAGCCGCACGATCGACTATGCCTCGTTCTTTGCGAGCGTCCCTGAGACGGTGCCGGTCGTCTGGACACTCCACGACATGCAGCCGCTCACCGGCGGCTGCCACCAGGCCTTCGACTGCGACCGCTTTCGTGACGCGTGCGGAGACTGCCCGATCCTGGGCCGTCCCGGCCCGCGGGATCTCTCCCACCGCGATCATCAGGTCAAGCATCGGGCGGTCGCGGGCCGCCCGATGCACCTGGTGACGCCCAGCCGCTGGCTGGAATCATTGGCCCGCCAGAGCAGCATCTTCGATCCTGCCGGCACGGTTCAGACGATTCGAAACGGGATCTCGCTCGCAGACTTTTCACCGCTCGACAAGGCCGAGGCCCGCCGCCGGCTCCGGCTGCCTGAGCAGGGGCTGATCGTCGCCTACGGGGCGGAGTCTCTCCAGAACGAACCGAAGGGCATTCGCGAGTTTCTCGAGGCGATCTCCAGGCTGCCGAGCCGCTGCCAGGTCAGCGGCCTGCTGTTCGGAAACGATCAGCCGCCGGCCGGTGTGGCCACCGTGCCGTTGGTCAATCTCGGCTTTCTGGCAACCGCGGAAGCCCAGCGAGTGGCCTATTCGGCGGCCGACATCTTCGCGCTTCCCTCTCATGCCGAAACGATTTCGCAGACCGCGGTGGAAGCGCTCGCCTGCGGCACGCCGGTCGTCGCCTTCGCCGTTGGCGGCGTGCCGGAGATTGTCAGGCACGGCGAGACCGGGCTGCTCGCCCGCCCGCGAGACGTCGAGGATCTGGCCGCCCAGATGCTCGTCCTGGCCGAGGATGTGACTTACCGCCGCCGGCTGGCCGCCGCGGGAGGCAGGCTCGTGCACGAGGAGTTCACGGTTGCCGTCCAGGTGCGGCGGTATCGCGAACTCTACGAGCGGGTCCTCGCTGAACACGGCCGGAGGTCGCGGCCGTTCGGCGGCCGGCGGTAAGCCCGGCGGCGGGTGACTCAAGCGGCACGATCGACGCCACCAGGTCGATGGCGATCGGCTGAACGAGGTAGCCTGCCGTGCCGCTGGCGAGCGACCGCTCTTCCAACTCAGGCGAGTGGTGAGGGGCCACGAAGAAGACGCGACCACGGCCGATCCGCGGCTGGCTGGGGGTCGACCGCAGGGAAGGCCTGACCAGCGGGTCGACCTGATGCTGACAGACCTGTTCGGCCAGCAGCGGAACGAGGTCGAGCCCGTCCATGTCGGGCAGGTTGTCGCTCACCAGCCAGGCGTCGGCCTGGAAGCGACGGGCCAGCCGGAGAGCGGCCCGGCCATCGCTGCAGAAATGAAGTTCCAGCCTGCCGGCCGCTGCCGCCGCCACGAACTCGGGATAGCGATCCCAGGCAGGATCGACGATGACCACTCGGCCTGCTGGCATGGCGGAGCGCGGCGGTGACGTCGGTCGGGCGGCAGCCGCTGCGAGCCTGGCGGACCGCAGTCCGGGATCGACCGTGCCACGCTGGCCGGACGCTGAAAGGTTTTCTGCCATCGAAGGACACCTCGCTGATGGAATGCCGGTCGCCTCTGCTCTGCTCGATTCATCTGCATACGGCGTGCCAAAAAAACAGGAACTGAGAAAAAAAGTGCAAAATGCTGTGGCTCACGGGTAAAACATCGATCTGCAGCAATCTGCGAGATGGGCACCCCCCATTGGTGGTGAGGCAAATCGCCCCACTGAGTGGAGCGATTCGCTCCACTTGGGTCCTCAGGCTGATACAAAGTGGAGCGATTCGCTCCACCCCTCTTCCGGGTACGGCCATCGCGGCGGTCATCCCCGAGCCCCCCTGCCGCACTCCTCTGGAAGCTGTTCCGATGGCGTATCTCCGCAAAGCCTGGGCTCCCGTCGCGCCGTGTCCGGGGCGGGCCCCAGGAGGCTGGCGGTGGATGGGTGCGATCCTTGTGGTTGGCGGAGGCCTGCTCGCCGGGGGAGGCCTCGGGAGCGGTTTCGGCGGAGCCGGAATCGTTCGGGCCGAGGGAAATCTCGACGGCGTGACCACCGCGGGGATCCAGCTGGGCCCCCATGTCAGCGGACCGCAGGTCACGGCGGAGACGCTCGCCAACCGCGTGGTGCTGCTCGAGTTTTGGGGCATCAACTGCCCCCCCTGCATCGCGAGCATGCCAAAGCTCGAGGCGCTCTCCCGGCAACTGGGTCCGAGTGGGCTGGTCGTGATCGGGGCCCATGCCCAGGGCGGGCCGCCTGAAAAGGTCGCCGAAACGGCCCGCGAACTGGGGGTGACCTTTACCATCGTCGAACGTGCGACCGTCACTGGCGGGATGGACTTCGCCGGGATTCCCCACTGCATGCTGTTTGACCATACGGGCAAGTGCGTCTTTCGAGGATCGCCCTTCGAGGTGCATGACAGGGCAGTGGCCGCTGTGCAGGCGGCACCGGCAGCGATCCTGGCGGGCCGCGATCTCGTGAAGCTGGCCGACCTGGCGAAGCTGCTTCGTGACGAGGCGGCCTTCGGTGTCGTCTGGAAGAAGGCCACCGGCCTGACCAAGGCCGCCGACGAGGCGATCGCAGAGGAAGCCCGGTATGTCGTCGAACGACTCGAAGAGCGGGCCGAGCAAATGCTCGACGAGGCCCGCGGAGCGAAAGATTCCGATCCGCTGGCAGCCAGCCAGCTTCTGCAGCGGTGCCAACTCGGCTTTCGGGGCACGGCCCCTGGCAACGAGGCGGCCGAGCTGCTCAGAACGTGGCGGGGTGAAAAGGCGTTTCGGGACGGGGTGCGAGCCGGTGAACAGCTCGAGCGGCTCCGGCAGATGAGAGCCTTCGTGCTGCAGGCGGCCGGGGGAGCCGAGGCCGGCTCGCCGGAGATCGGGGCAGCATTGCCTCCGCCGATGCGGCGGAAAATGGAGGCCGTCATCGAGGCCATCCAGCGGTCGGCCCCGGGGTCTGGGCCGGCGGCCGAGGCGAATCGGATCGCGGCCGAGTTCGGCTTCAACGGCAGCGGCTCGTGACCGCCGCGAGCCTCTCCGCGTGACTCCTGGCCGAGCGGCCCGCAGCCTGCAGCGGCCGGGGCCAGCACCACGGTACGATGCGGCCGATGACCGACGTCCCACTCAAACTCGCCGTTGTCGCCGCCGGAGGCATCGCCGCCCAGTGGATCGCCTGGCGGGTGAATCTGCCGGCGATCGTGCTCCTGTTGGTCACCGGCTTCCTGATCGGGCCGCTGACTGGCTTCATCGATCCGGCCACCGACTTCGGCGAGGTCTACCGACCGGTGGTCTCGATGGCGGTGGCCGTGATCCTGTTCGAGGGAGGGCTGACACTCAATCTCACGGAGATCCGCGAGACCTCCCAGGCGGTCCGCAGACTGATCCTGTTCGGCGGCCCGCTCGTCTGGGGCATGACCGCGTGGGCCGCCCATGCCGTGGCGGGGCTCTCCTGGCCGGTCGCGGTGGTGCTGGGTGCCATCCTGGTGGTGACCGGCCCGACGGTCGTGATGCCGCTGCTGCGCCAGGCTCGGCTGACGCCTCGAGTGGCCTCGCTGCTCCGCTGGGAGGCGATCGTCAATGACGCGGTGGGAACCCTCTTCGCCGTCGTGGCCTTCGAGACCTACCTCGTCTGGCACGGCTCCCACGACGTCAGCCGGCTGGCCGTCTCCCTGGTGGCAGCGGCAGCCGTGGCCGTCGGCGGTGGCTGGCTGGCCGGGTCGGGCATCAGCTGGGCGTTCACCCGCGGGCACGTTCCGGAATACCTGAAGGCTCCGGTCTTGCTGGCGGCGGTGATCGCGGCCAACGCCCTGACCAATCTGATCCTCGAGGAGGCAGGCCTGCTGACCGTGACGGTGATGGGCCTCCGGCTGGCCAACTCCAGGATCGCCAGCCTCGCGGAGATGCGGAGGTTCAAGGAGACCGTCACGATTCTGCTCGTCTCCAGCCTGTTTCTCCTGCTCACGGCAGCCCTCGACCGCGAGGCCCTGGCGTCGCTCGATCTCCGCACCGTGGCCTTCGTCGGCCTGGTGATGTTCGTGATCCGGCCCCTGGCGGTCCTGGTGGCCACCACGGGCACGGGACTGCGTCTGGCCGAGCAGCTGTTTGTCGGCTGGATCGCCCCCCGCGGCATCGTGGCGGTGGCGGTTTCCAGCCTGTTTGCGGCGGCCCTCCACGACAACGGCGTAGCCGACGCCTCGCGGATGGTGGCGATCACCTTTGCGGTCGTCGTGGCGACGGTCTTCGTGCACGGCTTCACGCTCGCGCCCCTGGCGGGCCTCCTGGGCCTGACGGCGGCCTCGCGGCCGGGCGTGCTGATCGTCGGCGGCTCGCCCTTCGTCACCGACTTCGCCGCCACGCTCAAGAAGGCCACAATTCCCGTGCTCGTGGCCGACAGTGAATGGAATCGGATCCGGGGGCCGCGGCTGGCCGACGTCCCCACCTACTGCGGCGAGATTCTCTCGGAAGATGCCCACTTCGAAGTCGACCTGCAGCGGTTCAGCGCCGTGATCGCGGCCACGCCCAACGACGCCTACAACGCGCTGGTCTGCACCGATCTCGGACCGGAGGTGGGCCGCGGCAACGTCTTCGAGATTCCCTCGGTCCGGGAGCAAGGCGAGAAGAAGTCGCTCGCCTTCACGCTGGGCGGCCGGCCATTGACCCGCGAGCCGGAACTGCTGCTCTTCGACTACCAGCTCGGCCACGCCCGCGGCTGGCGATTTCAGGCGACTCGGCTGAGCGAAGAGTTCGCGTACGAGGCCTACCTGGCGAACCGGGCCGAGGGCACCCGGGTGATCCTCTGGCAGAAGCCCGCGGGCAGGCTCTTCTTCCGGGCGACCACCGAGCAGAGCGATCCGGCCGCCGGCGACCTGATCATCGCCTACGCTCCGCCCCGCGCCGCGGCCCCGGGCGACTCGGCGGGGGCGGCCTCCGACTCGCCCAGCGGTGACGGCTGATTCCGCTGAGCCCTACAATGCGGCGGCAGCCGTTTGCAGGTCAGCCCAGCCCGCTCGACAGGTCAGGAGATTCCCATGCCACGCCCGGCCGACGGCCAGGGGCCCATTTTCCTCACCGCGACCGACTACGAATTGCCGGCCGTCCTGCCTGACGGCATTCGCAAATACGCCAACTTTCGGGAGATGGCCCGGGGCGGTTCGGCGGTGCTCCGGACCTGCTTCGACCAGATCACCGGTCGCACGGTGGTGATGAAGAGCCTCCTGCCCCGCTTTCTCAACGACAAGACGGAGGAACGGAGGCTGCTCCGCGAGGCCCGCGTCACCGCCCAGTTGCAGCATCCCAATACGGTTCCCGTCTACGAGATCGGGCGGGACGAGTCGGAGGGCATCTACTTCACGATGAAAAGGGTCTCGGGGGAGAACCTCTTCGAAATCCTCAAGCGAATCGCGACCGGCGACACCAAGACCATCGCCGCCTTTCCGCTCCGGCAGCGGCTCGAGATCGTGGCGGGGGCGGCCCAGGCCCTCATGTATGCCCATGCCCGCGGCGTGATTCACCGCGACGTGAAGCCGGAGAATATCTGGGTGGGGAACTTCGGCGAGGTCATTCTCCTTGACTGGGGCGTGGCCAAGGTCTGGGGTCAGCCGGACGACGAGCCGCAGAACCGCTCGCTCGCCCGTCACCAGGAGGCGATCCAGGCGATCACGATGGCCGGCGATCGGCCCGGCACGCCGCTCTACATGTCGCCCGAGCAGGTGAACGTCAATCGGGCCGTGATCGACGAGCGCAGCGACATCTTCAGCACCGGTGTCGTCCTCTACGAGGCCGCCGCCCTTCGGGAACCGTTCCGGGGCAGGGTCATCCAGGAGACGTTTGAAAACATCATCCATGACACCCCTCCGCCGCCCTCGAAGGTCAGTCCCGATCGCGGGATCCCGACGCAGCTCGACGAAGTGGTCATGAAGGCGATCGCCAAGAATCCGGCCGACCGGTATCAGACGATGCGGCAGATGCTCGAAGCGATCCGCGAGGTCGAGTTTGGCGACGAAGCGGGCCGGGCGGAATGAGCGACGCCCCCGGCGGTGAAGCCGGGGGCGTCGACGAAAACGCCTACAGGGTCGGAGTGCCGACCCGTTGCCGATCCGGTTCAGGCGACGCCCGCGGCGGCGGTCGCTTCCTTGACGGTCTTGATGATCGCCGCGGCCACCTTGTAGGGGTCGGCGTTGGAGGCCGGCCGGCGGTCCTCGAGGCGGCCCTTCCAGCCGGCCTCGATCGTGCCGACAGGGATCCGGATCGAGGCGCCCCGGTCGGAGACGCCGTAGCTGAACTGGTCGATCCGCTGGGTCTCATGCTGGCCGGTGAGCCGCTGGTCGTTGTCGGCACCGTAGACGGTGATGTGCCGGTCAATGACGCCGGCGCCGCCGAAGCCCTCGCAGATGCTCATGAAGACCTGCTTGTCGCCGCAGGTCCGCATCAGTTCATTGGAGAAGTTGGCGTGCATCCCGGAACCGTTCCAGTCGAGCTTGCCGAGCGGCTTGGGATGCCACTCGATCGCATAGCCATACTTCTCACCGATCCGCTCGAGCAGGTAGCGGGCTACCCAGATCTCATCGCCGGCCTGCTTGGCCCCCTTCGAGAAGATCTGATACTCCCACTGCCCGGCGGCGACCTCGGCATTGATGCCCTCGATGTTGATGCCGGCATCGAGGCAGGCGTCGAGGTGCTCCTCGACACAAGCCCGCCCGTGCGAGTTCTCAGCACCGACCGAGCAGTAGTAGGGGCCCTGAGGCTTGGGAAAGCCGCCAGCCGGGAAGCCCGGGGGATTGTTGTTCTTGACGCACCACAGGAAGTACTCCTGCTCGAAGCCGAACCAGAAGTCGTCATCGTCGTCGTCGATCAGGGCCCGGCCGTTGCTCTCGTGGGGCGTGCCATCGGCGTTGAGCACCTCCGTCATCACCAGGTAGGCATTCTTGCGGCCCGGATCGGGAAAGATCGCCACCGGCTTCAGCAGGCAGTCGGAATCACCGCCCGAGGCCTGTTCAGTGCTGGAGCCGTCGAAGGACCACATCGGGCACTCCTCGAGGGTGCCGCCGAAATCCTTCTCGATCCGCGTCTTGGATCGCAGGCTCTGCGTAGGCTTGTAACCGTCGAGCCAGATGTACTCAAGCTTCGTCTTCGTGCTCATCGCTGAAGTCGTCCTTACTTCGAAAAGGAAAGGGAACAGAAAAGCTCGCCGCCCGAGGACGACACGACATCGATAACGGCCACCGCCGGGGTCCGCAAGGAACCCGGAGAAGTTCCGGAAGCACGCAACCGCCTCGTCGGTGTCTGGAAGGCTTCGAGTACCCTACTAGAGCAGCAAGTCGCGTGCCAAAAAATGGGGAACACGCGGAGGCCTGGGAAAATAGGGTTTTGGTCCATTCAGCCGGCCGTGCGGCCGCCCGCCTGCGCGGCAGCAGCCGCGGCGACTGCCGAAAAGCGCGGCAACCCGCCCGGAGCCAGTTCACGGCTGACCGAGCCTCCCGCGGTCGAGATGGGCCAGGTAGTCGCCCGCGAGGATCAGGCGGCCGCCCGTCACCGGGCGAGCATAGCGGTAGACCCAGGCCCGGCAGGTGGAGCCGTCCTCCTGGGTCGCTGTCAGCCGTACTCGCCGAAACAGCGGCCGGCTCCCGCGACACTCCTCGTAATCATCAAGGAGGGCGAGCCGCCGGGCGGGCACCACCAGGATGTCGCCGTGGACCAGGCCGCTGCCGGCCACCAGCCCGGGATATTCTCCAAGGTCATAGAGCCTGCCCGGCACGCTGGCCCGCCCCAGATGGTCGAGGCCGGCAATGAGCCGGGCGGGTTCGCCACGGGCCAAGGCGGGCCGCAAGCTGCCGTAGACAAACAGGATCTGCTCGGCGGATTCCACGTGCGTGGTTCCACGGGGCGGGGAATCCCGGCCGGGGCCACCCGCCCGCCGGTCCTGGGATCATAGCCGGTCTTCGGGGGTCGCCGGTGGTGCCGACCAGGCGTTCGGTCAATAATCGCCCCCATGGCAGCCGCGTCCACCGTCGTCGACCCCGCAGCCCACGGCAGCAAGCCGCCCTGGCATCCGGGTCGTGATCTCACCGGCCGGCTCCTGTTTCTCGGGACGGGCACCAGCGTGGGAGTGCCGCTGGTGGGATGCGGCTGCGAGACCTGCCAGAAGGGCGGTCCCCGGGACGTTCGCACCCGGACAAGCATTCTCGTCGGCATGCCTGAAGGCCATCTGCTCGTCGACACGACCCCAGACCTTCGCAGCCAGCTCCTCCGGGAGAACATCGGGCGGGTCGAGGCGGTGATCTACACCCACGACCACGTCGATCACGTCTACGGGCTCGACGACGTGCGGCCGCTCTGCTTCCATTCCGGACGCCCCATGCCGGTGTATTGCGAGGAGCCGGTCGAGCGGCGGATTCGACGGGCGTTCGACTACGCCTTCTCGAGCAAGCCTCCTGCCGGCGGCGGCGTTCCCAAACTCACCTTTGAGCGGATCGGAACCGACCCGCTGGAGATTCTCGGCGGCCGTGTTGTGCCCCTCCGGCTGACACACGGCCCTTTCGACGTGCTCGGCTTCCGATTCGGCGACATCGCCTACTGCACCGATACCAGCGGGATCCCGGAAGCCACCTGGCCGCTGCTGGAAGGCCTCGAGGTGCTCGTGCTCGACTGCCTCCGGCACACGAGCCACCCGACACACCTGTCGGTCAGCGAGGCGCTCGCCGTGGCGAAGCGGACCGGAGCCAAGCGAACGCTGCTGACCCATCTTTCCCACGACCTTCCCCATGAGGCGACCAACGCCGCGTTGCCCGCCGGCGTGGAACTGGCCTATGACGGCCTCGAACTCCCGGTTGCGGTCGACTGACCGCGGAGCCGCAGGCTGTTGGCGATCACCGACAGGGAGCTGAGCGTCATCGCGGCCGCGGCCAGCATCGGGCTGGTGACATGGCCCACGAGCGGATAGAGCAGGCCCGCCGCGACCGGAATCGCGACCACGTTGTAGGCGAAGGCCAGGGCGAGGTTCTGCCGCACCACCCGCATCGTGGCCTGGGCGAGATCGAGGGCTTTCGGCAACGGCGTCAGCCCTCCGGAAAGAAGCGTGACGTCGGCCGTATCGAGGGCGACATCGGCCGCCGAGCCCATCGCGATCCCGACATCGGCCGCCGCGAGGGCGGGGGCGTCGTTGATCCCGTCGCCGACGAAGATGACCCGGCCCCGGCCGGCTGACCGGTTGCGAGCCACCGCCGCCTCGACCCGGGCCGCCTTGTCGGCCGGGCTGAGGCCGCCGCTGGCGGCGGTGATGCCGAGCGAGTCCGCCAGCGAGCGGGCTGCGGCGATCGCATCGCCCGAAAGCATCTCGACCGCAAGGCCCCGGGCGAGCAGGTCGGCCACCACGTCGCGGGCCTCGGTCCGCGGTTCATCGGCGACGATAAACCACGCGGCTGCCGTGCCATCGACGGCCATGAAGACGGCGGTGCCGTCGGTTCGGCGGACCTGTTCGATGATGCCGTTCACCGCTGGCACCTCCGCATCGGCGAGCAGTCGCTCGCTGCCGATGATCACCCGCTTGCCGGCGACGCGGCCCCGCAGGCCCCGGCCGACGACCGCTTCGACCTGCTCTGCCGTCGGGGGCGAGATTCCGGCGGCGGCCGCCGCGTCGGTGAAGGCCCGGGCGAGGCCGTGCTCGCTGGCAGCCTCGACGGCCGCCGCCAGGCCGAGCAGTTCACGGAGCGGCTCCCGGGCGAAGTCGGGCCGGCCGCTTTCCGAACCGGCCTCCGAACTGGGATTCGGGACGGCATCCTGCCCGGCCAGGCCGGCCGCCACGATCCTGGGCTCGCCGCGGGTGAGCGTGCCGGTCTTGTCAAAGAACACGCTGCCCGGCTGGGAAAGCTGCTCGACGGCCGCGGCGGTGCGGGCCAGGATTCCCTCCCGGGCCGCCCGGCCGATCGCCACGGTCATCGCCAGCGGGGTGGCCAGGCCGAGGGCGCAGGGGCAGGCGATCACCAGCACGCTCACCGCCGAGAGCAGGCCCAACGCCATCCGGGGCTGCGGCCCAAAGACCGACCAGCCGAGGAAGGTCAGCACCGCGACGACGAGCACCGCCGGCACGAACCAGGCAGCGACCCGATCGGCGAGGTTTTCGATTGGAGCACGCCGGCTGTGGGCCTCGCGGACCAGCCGCGTGATCCGGGCCACCAGCGAATCCCCCGCCACCGCCGTCGCCTCGATGATCAGCGAACCGTTGCCATTGATCCCGCCGCCGAGCACCCGGTCGCCCGGATGCTTGCTGACAGCCAGCGGCTCACCGGTTAGCAGCGACTCGTCGCAACTGCTCGAGCCCTCGCGGACGATCCCATCGACCGGAATCCGGCCGCCCGGCTTGACCCGCAGCAGATCGCCGACCGCCACCGCGGCCAGCGGGATGATCGCGGCCGCCGCAGGCGAGCCGGCCGGTGATGGCTCGCGGCGGTGGCAACACTCACCGCCGCCGCCCGACTCCGGGAGCACCCGATGGCCCACCCGCTCGGCGTTGGGGGGAGAGAGGTCCATCAGGCTGCGGATGGCGGCAGTCGTTCCCCGGCGGGCCCGGCTCTCGAGCCGCTGCCCGAGGAGCACGAGCACCACGATCATGCCGGCCGATTCGAACGACACCGGCACGCTGCCGCCGGCCGTCCGAAAGGCGGCCGGAACCACGTCCGGGAAGAGCGTTGCGAAGACGCTCGAGCCCCAGGCGGCAAGCACACCCAGCGTGATCAGCGAAAACATCCCCGGCCGGCCCGCCCGAAAGCCTGCCAGGCCGCCGGTGAGAATCGGCCAGCCGCCCCAGAAGACGATCGGCGTGGCCAGCGTGAGTTGCAGCCAGCGGCCGGCCGCGCCAGTCAGGCCGACATCCGCGAACCAGCCGGCAAGGGCCGGCCCGCCAAGCCAAACCGGCAGCATCTGCCCGAGCATCGGGCCCATCGCCACAACGAGCAGCATGGCCGCCAGCAGGCTGCAGATCGCCAGCCGCCAGCCCTCGCGGCTGCGGTCCGCCACAACTCCCGCCTCTTGGCCGACCGGCTCCAGTGGCATCCCGCAGGTGTCGCAGGTGCCCGGGCGTGACCGCGCTATCTCGGGATGCATCGGGCAGGCCCAGCCGAGTTCACCGACGTCGGCTTGGGCACAGCAGGGCTTGGGGGCTGCGGGCGTCGGCTCGGGCTGGATGACGTCGAGTTGCATGCCACCTTCATCGTACGCCATCCGGTTGGGTTCACCTCGCGCAGGCTCGGGGTGGGCCCGTGCCATCTCGCCGGACGCTCGGTTGGGTTCACCTCGCGCAGGCTCGGGGTGGGCCCGTGCCATCTCGCCGGACGCTCGCTATGGGCATCCTGCCCTTCGCTCGCTCGTGGGAAACCGAGCTTCGCCTTCCGGGCTGCGCTCGGTTTCCCAACGCCGGCTCGATTGGCACGGGCCCACCCCTCGCGAACCCGTATTCCACGCGCGCGGACGCCATAGAAGCCCCCCGGCGCGAGCCGGGGGGACGGCGGGCCGTTGGGCGATCCCGGTCCCCGGAAGCCCCGGTAACCATTCACCACCACCCCGCCCCATCCGCCATCACAACCAAACCACCCCTGGTACTTCAAACGCGGGACGGCGGGCCGTTGGGCGATCCCGGTCTCCGGAAGCCCCGGTAACCATTCACCACCACCCCGCCCCTTGCTCACCCTGCCTGCGATTGCCGCGCCAGCCGCGCGAGCAACTCAGCCGCGGCCGCCGAGTCGATCGCCTGCTCGGCCAGCCGCGCTGCAGCCGCCGGATCGGCTGCCCGCCCGGCCGCGAAGAGCACGGCTGCGGCGTTGAGCACGACCACGTCCCGCCGGGGGCCGGCTTCACCGCCGAGGACACCGCGGATCGCGGCGGCGCTCTCGCTCGGATCGGCCACTTCGAGATCGGCCAGCCGCTCGGCAG
>Ga0180429_10001926_pt1 | contig 17406 bp, 13 predicted proteins | sample SS_ome_FD_132428 | JGI IMG/M metagenome (GOLD analysis project Ga0180429, IMG submission 132428) | Hypersaline lake sediment archaeal communities from the Salton Sea, California, USA - SS_1_S_1 metaG | ecosystem: Environmental > Aquatic > Non-marine Saline and Alkaline > Hypersaline > Sediment ...
CCCGATGCCCCGGTCGCAGTTGACGATGGTGTTGCCCTCGATGAGGGTGCCTTCGCTACCGGACCAGAAATGGATGGCGTGCTCGGCCACGTCCTCGCCCGGACTGCGGATGGACCGGAAGACGTTGCCCCGCACCACCCAGTTCTTGGCGTTGTGGGCGTCCACGCCTCCGATGTACCACTGGGGCCCCACGCCCGCGCTGTACTCGAACCGGCAGCTTTCCACGAGGCCGTTGTCCGAGGAAAGAGAAAGGTCCCCCTCGTCGTAGGCCACCTTGATCATCTGCTCGCCCGTATCCAGAACGTGAACGTTGCGGATCACCGCGTTGTCCACGCCCGGTTGGAGCTGCACGGCATGGTTGGCCACGTCCCGCAGGGTGACGTCTTCCACCGAGAAGCCCGACCCCGCGACGTTGAAAACGTGGGAAACCCCGCCGCTCATCCCCTGTCCCTGAATGACGACGGTGTCCCGGTCCCCCGAAACGCTCCGCACCGAGACGTTCTCCGCCTCCACCCAGAGCATGTCGTCCAGGGCGTAGGTCCCGTCCTGGAGGAGGATGACGGGGTCGCCTCCGGAGTTGGCCTGCACGACGGCATCGGCCAGCTCGGCCGCGTTGGAGACCGTCACGTCCGCCTTCGACCCCTCGACGGCTCCCAATCCCGAAATCAAGAAACAGACCAGTGCGAAAATCCCGTAAGCCCTTTTCATGACGTACCCTCCTTTCAAATGATGCTCCCTGCTCCTTTCAAAACCGCTTTTCCAAGTCCCGCACCCAACGAAAGAAACGGGCTTCGGCCCGCCGGGCGAAATCGTAAAGCGTTGGGCCCACCGCCCTTTGCTGTTCCTCCTTCCATCGATCGAAGCCCACATAGCGGGCGCTCAGGACCCTTTGGGAAGCCAGAAGCAGCACCAGGAGGCTCAAGAGGGGCAACAGGAGGGATCTTCGCTTCAAGCGCCATTCCAGAAGCCAGACGAGAAGGAAAACCAGTTGGACGAGCAAAGCCAGATAGATGAGATCGTAGCTTTTCCAGTTGATGAAGCACCAACCTCCGAAGCGCTCCCATGAAAAGGGAGCCAGCAGGGGGATGCCCCCCCACGGGCCGGGAGGGGTCACCATGTCGCAGGGAAGGTGCAGAAGCCCTCCCGTCAGGACCGCCCCCGCCGAAGCCAGCCAACGGGACCGAATCGCCGAATCCCGGAAGCTCCCCATCAGCCTCGAAGGTTGGAGCAACGATGCCACCAGCAGGCTCAACAGAGCCACTCCGGCCAGGGAGTGGGTGAATCCGTGGTGGGAGTACCAGTGGAGACCGTAATAAACCTTCTTGTTGAAAGCCATGGCGAGAGCGTCCACGTCGGGAGCCAGGGTCCCCGCCAGGCTCAAAGCCACGGTTCGGCCCCGGGAAACGCCCCGCTTTTCGAGCCAGGGGGAAAGGACGATCCCCGCCGCAACACCGAACAGCGCATGGGAGAAAGGCGTCATGGTCCCTTGCTTCCCGTCTTTTAAGGACCGACGGGGTAGTGCCAGAATTCCGTATCCACCCCTCCGTTGTCATGGCTGAAGCCCCTTCCTCCGCCTTCGGTGGCGTGGCCGTTGAAGTGGAAGGCGAGACGGCGGGCCTGCGGAGACAAAGCAACGAGCTTCGAGAACTTGAGGCTCCTTTCCGGAGACCGCATGCTTGCGGAAACGAGCCCTTGCATTGCCAGAACGTTGCCTTCCCCGTCCCCTTGAATCAAGCCCAAATGGAAGCGACGAATCAGACTGAAGTTGCGCTGGAGGTGAGGAGCGAAGGTCGCCTCGCCGGCGATCTCCACCCCCTGGCCGCGGATCTTGTATTCATAGCGGATTTCCACGTCGCGGGTCCGATACCGACCGTTGCCCTTTTCTTCCAAAGCGAAGCCCGCCCCCGGCCGGAGGCGCCCCCCTTGCCAAGAAACGGTTCGACATCCAAGCAGCGCCCCCGCAACCAGGACCACACCCATCCAAAGGACGATCTTCTTCACGGCGGCCCTCCTCTCTCGTGCTTCGAACAACCATCGCCTTCATGATAACAGCCGCCGCGAAATTCATCCAGCCAAGACGCTCCCGCCAAGCTTCTCCTCGCCGGCTCAGCCGGAGCGCTTGAAAGGCGAGCTTCCTTCTCCGGCACCGGCGACCGAGGGGCGCAAAGGAGGTCGAGCTTTCGCGCCGGCGGGCGCCGTCTTTTTCGCTTGGCCCTCTTTGAGCTGGTAGAAAACGGACCTCAAGTACCGTTTGGGCTCGAAAAGGTCGCAGACGCCCGAGAGAAGCTCCGAAGCGCCGATGAGGAGATATCCCGGGGGATCCAGGACTTGGGCGATGCGGTTGAAAAGCTTCTTGCGGTCTTCCAGCTTGAAGTAGATGGCCACGTTGCGGCAGAAGACGATGTCGAAGCGCCCCAGCCCCGCCAGAGGCTCCATGAGATTGTGCTTCTTGAACCGCACCATGGCTCGAATGCGGTCGTTGACCTTCCACTCGGTTCCCCGGGCGGTGAAGTAGCGGCTCAGCTTTTCCTTGGGAAACCCCCTTTCCACTTCGAAGCGATTGTAATGGCCGTAGCTGGCTTTCTTCACGGCTTCGTTGGAAATGTCCGTGCCCAGGATGCTCACGTTGAAGCCCGACGGGCTTTGCAGCAGCTCCCTGACGACGATGGCGATGCTGTACACCTCCTGACCCGTGGAGCACGCCGCGCTCCAAATCCTCAGGCTCACGGGCAACCGCCCCGACGAGCGGGCCCGGCGGGCGTCGACGAGGTCCGGCAGAATCTTGTGCCGAAGCAGCTCGAAAGGAGCCTTGTCGCGAAAAAAGAACGTTTCGTTGGTGGTGACGGCGTCGACGATCCTCCGCTGGAAAGCGCCGGAGCGGTCGGCCCTGGCGCGGTAGTAGAGCTCGCTGAAGGAGGCGAGGCCGGTCTCCTTCATGAGGGGGGCCAGGCGCGTCTCGATCAGATAGGTCTTGCTCGCATCCAGAGCGATCCCCGAAAGGGACAGGATGTAGTCGGCCAGCACCTTGAATTCCCGAGGCGTGATCTTGACCATTTCGCGCGGACGCGGGGTTACGCGCCCCTCCCGGATTGGACGGTCTTGCGGATCTCCCCTGCCAGTCGATCCAGCGGAGCGACGACGTCCACCACGCCGGCCTCCACCGCTTCCTTGGGCATCCCGTAAACCACGCAGGTCTCCTCGCTCTGAGCGATGACGGGGCACCCCGCGCGCTTCATGAGCCTGAGCCCCAGGGTTCCGTCGCTGCCCATGCCGGTCATGATCACTCCCGTGGCCCTTCCGGGATAGACTTGGGAGACCGAGCGGAAGAGATAGTCCGCCGAAGGCTTGCAGTTCTTTTCGGGGCGGTCGTCGGTGACGCGAAGGAAGCACCGTCCTCCGGGCCCCCCCGAAGCCACCTTCATCTGCTTGCCTCCGGGGGCGATATAGACCACGTTGGGCCGGACGACGTCCCCTTCGGAGGCTTCCTTCACCCGCAGGGCGCACTTGGCGTCCAGGGACTGGGCCAGGGACTGGGTGAACACGGGAGGCATGTGCTGGACGACGAGGACGGCGGCCCCCAGATCGCCGGGCATCCCGGGCAGAAGCACCGAAAGGGCGTTGGGGCCCCCCGTGGAAATCCCGATGGCCACCACTTCCGAACGTCCTCCCGCCCTTTCCCCGCTCTTCGACAACTTCCGCACCTCCGCCCCCGCCGAAGGAGGCTTCCCCGCCGGCGACGAAAAGGCCCCTCCCCTCGCGCGCCGCAGGGCCGAGCGGACCTCCCTTTGGCGAGCGAAAGCCTTCACCCGGGGGACCAGGGCCGCCTCGACGGCCTTGCGGTTCTCCTCCATGGTCCGGCCCTCGGGCTTGGGAATGAAATCGAAGGCCCCCAGCTCCAGGGCCTTGACGGTCATCTCGCTTCCCCTGCGGGTGAGGCTGCTGAGCATGATGGCCCCCATGTCCGGCCAGCTCCCGGCAAGCTCTTCGAGGACTTCGAGCCCGCCCATCTCGGGCATTTCCACGTCGAGGGTGAGCAGATGGGGCTTGAGGAAAGGAAGGCGGGCCAAAGCGACTTTGCCGTTGTGGGCGACCCCGGCCACTTCGACGTCCTCCATGGCCGCGAGCACGTCGCCCACGATCTTGCGGTAGATCACCGTGTCGTCCACCACCAGCACTCTCAACGGCTCTTTCATGGCTTTTTCTTTCGAAGAAACGCTTCAGGGCTCCGTTTCCAGGACCTCGTCCACGTCCAGGATGGCGACGAGCTCGCGCTCCGTCTTGAAAACCCCTCGGAGGTACTTCCCCTGCACCCCCCGAACATGGGGAGGGGGAGGAGCCACCTCCTTCCACGCCGCCGGGACCACGTCTCCGACGCGCTCCACCAAAAGCCCCGTGGATTCGCTCCGGGAACGGACGATGATGTTGCGGCTGCCGGCCCTCGGTCCCGACGATTCCAGGCCGAGCTTCCTGGCCAGATCGACGATCGTCACGATCTGGCCCCTGAGGTTGATCACTCCCAGGACGTACTCGGGGGCCCGGGGAACGCCGGTCATTTCCCGGATCTTGTTGATCTCGTCCACTTTCAGAATGTCGATGCCGAAAAGACCGTCCTGAAGGTGGAAGGTGATGAGCTCCACCATGTCGGAAACGTTCCTGTCCTTCCTGGCGGCTTCCACGCGACGCTCCTCCCTTCTTTCAACCTCTGGCGACGTCCCCCGTTTTGAAGCGGCCCATGAGCTCCCGCACCCGCTCGGCCAGCCGGGCCAGCTCCTCGGCGCTGAGCTTGATGCGGGCCCCGCCGTCGGCCATTTCCCCCGCCGATTGGCTCACTTCGGCGATGTCCCGGGCGATCTCGCCGGAAACCGACGAGGTTTGAGCCACGTTGCCGGTGATCTCCTGCACCCCCATGGACCCCTGGGCCACGTTCTCGGCGATCTCCCGGGTGGTCGCCGTCTGCTCCTCCACGGCGGCGGCGATGGCCCCGACGATGTCGTTGACTTCCTGGATCACGCGGGAAATCTCCTCGATGTCCGACACCGTTTGATGCGTGGAAGTCTGGATGCCCTCGATGCGGGCCCGGATCTCGTCGGTGGCCGAAGCCGTCTGCTTGGCCAGCTCCTTGATCTCGTTGGCCACCACGGCGAACCCCTTGCCCGCTTCCCCCGCCCGCGCGGCCTCGATGGTGGCGTTGAGGGCCAGCAGGTTGGTCTGCTCGGAGATTTCCGTGATGGTCTCCGTCACCTTGCCGATCTCTTCGGCGGCGCGGCCCAACTCCCCCACCCGCTGGGAGGTCTGGGAGCTTCGAGACACGGCTTGCTCCGTCACGGCGCGGGCCCGCTCGGTGTTCTCGGCGATCTCCCCGATGCTGGCCGACATTTCCTCGGCCGCCGAAGCCACCATGGTCAGGTTGCTGGAAGCCTGCTCCGTGGAAGCCGCCACCGTGCTCATGTTGACGCTCATCTCCTCGGCCGCCGTGGCCACCGTGTTGGCCCGGGCCGTGGTCTTTTCGGCCCCTTCGGCCATCTGGCCCGAGACGTCCAGCAGGGAAGTCGCGGAGCCGGCGAGCTGCTCCATGCCCGAAGCCAGCTCCTGGAACATTTCCCGGAGGCCGGCGGCCATGTGGCCCAGGGCCCGAGTCAGGCTCCCCACCTCGTCCCGGCGATCCGTTTCCAGGGATCGGCTCAAATCCCCCTCGGCCATGCGAGTGGCCAGCTCCACCCCGTCGTTGAGGGGACGGGTGATGTTGCGCACCAGCAGGAAAGCTCCCCCGAAGCCGACAAGAACGGCCACCACCAGCCCCCCCAGAAGGGCGTTGGCCACCGAGGAGAGGTCCTCGCCGGTCTTGCGGGCCACTTCCAGGGTTTGCTTCATGCCCGCCTCGGCGGTCTTCTGCACGATGGAAAGCACCTGGCGCCCCGCCTCGTCCCGCTGGATGTTGAGATCCTCGAGGGCTTTCCAATGCCTCAAAAGGTCCGCCATGGCCGTTCGGTAGGTCCCGGCCGCCTCCCGGACCTCCCTTACCCGCCTTCGCCGCTCTTCCGTGCGAACCGTCTTCTCGATCTCGTCCAGCTTTTGGCCGATGACCTCGAACCGCTTCAGCCCTTCTTCCACCAACGAAGGATCGCGGCGGGCCCGGGCCTTGAAGTTGGCCACGCGGACCTGGTTGCCCAGATGGACGATCTCATGGAGCAAGGCCGCATTCTCCAATCCCTCCCGGAGCGCGGACGAGGTCCCCGTCACCAAAGCGTCCCCCGCTTCGCTTTTCAACCACGCCAACTGCTCCTCCATAAGCTCCGAGCCGTTGCGCATGTAACGGACGGCCGATTCGTCCAGTTGTCGCCGATCCTCCTCCATGGCTTTCCCCTGGGCCTCGGTGTTGTTGACCAGCAGCTCGTAGTCTTCCACCCGGGCGAAGGCCGACTGGATGCTCTCTCTCAGCGCTTCCAAGCTGGAATGATCGCCGGCGAGACGCGAGGCTTCTTCCAGATGGGCCTTCACCCGCTGGATTCGGTCCTTGCCGGCGTCCAAATACTTGGCTTCCCCCGTGAGCCCGTACCCGCGAATCTCGTACATGGCCAGAAGGGCGTTCCGCTCCACGTTGCCGGACACATCCACTTCCGGGATGTAGGCTTCTTCCAGTTGGCGAGCCTCGGACTTCACGTCGTTCATTCTCAAAACGGAAAACACCCCCAGCAACGCCATGATCCCCACGAGAAAAGCGAATCCCAAACCGATCTTCACGCCCAGCTTCATGTTCTCGAGCTTCATCGCCCCTCCTTGCAACCATTCTCCTCTACGCGCCCCCTCGAAGGAAGGGACCCGGGCATCCACGCTCAACGGCTCCCCTTCACCCCGGGGGGCTCAACAACCGATGAACGCTCCGCAAGACCGTCTCGCGGTCCAGCTTGATCTGATACTCGTCGATGCCGGCCGCCTTTCCCCTGGCCACGTCCTCGTCCCCCGCCAGGGAAGTGAGGGCGATGACGGGCAGGTCCCTGAGCCGCTCGTCGGCGCGAATCCTGCGGCAAAGCTCGTAACCGTCCATGCGAGGCATTTCGATGTCGGTCACCACCAGGGAGATGTCGTTCTCCCCCTCCCGCAGCAAGGTCCACGCCTCCAAGCCGTCTTCGGCCGCCACGACCCGGTATCCCTCCTCCTCCATGAAGTGCTTGACCTGCTCGCGGAAGAAGTCGGAATCTTCGGCCAAAAGGACCGCGGGGGCCCGGCCGTCGGGCAAGGCGGCCGAAGGCCGCTCCCGAAGCCATTGGGGATGGAGGGCCTCCACGAGCTCGAAGACGTCCACCAGGAGGGTGGTGTGCCCTTCGACGACGGCCGACCCCATGATTCCCGTTTGCCGAAGCGTGACGGTGTCCACCTCGACGGAAGCCTCCACGGCGTCCACGGGGCCGACGGCCAACAGCCCCGCTTCCCTCCCCGAAACGGCGAACACGATGACCAGCAGCTTTTCCCGCTCCGCCAGAGGGCCCACATCGGCCGCCTCCTCCAGGGCGATCAGCGGCAGGACCCCTCCCCGGTACTGGACGACGCGCCTCCCCCCCGTGCGCTCGATGCTCGACGCCCGGATCTGCTCCACCCGCGCCACGAGCCCCAAAGGCACGGCGAACCTTTCCTCCTCCGCGTTTCGAAAAACCAGAAGGGATTGGAGATTGCGGCGATAGACGGCCGCCTCGCGGGCCGTTTCCGACAACTTCTCCGCCTCCTCCACGGAGGTCAGCTCCGCCATGCGGGCCAGGGTCGCCACGTCCAGGATCAACGCCACCCGCCCGTCTCCCAGAATGGTGGCCCCGGCGTAGCCCCGGCACTTCTTGAGGTGCCGGCCCAGGGGCTTGACGACGATGTCCTCGGAATCGTGAAGCTCGTCCACCACCAATCCGTATTTCAGGGCGCCGGCCGAAACGACGGCGATGTTCACGGCGCTCTCGGGCCGATGGCGCCGGTCCCCCCCTCGGCGGCGCCTTTCCGTTTCCGGGGCGCTCCCCCCTTCTTCCGCTTCCCTTTTTTCTCGTGGGTCGCGACCCTTCCCGAGGTCCGTCGCGGGAGAGCGGCGGTCGGCGATGCGCCGTCGCCGGTCGGGCTTTTCCTCCCCCGTTTCCGGCTCCCGGTAGGTCCTTCGCACTCCCAGGACGTCCGACAAGGCGAGCAGGGGAAGCAGCTTTTCCCGCAAGCGCACCACCTCCACGTCCCCCACCACCTCCACCCGCTCCTTCACCCGATGCGCCGGAATCCGGAGCAGCTCGTCCAGGTTGACCTGGGGAATGGCGTAGCGCTCGCCCCCGGCGGAAACCAGCAGGCTGGGAATGATGGCCAGGGTGAGGGGGAGCTTGATGCGCACCGTGCAGCCCGCCCCGGGCTCGGATTCGACGTCCACCTGCCCCCCCAATCGGTTGAGATTGGTCCTCACCACGTCCATGCCCACCCCGCGGCCGGAAACGTCCGTCACCTCCTCGGCCGTGGAAAAACCGGGCAGAAAGATCAGATGGACCTTCTCCTTGGGGGACATGGCCTCCACCCGCTCCTCCGTCAGCAGCCCCCTGGCAACGGCCTTGGCGGCCACCTTCTCCCCGTCCACCCCCTTGCCGTCGTCGGAGATCTCGATGTTCACCTGGCCCCCTTCGTGGTAGGCCCTGAGGCGAACGTGGCCTTCCCGCTCCTTGCCCGCCCCCTCCCTGTCCCCGGGCGGCTCGATGCCGTGATCGACGGAGTTGCGCACCAAATGGGTGAGGGGGTCGCTCAAGCCTTCGAGGATCGTCTTGTCCAGCTCCACCTCGCGCCCTTCCACGGACAGGCGAGCTTCCTTGCCCAAATGCCGGGCGAGGTCCCGCACCACGCGGGGGAACTTGTTGAAGATGTTGGCGATGGGCTGCATGCGGGTCCGCATGATGGCTTCCTGAAGCTCGGATGTGACCAAGTCGATCTTCTGGCAGGCGAGCTGCAAGGAGCGCATTCGCCGGGACGAGGCGGACCGGATGAGCTGATTGCGGCTCAGCACCAGCTCTCCGGCCAGGGTCATCAGAGAGTCCAGGAGGCTCACGTGCACCCGCAGGGACGTTTCCTGCTGGGCCGAGGAGGAAGGAACGGACGGCTTGTCCGCAACGGAAGCCTTTTCAGGAGCGGAGGGGCTTTTCACCTCGAGGGCCGCCGCATCCGCATCCGGCTCCACCGCGTATTCCGGCTCCGCCTCGGCGACGACCTCGTCCCGGACGGGAGGAGCCCCTTCCTCTTCGGGACGCCCCCCGGCCGTCGGAGCCGGGGCCGCATGGGATTCGTCCACGGAATGGATGCGCCGGGAGTCGATCTCGAACAACGCCTCGATGACGTCGGGGTCGATGATGGTGGCGAACAGAACGACGAAGGGGATGTGGCAGGAGAAGGACGAATCCTCCAGAGTCCCCACTTCTCCCACGCTCAAACGACAGTCGAGGATCTCTCCGCTTTCCTCCATGGAAGCGATGATGTCCAGGGGGGTCCTGCCCTTCTCGTGCACGTCCTCCACCAAGTCGTATTCCACCAAGTAAAGGTGCTTCCCTTCCTTCCGCACCCGGAGAAGGTCGAATTCGGGCAAGGTGAAGGCCGCCCGTCCGTCGGGCAGGGAGACGACGGCCGTCTTGGAAACGCTCTCCTTCTCCTCGGGGGGCAGGGCCGCGCAAGTGAGGCCGTCCAAAGCCACCAGGTATTCGGAAACGTCCGCTTCCCCGCTCCGTTCCGCGTTGTCGAGCATTTCCCGCAGGCGGTCGAAGGCCATCAGCAAAATGTTGACCACTTCGGCGTTGGGAGCGAGCTCCCGGCCCCGAATCATGCCCAGAACGTTCTCCGTCTTGTGGGCCAGGCCCTTGATGTTGTCCAGGGCCATGAACCCGGCCCCGCCTTTGACGGAATGGGCCGCCCGAAAAACCTTGTTGACCAGCTCCTCGTCGATGTCCTCCCCCGCTTCCTCCATGAGGAGCAGGTCGTTCTCGATGTCCGCCAAATGCTCGAGAGATTCCTCCACGTATTGGCGCAAAATCTCGTCGTCTTGAATGCCCACGGATCCCCTCCGTCCCACCTGTTTGCACGCCTTCCGCCCGCGCGACGCAAGCCCCCCGGGCGATGGAGCGGGCCCTCTCGAGCCGTCAACTTCGTCCCGCGGGCCCGGACGCTACTCCCCGTCCGAAGCCGACCGGATCTCGAAGACCCGATCCAACCGCATGGTCCTGAAAAGCCCCATCAAGTCGTCGGAAGCGTTGACGACCTTGAAATCCCCTCCCGTTTTCTTCAGGGAGTTGTAGGTGGCGATGAGCACCCCGAGACCGATGGAATCGATCATTCCCACGCCTTGGAGATCCATCACGAGGGTTCCCGGGCTTTCGTCCACCAGCGACAGCAGCTCCTCCCGCAAGGGCTGCACCACCGAAGCCACGATGTCCCCTTGAGGTCTTACCACGATTCGATCCCCTTCCCGAGCCACTTCACGATTCATTTCTTCCCTTCTCCCCTTTCGGCGCACGGATCTTTGCGGATTCCCTACTTGCGGATTTTGAACCAGCCGATCATCTCCCGAAGGGTCTCGGCCAGACGCGAGAGCTCTTGGGCGCTCCGCCGAGCCCGGTCGCTTCCGTCCTCCGCGCGCGAGGCCGCCTCGTTCACCGCCGCGATGTCCCGGGCGATCTCCCCGGCGACCACGGAGCCCTGTCCCACGTTGCCGGCGGTTTCCCGGATGCCCGCGGAGCCTTGGGCCACGTTGTCGGCGATGTCCCGCATGGCGGCGGCCTGCTCCTCCACCGCCGCGGCGATGCCCACGACGATGTCGTTGACGTCCTTGACGATCCCGGAAATCCCGTCGATGTCTCCCACCGTCCTGCTGGTGGAAGCCTGAATCCCTTGGATCTTGGCCCGGATCTCCTCGGTGGCGGCGGCGGTCTGCTTGGCCAACGCCTTGATCTCGTTGGCCACCACGGCGAAGCCCTTGCCCGCCTCCCCCGCCCGGGCGGCCTCGATGGTGGCGTTGAGGGCCAGCAAATTGGTCTGCTCGGAAATCTCCGTGATGGTCTCCGTCACCTTTCCGATCTCCCGGGCCGCCCGTCCCAGCTCGTCCACGACACCCGAGGCGGCGTCGGCGCGGGAAACGGCCTCGGCGGCGATGGCGCGGGCCCGCTCGGTGTTCTCGGCGATCTCCCCGATGGTGGCCGACATGCCCTCCGTGGAAGAAGCCACCAACTCCATGTTGCCGGAAGCCTGCTCCATGGAGGCCGCCACGGAATTCATGTTGGCGCTCATCTCCTCGGCGGAGGCCGCCACCGTTTCAGCCTTGCGGGAAGTCTCCACGGCGTCCCGGGAAAGCTCCCCGGACAATCCGTTCAAATCCAGGGAGGAACGGTTGAGCCCTTCGGCATGTCCCGCGATCTCCCCCATGACCGAGCCGATCTTTCCGACGAATTCGTTGATCCACTTTCCCATGCGATCCATCTCGTCCTGTCGATCTTCCCGCTCCTCCTTCAACGGCACCCGCAAGGTCAGGTCCCCCTGCCGGGACATCTCCCGCAAAGTGTCGTAAACTTTGCCCATGGGCCGGCTGAAAGTCTTTTCCACCGTGAAGTACACGATGAAAAGGAGGACCGCCATGAGAGCCCCCCCCAGCGCCACGTGAACGAGAAGAGACCGCCGGAGCCCGCTCATGGCGTCGGTAATGTCTTCGGAGACCCTCACCACCGCGAGGTCCCTGCCCTGAAAATCCTTGAGAGGACCGAAGTACACCAGCTCCTCCCGTCCCTCCCGGGATTTCTTCAAAGTCTCGGGGCGACCCGCGGCGAGGACTTCCCCGACGATCCCCTCTTCCTCGGGCCACAGCGAAACTTCCCGGGTTCGGGCCTGAAAGACGATCCCCTTCTCGTCCTTGAAGAGGATGGCGGCGTCGAAGCCGTACTTTTCCTTCAAATTCAGGAGCACCCCGTCGCTCACGGCGGCCCCGAATTCCACGGCCCCCACGTGCTCCCCCTGAAAGGAAACGGGGGCCACCCCGCGCACGCCCGTGCCGAACACCCCCCGCTCCAATCCCAGAACGGGTTGTCGGGCCCGGTTGGCCTCCACGATGGTCTTGCGGATGCGGGACAGATCGTCCCCGTATTTTCCGGGCTTGTGCAAACGAAGGAAAGAAGTGGCGGGAGGCGTGTGGAATTGGAACTGGGCCATCCCGATGCGCTCCCTCACCGCTTCGTATATGGGCAAAAGAACCTTCTGCAGCCCCTCCCGGTCCCTCTGGGCGAAGGCCCACGTCGCTTCGGGCATGTGAGCCACCCATTCGGCGAGACAATAGGAAATCCGGGCGGTGTTGTCGAGAGATTCGAGAATCTGATGGTAGCGGGATTCCAGTTGGCCACGCTTCCAGGAAGCCAGTTGACGGGACTGTTCGAGATAGGCGCGGACTTGGAAAAAGGCGACCATGATCACCAGAACAACGCTGATCCGCAACAGAAGCTTCGTCTTTACGGTCCTTCCCGTCCACGCGCGCGACATGGAGCACCCCCCTCCCAAGAAGATCCGCGATCCTCCGCATCCAGAAGCAAATTGAGCCGATTCCCCTTCTTGTTGTACCAAACGGCCCGGGAGTAGCTTTTCATGATGAGCAGTCCTCGACCGGATTCGCTCAATGTATCTTTTCGGAATTTCCCTGTCAAACGTTCCCGCCAAGGGAACCCCTCCCCCTCGTCCTGGACCTGCGCCATCCACCAGCGTCCCCGGCGCTCCAGGGAAAAGCGCACGGTTTTGCCGGAGTCCCCTTTGTTGCCGTGGAGCACGGCGTTGAGAAGCCCCTCCCTCAGAGCCAGCTCCGCCGGGAAGGTCCGTCGCTCCCCGGCTCGCTCCAGAAAAACCTTCGCCTCCCGGCAAACGGCGTCGATACGATCCAGAAGAGAAGAAAAACGGATTTCAAGCTTTCCCGAAGTCCTTTTCCTTTGGAACATGGCCTCTTCCCCTCCCCTCCTCCCCTGAAAAACCCTTTCCTCCATCCCGTGCTCCGTTCTATATTCATCGACAAGCTTCTTGCAAGGAATTAGTGACCGAACGGAAATTCGAAGCCGTTTCAAACATCGAAATCCCAACGGCCTGGACGGAATCGGAAACGCCGCAACAGAGAAAAGGAGCGCTCATGTTCACCGCCAGAGACCTTTTCGACATCGCCGTCAAGCTGGAAGAAAACGGAGAGCACTGCTACCGCAAGGCCATGGAGGTCGTCTCGGACCCCGCCGTCAGGGAAAGACTGGAAGAATTGGCCGACGACGAGCTCAGCCACCGGCGGACGTTCCTGCGCATGAAATCGCGAGTGAAGGACCGATCCACTCCCGCCTACGAAGATTCCATGGGACGAATCGTTCTGCAAAGCGCCTTGGGAGAACGCGCCTTCTCCCTGGAAGAAACGGATTTCGACTCCATGGAGGACGAAGAAACGCTTTTGAAAACGGCCAAGGGATTCGAAGAAGACAGCGTCGCCTTCTACGAGATTCTCCAATCCTTCGTCACCGATGCGGAAGCCCTCGAACACCTCCGGGCCATCGTCCGGGAAGAGCGAAAGCACGCCGAAGCCATCGAGGAATGGCTGGAAAATCTCCGATTTTCGGAAAGTATCAAGAACTTTTAAATCCGGCTGAAGCTTCGCGCATGCCAGGTCGCCGACAGGCGACGACAATATGTTGGATTTGCCGTCTTTGTGGCTGGCCAAACCTTGCCCAACATGGTTATATCGCCCGATCGGGAATAGTCTTCTCGAAACATCCATAGTGTTGCAATAGGGACGTTATCTTTTGCTCAATATCCCCCATGGCTTCCGGATAAAATCTTAGCGTCCAAACAACGGTTGAAAATACGCTCATTGCCGTATGAACACTTATTCGCCTCGCAAACGAGCTCGCCCAAGCGTCGAGCTCGATCTCCATGCGTTTTCGCGAGTCCCCGATCCCGCCGAGATCGACGCCCCCGTCACCTCCGCCCCAAAGCCCTCAGGAACGCCTCCCGACCGGTCCCTTCGCGCCGCACCCCGTCCTCGTCCTCCGGAAACACCGGGCTCCCCGGCGACCACAGCTCCGTGCTCTCGGGGTGCAGGTCGAAATACTCGGGGTCCGCGGTCACCCTCACGGCCCTGGCCATCCCCGGAGCGATGTAGGAAAAGTCCTTGCCGCCGACCTTCTTGACCTCCACCCCGGGCGGCAGGAGCTTCTCGCTTTCCAGAATCGCGCCCAGGTGGCCGAGATCGTAGAGGGGCTCCGGCCGGGGAGGCTCCGAGAGGTCGGCCTCGGCCACCTTGTCGAGATCGAAGCCCTCCTCCTCGACCTCGCCCGTCTCGTCGGCGATCTCCGCCGCCAGATCGGCCCTGGCCCGGTCCCGGTCCCTCGGGTCTCCCAGAGCGACCCTGGAGATGGCGCGGGGCAGTCCGGAGAGGATGGGCTGAAGCCTTCCCACGAAGGTCTGAAAGAGGTCGATCCGCTCCCTCAGGGCGCAATAGACGTCCGTTTCCACCGTGTCCTCGTAGTGGAGGTTCACGATGCGGATGCGTCCGTGCTCCTGGCCCAGCCGGTCGATGCGCCCGATGCGCTGCTCCACCTTCATGGGGTTCCAGGGCATGTCGTAGTTGACGAGGGCCCCGCAGAACTGGAAGTTGAGCCCCTCGGCGGCCGCGTCGGTACACAGCATGACGTCCGCCTTGCGCTCCATGAAGCGCTTCTTGGTCTCGTCCCTCGAGACGCGCCGCCATCCGCCGCGGGCCTCCTCCACCTCGCCGCCCCGTCCCGAAAAGCAAAGGACGGCCCCTTCCAGCTCGCCCCGGATCGAATCCCGCAAAAAGTCCATGGTGTCGGTGAACTGCGTGAAAACCATGACCTGGCGGTAGCCGTCGCGGCGAAGCCCGCGGATGACGTCCTCGAGAGCTTGGGTCTTGGTGTCCGGAGGCAGGGATCGGGTCTTGAGGAGGAGCGATTCGATATCGCCCCGTTCCTCCAGGGCCAGGGCCTCGGTCTCCAGCTCGCCCGCCTCCTCGGCATCCATGGCCTCGGCTGCCAGCTCGTCTTCCAGGACGTCCTCCTCCAGCCTGCCGGCCTGGATCGACGTTCGCGTCGAAGCCGGCTTGCTCAAACGCCCCAGCCGGTCCTCGAGCGTCTGGCCAAGGGCATGGAAGCTGCTGGCCAGCCTTCTCCGATAGACGGTCATGACGAAGCCGATGGCCGTTCGCTTTTCCCGGGCCGTATTGTTGTAGGTGGACGAGATGTAATGCTCCATCGCTTCGTAAACCTCCCGCTCGGCCTCGCTCATGCGAACGAAGCGGTCCTCCACTTGGCGGTCCGCTATGCGGGTGGAAAGCTTCCCCGCCTTGTAGTAGGAGCGCAGAAGCTCGCGGGTGTGCCTGGAGACGAGGCGCTTGACGGGGGTGTTGGCTTTCATGAGCCGGATGGCCGCCTTGCGCTCCGAGGCTTCCATCTGCTTCAGGGGGATTTCGGCCCCGTCCCGGAGAGCCCTCAGGATCTTTTTGATCTTGAATTTTCCGGCTCCGGGGAAGAACCGGCCGGCCTCTTCCGTTGTCACCTCGCCGTAGGCCGCCTCGATGGAGCGAAAGAGGGAGGCCATGAAAGCCATTTCCCCATGCGACGGGGCAGGCTTTGCCGCCTTTTCGAAAAACCGCGTGAAAGCCCCCTCGCTCCACTCCGAGGGCGGATCCAGGAGGCTGAGCAGGTCCCAGACCTCGACGGGGCTGACCTGCATGGGCGTGGCCGTGAGCAGGACAAGCCCTTGGGTTTTGCCCTTGAGCCCCCTCATGAGCCGAAGCAGTTGGTTGGGGCGCTCGTCGGCTCCCCCGACGCCGCGGCGCCGGGCGTGGTGGGCTTCGTCGAGGACCACGAGGTCCCAGGGCTCGGCGGCTTCCAGGAGCTCGGACGCCCGGTCCCTTCTCCTCATGAGATGGCTGGAAGCCAGAACGAAGGGCTCCTCGTGCCAGGAATCGCGTCCCGCCGGCCTGGCCCCGCGTCCTTCGTACGCCGGCGAAGCGTACCAGGTCAATTTCTGTCCGTCGTAAACGGGCCAGTTGAGATTGAATTTTTCACGAAGCTCCACCTGCCACTGGCTCAGGACGGCCTTGGGGGCCATGATCAGAATGCGCCGGGCCCTTCCCGACAGCCATGCCTGGCGGACGACGAGACCCGCTTGAATCGTCTTGCCGAGGCCGACCTCGTCGGCGATGAGCAGCTTGGGCGGCCATGAGTCGTACATTCTGTGAAACGCCTTCACTTGATGCGGCCATGGAACGACGGCGCAAGTGGCCTCGCCAACCCTCTCTCCCCCGCCGGGAAGCGACGGGGCCTCTTTGATAAACGACCACACGACCCGTCTCGGATCTTCCTCCGGCGCCTCGCTCCCGACCTCTCCCGGTTGCTCTTCGGGCGTTTCGACGCGCGCAGCCTCCTTGTTTTTCAGCCGGGCCGGAAGCTCGCCGTCCCGAGGCATGAATCTTAGAAGCTCCTCCTTCAAGGCACCGGGCACGTCGAGCACGACGGCCCGCTTCGACCGGTTCGCCCACAGGGACTGGAAGCTTTGCTCCTCGGCGTCCACGTGCCGGAGAGTCCCCTCCCACGAGGCGAACACGTGAAAGCTGTCCCAATTGTGCTTCCATCCGTAGGCGGTTTCGTTGATGGAGCCGTTGAAGGCGATGCGATCCCCCGTCTTGTCTTCGACGATCCCGGCCTTTTCGTGAAAAAGGGCGTCCCCGGCCACGGGCCTCCGGCTCCGGTCGCAAGGAACGGCCACCTTGACCTCGAGATATCCCTTGGCCACCATCCAAGCCAGCAGCTCCAGGGCCTCCACCATCGACGGTTCCGAAGCGGCCAGGGGCATTTTCAGGAGGCGGGCCTCCACCGTGTCGCGAAGGCTCTCGCCCTTGGAGATCGCCTCGATCTCGGGCTCCCCCAGGGTGCATCCCACGACGAGGCGCATGCGGCCGCGGTTGAGGACCAGGTGCTCCACCCCGCGGGCCGCCACCGCCAGGGCCGCGGCCGAAAAGTACCCCGTGGACCGGTCGTAGCGCACGGCGCACTCCAGGGCCGGCACGTAGAATCTCTCCACCAGGTCGCCGTCCTCGGGGGTGTACTTGGTCTTCCAGACGAAGTCGCCGAGCAGGCTCACGGGCTAGTCCTCCCAAAGCTCCAGCTGGCGGGGCCTTTGCACCTGTTCGGTGAAGGCCAGGAGGCGGAGCTGTCCAGCAAAACGACGTCGCTCGTCTTCTTGACGGCCACCCTGCCGACGATCTCCCGGGCCAGGCGCAGGGCTTCGTCGTAGGGAAACTGCGGGGCCCGGAAGGCGTCCCAGGCCAGCACGAACCATTCCATTATAGTGTCTCCACAAGTTTTCGAATTCCGGCCAAAAGTATATTGAAGC
>Ga0180429_10001927_pt1 | contig 17402 bp, 10 predicted proteins | sample SS_ome_FD_132428 | JGI IMG/M metagenome (GOLD analysis project Ga0180429, IMG submission 132428) | Hypersaline lake sediment archaeal communities from the Salton Sea, California, USA - SS_1_S_1 metaG | ecosystem: Environmental > Aquatic > Non-marine Saline and Alkaline > Hypersaline > Sediment ...
GGAACATCCTGGTATTGCGCCGGGCGAGTTCGGCGACGGGGATGCCGATGGCGTCGGCGGTCTGCTGCATTTTTTGTCCGTGCTGGTCGACGCCGGTGAGGAAGTAGACCTTGTCGCCGCGGAGGCGGCGGTAGCGGGCGATCACGTCGGCCAGGACCTTTTCGTAGGCGTGCCCGATGTGGGGGGCGCCGTTCGGGTAGTCGATGGCGGTGGTGATGTAGAAGGGCTTGGTCACCCGGTCAGCGTGAGGGCTGTCGGACATCGGCGAGGATTCGCTGTTGTTCGAACCAGGTGTCGATGGCCAGTTGCTTGAGGCTGGCGGATTCCTGGCGGGTTCGTGATTCGACCCGGAAGGGGAGGTCGGGTCCGGCGGGGACCTCGCGATCCTTGACGAAAAGGAAGTAGGCGCGGGCGATGCCGCGTTGTTTTACTTCCTGGGTTTTGACGGAGCTGAGGGAGTTCGGGCCGGTGACGGCGGCGAGGTTGAACTCGGCTTCGCGGAGGGGTCTGCCGGAGGGGCGGGTGAGGTTCGTGAAGGGGGTGGGTTGGAGGTCGAGTTCGCGCACCGCCTCTTCGAAGGATTTGTCGTCTTCGAGGGCCTCGGAGAGTTGTTCCCGCTGTTCTTTGGCGGCTTCGAGTGCTGCTTCGCGGGCCCGTATTTTGACGAGGTTGAGGTGTGCCGCGTCTCGCGCTTCCTTGAAGGGGAGTTCCCGGGGTTCCGCGGCTTCCTCGATGCGGAAGAGGAACCATTGTTCGTCGCCGAGCGGGTAGGGGAAGCTGGTGGCGTCCCATTTGTTTTCGCCCGGATTGTGACTGAAGACCTTGTCGGCGCCGGTTGCTCCCTCGATGCCCCGCAGGGGCGCCTTCAATTCCCCGGGGAGGTCGCGCTTGGCGACGAGGCCGGTGGTTTTGACTTCAAAGCCATGCTCGGCGGCGAGTTCCTCGAATCCCTCGCCTTCCTTTGCCTGGAGGGCGTCCCAGAGTTGGTCCATTTTTTTGCCGAGTTGGAGGACGGCCTTGTTGCGCCTTTCCTCTTCGGATTGTTCCGTCTCTTTGTCGGCTGGGGTGGCGGTTTCGGTGTCCGGGGTGGCGGTTTCGGTGTCGGGGGTGGCGGTTTCGGTGCCGGGGGTGGCGGTTTCGGTGTCTGCCGGCGGATTCGCGTCCGCGTCCGAGGGTGGTTCGGGGGCCGCGATGACATAGGAGATGCGCCGTTTGGCGGGAGAGAGGAAGGCCGGCTTGCGCTCCTCCCAGAAGGAGCGGACCTCCTCTTCGGAAGGGTTCTGATCGGCCTCGAAACGGGCAAAGGGAAAGTCGAAGAGCTGGTAGGAGACCCGCTGGGACTCGCTGAGGATGGCGGTCTCGACGATTTCGGGGGAGGACTCGATGCCGCTTGCAAGGACTTGGGAGAGTTTCCGGATGGCGATGACCTCGCCGATCAGGTTGTTCATTTCCTTGAGGCCCATGCCGAGGCTGGGGAGGCGTTTCTCGACGAAGTCCTGATAGGCGGCGGCGTCGAAGGATCCGTCGTCGGCGACGAAGATTTGCTCGCGGAGGGCGATCTCGATTTCCTCCTGGGAGGCGTAGACCCCGAACTCCTCCATGCCTTTCTGGAGGCTGACGCGGTTCACGAGGAAATTGCGGAACTGGTCGGCGTCGAGTTCCCTGCCGGGGAAGATCCCCATTCGCGCGAGATACGGATAGACCGCCATCAGGGCGCGCTGCCGCCGGGTCAGATCGAACAGGAGGCGCGCCGGATTGACCGCCATGCGTTGGAACTCCTGCTGGCTGAAGGAGCGCCCGTGCGCCTTCAGCACGGTGGGTCCGCTGCCAAGGCCTTGCTGACCGGTCCCGAAGAAGACCAGCCCCACGAAGAGCAGTATCAGAACCACGAACATCAGGCCCGTGTATTTGCGAAATGATTCCAGCATGATCGGCGGGTGGTGGGTTGCGAAGAGGCGCCGGGACGGCCCGAGAGGGAGCGAAACAGCGCCGGGGGGGGCGCAAACTAGGCAAGACAGGCCGGGCCATCAAGCGCAGACGCATCCGACGGGGACAGAAATGCGGGAGGGAGCGCGGAGCCGTGGCGCTGTACAAATGTTGAGGGGGGCTTTTGGCCCCCCTCAACGGAGTCCATCAACCTCAACACACTGTTACAGCGATGCGAAGCTGACAACTGCTGTTCACCCTTACATGAAAACTGCGACTTACGTTGCGGTTTTCACTAAGTTGAGACCCGTGTGTGTCGAAATCGTTCGAAAAATCCTGTATTTTTTTCCGTCTTTTTTACAAGTCGCTGTTTTGCAGTCGATTGCGTTGAAAGACTAAAGGGGGGGGCGGGAGGGGCGGCGGAGGGGCTTTTGCGGCTCGACAAGGGGGGTTTGACAGGATGGGGATGGCGGGATTTGCGCTGCGGCGGGAAGCCTTTAGGGTGGCGGGGATGAATGTGACGAGGACGGGGGCGGGAAACTGGGGCGAAGGAACGCGGAACCGGCTGGCGGAGTCGAATTCGCCGTATCTGTTGCAGCACGCAGGGAATCCGGTGGACTGGTATCCGTGGGGGGAGGAGGCGTTTGGGAAGGCGCGGCGGGAGGGGAAGCCGATCTTGTTGAGCATCGGGTATTCGACCTGTCACTGGTGTCACGTGATGGAGCGGGAATCGTATGAGGACGAGGAGGTGGCGGACTATCTGAACGCGCATTGTGTGAGCATCAAGCTGGACCGGGAGGAGCGTCCGGACGTGGACCGGGTGTATATGACGGCGTTTCAGGCGATGTTCGGGCAAGGCGGGGGGTGGCCGCTGAACATGTTTCTGACGCCGGATTTGAAGCCGTTTTTCGGGGGGACGTATTTTCCGCCGCGGGACCGTCTGGGGCGGCCGGGATTCTTGACGGTTTTGAAGCGGTTGGGTGCGGCCTGGCGTGATCATCGGGAGGAGGTTGTGGAGTCGGCGGAGCGGATTCATGCCCGGTTGAAGGAGGCGTTGGAGGATGGGCGGGGGGCGGGTGACGGGCCGGAGGATTTGGAGCCGCGGTGGATCGAGGAGGCGAGGGAGGCGGCGATGGCGGGAGCGGATTTGGCGCGGGGGGGGTGGGGCCGGGGACCGAAGTTTCCGCAGCCGTCGCACCTGCGGTTTCTGCTGCGGGCGGGGGATCGGGAGGAGCGGGAATTCGTGCTGAGGACCTGCCGGGAGATGATGGCGGGCGGGATTCACGATCAGTTGGGAGGCGGGTTTCACCGGTATGCGGTGGATGGGATCTGGCTGGTGCCGCACTTCGAGAAGATGCTGTATGACCAGGCGCAACTGCTGGATGTGTATGTCGAGGCATGGCGGGTTTCGCGGGATGCGGAGTTTCGGGAGGTGGCGGAGGGGATCGGGGACTACGTGTTGCGGGAGCTGAGGCATCCCCGGGGCGGTTTCTTCAGCGCCCAGGACGCGCAGAGCGAGGGGAAGGAGGGCAAGTATTGGTGTTGGACGCAGGATGAGTTGCGGGAGCTGTTGAGCGAGGAGGAGTTCGAGACGGCATCGCGCTGGTTCGGGATCACGAGGGAGGGGAATTTTCTGGATCACAGCGACCCCGAAGCGTTGCGGGGTCAGAATGTGCTCCATCGGGCGGGCCGGAGAAAGGAGCGGGGCGAGGCGGAGCGGGAGCGGTTGTGCTCGGCGATCGGCAAGATGCGGGAGGCGCGCTCGAGGCGGGTTCCGCCGGCGACGGATGACAAGATTCTTGCCTCGTGGAACGGGCTCATGATTGCGGCGATGGCGCGGGCGGGGCGCGTCCTCGGCGAAGGACGCTTTCTCGAGGCGGCCCGGAGGGCGCACGCCTTTGTCACGGCGGAGCTGTGGGACGAGGAGGAGCCGTCGTTGGGGAATCGCTGGCGGGAGGGGCGCCTTGATCGCAGCCAGCTGTCGGAGAGTTATTTGTTTTTGATGCGCGGCTCGCGGACACTGTATGAAGCGACGTTGGCGACGGAGTATCTGGAGTTTGCGGTGGCGTTGGCGGAGGAGGCGCGGCGGCGCTTCTACGACGAGGAGAAGGGCGGGTTCTTTGACGGCGAAGGGAGGGATGACGTGGTGATCCGCATGAAGGGGGATTTTGACTCCGCGACGCCCACTCCGGGCTCGGTGGGCGTGGTCGAGTATCTCATCCTTGCATGGATGACGGGGCGGGGGGATTTCCTTGAGACGGCGCGGAAGACGCTGCGCGGGGCGGGGCCCGTCATTGAGAGTTCGCCCATGGCGTTGGCGGAGTCCCTGCGGGGACTGGACATGTATCTGCGGGCGCCGCCGCGGCTGGTGATCGCCGGCGCGGAATCGCGGGAGGCGTTCCTGCAGGCGGCGTGGCAAGGCGCGGTTCGGCCGCTGGTCCTCGGCAACGAGGGTCCGGTCGGTGAATTCGAGCGCCGTCTGGCGCCGGTCAACGGCCGCACCACGGCCTACTACTGCGCGGGGCAAACCTGCCGGGCGCCGGAGACGGATCCGGGGCGGGTGGCGGCATGGCTGAGCGGGGACGCGTCTTCGTGAGGCGGCCCGCCGGGGTTTTCCGAATCGATGCCGGGGGCAGCGGTTCATGGATCGCACTCATGTCGCTGCGGGAAGGGCTTCGTTTGTAGCCGGCGCGGATTACGCCGGGGACCGTAGATTTGCGGCAATTCGCGTTTCATGGTATTTCGGCGCGAATGACCACGAATCGAATGGAATGACCGGGAAGGACAACCCGCGGAAGCCGCCACGAGCCTGAGCGGCGGGATTCAGCGGTGGGCGCCGACCTTGGGGGCGTCGGGGTTGACCTCGGGTCCGAAGTACCGGAGAGCGACGAGGGGCTCGGTGGGGGAGGTGTTTTCGAAGGTGACGCCCTCGCGGGCGGCGGACTCGGTGGCGAAGAACTCGTCCTGGGAGAGTTCGTGGAAGCGGAGGAGTTTCGGGCAGTCGAGGGGGAGGTTGTTGGCGCGGCCGCGGCCCTGGACGACGATGAGCCCGTAGGCGCCGTTGTCCTTGAGGAGGCACTTCGCGCCGGGGTCGACGGTGAGTTCCCTTGCGGTGAAGTACTGGAAACCGTCGATCTCGCCGTAGACGATCCACTTGTCGTGATATCCGTCGCCGCGCGCGGCGGTGACGGGTTCGAGGTAGTGGTTTTCCTTGAAGTGCGGGTCGCAGTTTTTCTCCCAGTGGAGCTGGCCGACGATGAAGTCGATGTCATGGTGTTTGTCCTCGGGCATGTCCTTGACGAGGAGGGAGCGGGGCACGGCGCGGCCTTCGACGAGGTTCTGAAACATGCCGAAGACGTCGGAGCCCCACTGCGGCTCGTAGGTGCAGAGCGACCCGGGGGCGTGGAGGATGGCGGGATCGATGAGCCAGCCGGTTCCCGTTTCGAGTTTGAAGGCATGCGAGAGGCCGAGGATGTTGTTGTCCCCCTTGTCCCAGCCGGCCACGCACCGGCGGACCTCGTCGCGAGTGGTCCCGGGGTCGAGCCCCATGAAGGTGTGGGGGAAGTTGTTCCCGACGTTGTTGTGTTGCGGAGGGAAGTAGTAGCTTTCGGGTTTGCCCTCCTGGCCGACGAGGGCGGCGTCCCCGGCACATTGGTGCATGTGATGGGGGATCGGTCCCATGTTGTCGAAGAACTTCGAGTAGACCGGCCAGCGCCGGTATTTCTCCCAGATGGCGGCGCCGACGAGGAGGGCCCCGCACTCGTCGACGGCGTCCCGGAGGGTGAACCGCTCGCGGCCCGCGACGACATAGGAGAGGCCTTCGTCGGGAACGCGGCCCTCGTTGGCGGCCTCGGTGGTGGAAGCGAACCAGCGCTCGTCGATTCCGCCTCGTTCGAGCCCGTAGGCGTAGGTGTCGTCGGGATGGAGCTTGAGGCGGAGGCCGGGCTGGAGGAACGAGCGCGGGACCCATGCGGGGGCGAGGCGCAGCAGTCCGCCGGTCTCTTCGAGGTGGGCCTCGATCAACGGGCGGAGGTTCGAGCTGACAGTGCGGAGTTCGGCGGTGGTGCGTGGCGGGTTCATGGGAAGAGTGCTTGTGGTGCGATGTGCGGGGGGCGTTGTCAAGCCGCGGGCATCCGCGGGCTGCTGTGCACGCGATTTGATTTCCTGTGCATATGGTCTGGCAGATCGGGGCGTTGCTTGCAGGTGGCACGGGAATTGCCTAATGGTCGCGCGCCGCTTGGTTGGCCCGGCACCTGATTCATGAGCATACGCAACCTGGACAAGATCCTCAATCCCAAGCGGGTGGCCGTGGTGGGGGCGAGCAGCAAGCGCGGAGGGGTGGGTTACACGGTCCTCCGCAATCTCATCACCAGCGGGTATTCCGGGGTGGTGTATCCCGTCAACCCGAAGAGCGAGGCGGTGCAGGGCATCCAGGCCTACCCGGATGTCGAGAACCTTCCGCAACCCGCGGACCTTGCGGTGATCTGTACTCCGGCGCCGACCGTGCCCGGGATCGTGGAGCAGTGCGGGAAGATGGGCATCATGGGCATTGCGATCCTCTCGGCGGGCTTCCGCGAGGTCGGGAAGGAGGGTCTGCGGCTGGAGAACCAGATCAAGCGTATTGCGAGGAGATTCGACGGGAGGATGCGGATTGTGGGTCCGAACAGTCTCGGGGTGATCGTTCCGCGGATCGGATTGAACGCCAGTTTTGCGGGCACGACGCCGAGGCCGGGGCATCTGGCCTTCATTTCGCAATCGGGGGCGCTTTGCACGAGCGTGCTGGACTGGTCCGAGCAGCAGAACGTCGGCTTCTCGTATTTCGTGTCGATCGGGAACATGCTGGACGTGACGTTCTCCAACATCATCGATTACTGCGCCGAGATGTGGGACACGAAGTCGGTGATGTTGTATATCGAATCGATCGGGGAGGCGCGGCTGTTTGTGTCGGCGGCGCGGGCCTATTCGCGGACCATGCCGATCGTGGCTTACAAGGCGGGGCGGTTTGCGGAGTCGGCGGCGGCGGCGAGTTCGCACACGGGGGCGCTGGCGGGTGAGGACGACGTTTATGACGCGGCCTTTCAGCGGGCCGGGATCGAGCGCGTCTACGACGTGGACGACATGTTTGACTGTGCCGGTCTGCTTTCGGGGCGCCGGCTTCCGCGGGGAGGGCGGCTGGCGATCGTGACCAACGCGGGGGGGCCCGGGGTGATGGCGACCGACGCTCTGATTTCCCGCGGCGGGGGTCTGGCGAAGCTCTCGAAGGGGACCATGAAGGAACTGAACGAGGTGCTTCCCGCGGCGTGGTCGCGCCGCAATCCGGTCGACGTGCTGGGGGACGCCCAGCCGGATCGTTACACGAAGGCTGCCGAGATTGTGCTGAAGGACGCCGGGGTGGACGCGGTGCTGGCGATTCTGACGCCGCAAGCGATGACGGACCCCACTGGAACGGCCCGGGAACTGGCAAAACTGGCGGAGAGTTCGGCGAAGCTGGTTCTTGCGGCGTGGATGGGGGGGGTGTCGATGGCGGAGGGACTGCGGATCATGACGGCGGCCGGGGTGGTGGCTTACCCCAGCCCGGATGCCGCGGTGCGGGCGTTCATGCATCTTGTTTCGTACGAGCGCAACCTGCGGGTTCTGCACGAGACGCCCCGGGAGGTGAACCTGAAGTTTGATCTTGGCCGCGAGAAGCGGCAGGCGGCGGCGCGCAAGATCATCAAGGGGGCGCCCCCGACCCTTTCCTCGAAAGCTGCGAAGGAATTGCTGGAGGTTTACGGCATCCCGGCGGCGAAGACGGTCGAGGCCCGGACCGCGGCCAAGGCGGCCTCGGTGGCGGAAGCGATGGGCTTTCCGGTGGTCCTCAAGGTGCTGTCGCCGGACATCACGCACAAGACGGACGTGGGGGGGGTGGAACTGAACATCCGGAGCGACCGCCAGACGAAGCTGGCCTTCAAGCGGATCGTGTCGAAAGCCCGCAAGCTGCAGCCCGAGGCGGACGTGCGGGGTGTGACGGTGGAGCCGATGGTCTCGATGGAGCACGCCTTCGAGTTGATTGTTGGCGTGAAGCGCGATCCCACGTTTGGATCGGTGATCATGATTGGGACGGGGGGAACGGCGGCGGAGGTCTTCCGGGACCGCTCCCTCGGTTTGCCTCCGCTCAACGAGCGACTGGCCCGCCGGATGATCGAATCGTTGCGGGCGTGGCCGTTGTTGGAGGGGTATCGGGGGAGTCCGGGCATCGACAAGGATTTCCTGATCGAGATTCTGATCCGCTTCTCGTATCTGGTGGCGGATCATCCTGACATTGCGGAGTTTGACATCAATCCTCTGCTGGTCTCGCCGAAGGGGGCGGTGGCGTTGGACGCGCGGGCCATGATTTCTCCCGGGCAGTCGGTGGGCGAAAGGGCCGGGGCTTATCCGCATCTTGCCATCAGTCCTTACCCGGAGCACTACATCACGGACACCAGGACCTCCGACGGCCGGCCGATTCGGTTGCGGCCGATCCGGCCCGAGGACGAGCCGATGTGGCTCAAGATGCTCAACGGGTGTTCGAAGGAATCGATCCGGATGCGGTTCTTTTCACTGATCAGTGATTTCACGCACGAGATGGCGGTGCGGTATTGCGTGAATGATTACGACCGGGAGCTGGCGATGGTGGCGGTCGCCGAGCACGAAGGCGAGCAGCAGCTGGTCGGCATCGGGCGGCTTGAAGCGGATCCCAACCATACCGTTGCGGAGTATGCCGTGATCGTCCCGGATGCCTGGCAGGGACGAGGGATCGGAAGCCTCCTCACGGACCGGTGCCTTGAGATTGCGCGGGACTGGGGGGTCCGGCAGGTTCGCGCCCAAACCCTTGCGGTGAACGAGCGCATGATCGCGATCTTCAAGCACCGTGGTTTCACGATCACTCCGGAAGGGGACGGAGAGACGATCACGGCGACGCGGAAGCTCACCCGAACCCCGCGCAAACGCACCGCGCGAAAGGCCGGGAAGGGCTAGCGAGGCGATGCCTCGGACCATGATGCAGGATTCAAGGTGCAGGATGCAGGGCAACCTTGCTGCCGGAAAACCTGACTCATTTGTGACGACTTCTGGATTTCAAGGCTAGCGAGACGGGCTTCGGACCGGTTGACGATTGCGGGGGACGGCTCAAACCGGATAGGAGCCCTTGATGTAGTGTTCGAGCGGGTGTCCCTTTCCGAGACCAAGCCCACGAGTTGTCCTTTGACCATGACGAGGAGGGCTCCGACGTCCCTGTCGGCCATCTCCTTGATGGCGTTGTAAACGGTTGTCTCGGGGCTCACGTTCCAGAGGGCGGATTCCTTCTGATCGAGAACGGAGGAGACGGTGTCTGAGATTTTCATGGAGCCCGCAATTTCCTCCGGGGTGGGCGGGAGGGCAACGAGAAACTTGCGGTCGGAGGGAGGCGGGCATGGCAGGGAAGCTCCCTGGTGCTGAGCGCGCCATCAAGCACCAGGGAGTGCACTCGTGCGAGCGCGTGCATCCCCACCCTCGGTTTGCCGGGGAGAATCGCAAGTCGCCGGGAAGGGCCGGCGGGGGACCCGCTTGAAGGGTGCGATTCTTCCGGCCGCCGGCCATGCCCGGCACTGCCAGAACCGGGGGAGCCGACTCACTGAGGATGAGAATCCAGTGAGGGTTGCAGGACGGCCGAAGGGGGGCTCGACCGTCGAGCGGGACCGGGGTCCGTCGAACGTCAAATCGCAATTCCCTTGCCCATTCATGATCTGACGCCTGCGGGTCGGGGGAGCACGAAGCGTGCCGATCGTTGGGTCACCCGGATCATTCTGGCTGTAAGTTGCTGTGCAATAGTGGTTTGTGAAATGCCATGAATTCTGCGGTCCTTTCGCCGGGCTCCGCGTGGGCCGGGGTTGTAAGGTTTGCCGACGGCGGGGGGCGTTTTGATCGAGGCGCCCCTGCCCCTGCCTGACTCATTCGTCCTTTTGCCGTCGACCGTCGAGCCGAAACGGGTGCTCATTTCAGGTGGCGGGCGCCTGTAAGGAATCCCGACGGGCTTGAGGCGGAGGCGCGAGCCGGGAGGCTGGACGCGGAGTGGCGGGGCGGATTGCGCTCGGGCGTGGCGCTATTGTCGCGGCTTGCATGCGGCCTGAGCGATCAACCGGGCCGCGTCGTCGAAGCCGGTTTGTGCGGTATTGATGGTGAGGTGGTATTGGAGAGGGTCGTTGATGCGGGCGTTGAAGTGCCGTTTTACGTATCGTTGGCGGGCGCGGTCGGTTCGGATGACGAACTGTGCGGCCTCTTTGGGTTTCATGCGGTAGAATTCGGCGGCATGTTTGGTGCGGATTTCGATGGGGGCGACGAGGCGGACGTGGAAGGCGCGGGGCATGTTGGCGGTGATGATATTGGCGCCGCGGCCGACGATGATGGCGTTTCCGAGGTGGGCGAGGCGGAGGATGGTATCGGTGGTGTGCTGGACGAGGGTCCAGTTGGCGGGGTGCAACCCGAGGAGTTGTTCGACCGCGTCCCGGAGGTTGAAGACGGTGTCCTCGGGCATGAACTGCTTGATGCGATCGGGCAATTCGTGGTCCTTGAGGACGCGTTCCACGAGGTTGCGATCAAAGACGGTCCACGGCGGGGCGTCGGGGACCGGGCTGTTCTGGTTCAACTGCTCCGCGGTGAGCTTGCCGATCGAGACCGCTCCGGCCCCGGTTTCCCGCGAGATCGTGATGACGGGCAGTTCGACCTTTTTCTTTCGTGAAGTGCGGCGGGCTTGCGCCTCGATATATCCCTTGATCAGACCCGAACTCATGATTTTCCCCTTCCTCGTGATATTGAAGACTGTTGGCGTGGTTTCCGCAAGGCAACCTGCGCCGGGCGCCTGGGACCGGCGGACGGTCCAGCCCGGGGCCGGTGCACTTGGCGGTCACATAACGATAGATGTTCGGGGCTGAAGGCGCAAGCCACGAACGAAAAAGAAGGACCCGGGGGGAGCGGCCCACGGGGCCTTCCGGTGAAGGGAAGGAAAGCTTCCGGGTCAAGGACTTCAGCCGCGGCGGATGCGGCGGCGGAGCTTGCGCAGGAGGGCGGGATCGGCCTCGAGTTCCTCGCAGATGGCCGTCAGCACTCCCAAGGTGGGGCGGCTGATGTGGTGTTCCATGCCCTCGACGTCGTGGTAGATAATCTCCTCGTCGAGTTCGAAGGCGCGGAGGAGGCGGGTGAGGAGTTCGTGCCGGGCCACGATACGGCGGGCCACGGCGCGGCCCTCGTCGGTCAGGACCACCCCGCGGTACTTTTCGCGCACCACGTAGCCATCCTGGTCGAGTTTCTGGAGCATGTTCGAGACGCTGGCCTGCGCCACCCCCAGCCGTTCCGCCACCTCGACCGCCCGGGCATACCCCTTCTCCTCGATGAGCTGATGAAGCTGCTCGAGGTAGTCCTCCACCGCGGAACTGGCCGGGATTGCTTCCGACATCCGGACGAACCTTCGTGCCCCGCCCGTTCCATGACAAGTTTTTTTGCGGCTGCCAAAGTTTTTGTTTGCAAGCCAAGATGAGCGGGCCTACCAAACTTAGGCATGCCTACTTTTGATTTGCTTTCGAAGACGCGGGTTTCATCGGTTCCGGGCTGGGGGGTTGTCCTGTTGCTGGGGTGGGGGCTTCTGGCGCTGGCGGGTTGTGAAAGCGAAGGGTCCGGCCGGAGCGGACCGGGAGGGGGTCCGGGAGGTTACCCCTATCGGGTGGCGGCCACGACCGGGATGGTTGCCGACATTGTGCGACAAGTGGCTGGGGAACACGCGGAGGTGGAGGGGATCATCGGGTCGGGAGTGGACCCGCACCTTTACAAGCCGACCAGTGTGGATGTGAAGGCGCTGCAGCGCGCGGAGGTGGTGTTCTACAACGGTCTGATGCTGGAGGGGAAGATGTCGGACGTTCTGGTTCGCGTGGCGCGGAGCGGGAAGCCGGTGTTCGCGGTGACGGAGGCGATACTCGAGCAGGAGGACTACGTGATAACAACCGGGGAGCAGCACTACGATCCGCACGTCTGGATGGACGTGCGGGGATGGATGCGGGCGGTGGAGGTGGTGGCGGAGGCCCTTGCCGGATACGACCCGGGGCATGCGGAGGACTATCGGGCGAACGCCGCGGGTTACCTCGAGCGGCTCGGGCGGCTCGACGCCTATGTCCGGGAGGTTCTCGCGTCGATCCCGCCGAAGCGCCGGGTCCTTGTGACGGCGCACGACGCCTTCAGCTACATGGCGCGCTCCCACGGTCTCGAGGTGCGCGGGATCCAGGGGATCAGCACCGAATCGGAGGCCGGTGTGAAGGACATCGAGGATCTCGTCGACTACCTTGTGGCGCGGGAGATTCCGGCGGTGTTCGTCGAGACGTCGGTGTCGGACAAGAACGTGCGGGCGCTGGTCGAGGGAACGAGGGCGCGGGGCCACGAGGTGAGGGTGGGGGGCGAGTTGTTTTCGGACGCCATGGGTGCGGAGGGGACCTACGAGGGGACCTACATCGGGATGATCGACCACAACGTCACCACGATCGTCCGCGCCCTCGGGGGGAGCGCCCCCGCGGGGGGATTTCAAGGGAAGTTGAACCGCTGATGAGGCGTTGTCATGACACGGTTGCTCAAGACGCTTTCCCCGGCCGGTGACGCCGCCGGGGAGGATTTTTCCTCGCATCCGTCCGACGTGCCGTTGGCGGTGCACGACCTCACGGTGGCCTACCACCGCAAGCCGGTGCTTTGGGACATCGACCTCGACATCCCGGAGGGCAAGCTGGCCGGGATCGTTGGTCCGAACGGGGCGGGCAAGAGCACTCTCATCAAGGCCTGCCTCGACCTCATTCCGAAGACCTCGGGCCGGATCGGCATCTATGGGAAGCCCTATCGCGCCCAACGCCGCCTCGTCGGGTATGTCCCGCAGCGGGAGAGTGTGGACTGGGATTTTCCGGTCAGCGCCCTGGAGGTGGTGGCGATGGGGACGTATCGCCGTCTGGGGTGGTTTCGCCGGGTCGGGCGGCAGCAGAAGGAGGCCGCCATGGCGGCGCTCGAGAAGGTCGGGATCGGGCATCTGGCGGATCGTCAGATCAGCCAGCTCTCGGGGGGGCAGCAGCAACGGGTCTTCCTTGCGCGGGCCTTGGCGCAGGACGCCCGTGTTTACTTCATGGACGAGCCGTTTGCGGCGGTCGATGCCGCGACGGAGGCGGCGATCGTCGAGCTCCTGCAGGAACTCAACGCGCAAGGCAAGACGTGTCTCGTGGTGCACCATGACCTCGCCACCGTGACCCGGTATTTCGACTGGCTGATTCTGCTGAACATGCGGGTGGTGGCGAGCGGCCCGACCCCGGAAGTCTTCACCGGCGAGAACCTCGAGAAAACATACGGCGGCCAGTTGAATCTGCTGACCGACGCGGCCCGGGCTCTGAGCGATGTCACGCGTTGAGACAAGCCGTCGATGGGGGATCGCGATCCTCGCCGTGTTTCTGGCGGTGGATCTGCCGGGCATGGCATGCGCGCAGGACGCGCGCCGTGGAAGCCTTGAAAACCGGAATTCGTATCGAGGTGGTCGAGTCTTCGGGGCGGGGGGGCAGTGTTTGGAGCCTCGGCCGGCGATGGCGGCGACGGCGGCGGATGACGAGGCGCGCTTCGCTCAGTTGTTGACCGGTCTCGTCAACCGTTCCGGAGCTTGCCTTGCTGGTCATCGACTGGCGGCCGGGGTGTTGGCCGGGGTGATTCCCACGGCTGCGGCGCTTCCGTCTTCCGGGGACGTTTGGGAGGTCGTCACCTTGCGGAACTACAACACGCGGCTGGTGGTGCTCTCGACCGCCCTGCTCGGGGTTGCGGCCGGTTTGGTGGGCTCCTTTCTCCTGCTGCGCAAGCGGTCCCTGATGGGGGACGCCCTGTCGCACGCCACCCTGCCGGGGATCGGAATCGCATTCGGCGTGATGGTGATGGCGGGGGGCGCCGGGAAGTCCCTGCCGGGCTTGTTGGCGGGCGCCACCCTGTCCGGCATCGCGGGGGTGTTGGTGATGCTTGCGATCCGGAACACGACCCGGTTGCGCGACGACGTCGCGATGGGGCTGGTCCTGAGTGTCTTCTTCGGGATCGGGACGGCGGTTCTGCGCATGGTGCAGGCCATGCCGCAGGCGAGCGCCGCGGGCTTGGAATCCTTCATCTACGGGAAGACGGCTTCGATGGTTGAAAGCGACTTCGTGGTGATTGCGAGTGTCGCGATTCTTGCCGCGGCTTTGGCGGTCCTCCTCTTCAAGGAGCTTGCCATGCTTTGCTTCGACGAGGGGTTTGCGGCCTCCCAAGGCTGGCCGGTCCTCGGGCTCGATCTCCTGCTGCTGGGTCTCGTGACGGCCGTGACCGTGATCGGTTTGCAGGCGGTGGGGCTGATCCTGATCATCGCCTTTCTCATCACGCCCGCGACGGCGGCCCGCTTCTGGACCGAACGGCTGTCGGCCATGACCGGGATCGCGGCGGTGCTGGGCGGGGCGAGCGGGTGGCTGGGCGCCTCGATCAGCGCCTTGCTCCCCCGGATGCCCGCGGGAGCGGTGATCGTGCTGGTGACGGCGGCCGTGTTTCTCTTCAGCATGGTGGTTGCCCCGGCGCGGGGCGTGTTGGCGCGGACCCTGCGGCGCCGGCGGCTGCGGCGGAAGGTCAACCGGCAGCACTTGCTGCGGGCGGCGTACGAGATCCTCGAAGCGGAGGCCCTCCGGCGTGGCCCGCGGGAGCCCGTGGTGAATGCCCCCTTCCGGCTGGAAGACCTGCAGCGCAAGCGCGTCTGGTCGGCCCGTGAATTGCAGCGCGTCATCCGCACCGAAGCGGGCCGGGGCCACATCATGGAAGCCGGCGGCGGAAGGCTCCGCCTCTCCGAGGAGGGATTCGGCGAGGCGGCCCGGATCACCCGCAACCATCGCCTCTGGGAGGTCTACCTCGTCACCCATGCCGAGATCGCTCCGAGCCACGTCGATCGGGACGCCGACATGGTCGAACACGTCCTCGACGCCGACCTCGTGCGGCAACTCGAAGCCGAACTCCGCGAGCGCCGTGCCTGGATTCCGGTGCCGCCGAGCCCCCATCGGATGTGAAGAATGACGAATGACGAATGAAGAATGAAGAATGACGAATGGCGGATGGCGGATGGCGGATGGTGAGTGGTGAGTGGTGAGTAGCGAAGACGCAAGGTGAGAAGATGGCGGGCAACTGGAGCTCATTGGATACGTGGATTGTGGTAATCGGCGCGTTGTGCGCGGCGGCGTGCGCCTTGCCGGGGTGTTTTCTTGTTCTGCGCAAGATGAGCATGATGGGGGATGCCATCAGTCACGCCGTGTTGCCGGGGCTGGCCATGGCGTTCCTGATCACCCAATCCCGCGCCAGTATGGCGATGTTTCTCGGGGCCGCGGCGGTTGGGGTGCTGACGGCGGTGTTCACACAGTGGATCAGCCGCGCCGGACGCGTCGACGTGGGCGCCGCCATGGGGATCGTATTCACGACCCTCTTCGCGGTGGGCCTCATCCTCATTGCGCGGGTCGCGGACGCGAAGCACGTCGACCTCGATCCGGGCTGCGTGCTCTACGGCGCGGTCGAGCTGGCGCCCCTTGACATCGTGGACCTCGGGGGGTGGGAGGCGCCCCGGGCGGCGGTGGTGCTCGCCGCCGTCCTGATCGTGAACCTTGTCGTGATCGCGGCCCTTTTCAAGGAGTTCCGGCTCAGCGCCTTCGACCCCGGTCTTTCCGACACGCTGGGGTTTTCCTCGCAGGTCATGCACTACCTCCTGATGGTGATGGTGGCCGTGACGACGGTGGCCTCTTTCGAGGCGGTGGGGAGCATCATCGTGATCGCGATGTTGATCGCGCCTCCGGCCACGGCTCTTTTGGTGACGCGGAGGCTCGTCCCGATGATGACGATGGCGCTGATGGCGGCGATTCTCGCGGCGGCCCTCGGCCACTATCTTGCCCTCACGGTTCCGGGGTGGTTCGGTTTTGAAACCACGACTTCCTCGGGGATGATGGCGGCCGCGGCGGGGCTCCTCTTCCTGCTGGCGTGGCTCCTCAGCCCCTCCGAGGGGATCCTCGTCAAGTGGCTGCGGAGCAAACCTGCGCCGTTCTCAGCGGGCGAATGAAATTTTCCATGCGACGTTGCCGGTGGCGGGGGGCGTGATGCGCACCGTGGCGGCCTCTCCCTTCGCGGAGGTCTCAGCCTTTTTTCCGTCGATCGTGGCCTCCGTGACCCGGAAGCCTTCGGGCAGGCGGACCGTCAGGACATATGGATCTCCTTCGACGACCGTGCTCTTGCCGCTGAGGGTCTTGTCGGAGGGGTTCCATTTCTCGTCGAGCAGACTGACTCCGCCCTGCGAGAGGTGTCGGGTGGTCGAGACGACCCACGGATGCGGGCGGGCCTCGCGGATGGCGAAGACGTCCATGCCGTTGCCGGTGTCCATGGCGGGCGCCTTGAACGATCCCTTGAAGGTCCCGAGGAACTGCTGGTCCCAGAACTCGCAGACGACGTATTCGCGTTGTGGGTCGAGTCCGAGGTCGGCGAACTTGACCTCGTGCTCGGGCAGGCCCTTGAGATCGAACTTCCACTCGTCCTCGCGTTTCTTCGCCCACTGGACGCGCGACAGCACCGCCCAGCGTTCGAACGGGCGCTCGATTTCCTGCAGCCACCATGTGGCGGCGCCGTGGCCGGGGTCGTAGAGTTGTCCGGGCACCGTTGGCAGCACCGGAGCGCTGCGCTTCATGCCCTCGATGTTTGCGTCGTCCTTGTAGACCTCGACCTTGTCACTGACCATCAGGACGCCGCTCGCGATGCTGCAGATGGCGGGCCGGACGATGGTGCGGACCGAGGCCGGCTTGTCGAGGCCGAACACCGGCATCATGGCGTTCTCATCGGTGAGCCATGTGCCGAGGATGTCGCAGTGGTCGGGGTCGTTGCGCCACAGCACGCCCTCGAAGGAGCTGCGATTGGCCAGTTGCTCGGGCTGGAACCCGTCACCGGCGAGCCGGGAACCGTCGACGAGTCCCACCACGTTGAGCCCCGGGCCGACCCCCCAGCAGTTCAGGATGTAGACGTCCGGGCCGAGTTCCTCGCGGGCCACCCGGTCCCAGTCGCGCAGGGACTCCTCGGGGGTCGAGTCGATCTGCTTGAAGTGGTGCTCGCAATCCTTGTGCTTGTATGCGTTGAGCAGGTCGCCGGCGCCGTCGATCTTGACGTAGTCCCAGCCCTGCTTTTTGTGTCCGCGGTAGATCGGGCGCACCATCTCGTCGATGGCTTCCGGGTTCTTCGTGTTGAGCACGTAGAAGCCGTTGCCCTTGAACAGCGTGCCGTCCTCCTTCTTGACAAACCAGTCCGGATGGGCCTCGGCGATGCCGGTGACGTGCGGGTCGCTGGGGCGGTGGATGCGATGCACCCAGATGCCCGGCTTCATGCCGGCGTCGCGGATGGCCTTGACGGCGGCTTTCCAGCCGCCCGGGTACTTGCGCTTGTCCCAA
>Ga0180429_10001930_pt1 | contig 17389 bp, 10 predicted proteins | sample SS_ome_FD_132428 | JGI IMG/M metagenome (GOLD analysis project Ga0180429, IMG submission 132428) | Hypersaline lake sediment archaeal communities from the Salton Sea, California, USA - SS_1_S_1 metaG | ecosystem: Environmental > Aquatic > Non-marine Saline and Alkaline > Hypersaline > Sediment ...
CGGCCGAACCGATCCCACCGATGCCATCATCGAAACCGTTCGCCGCGCGGCGAACGACCGCATCGGACGTGATCCGGAGATCTACGGCGGTCCCTACGGTTCGGACCTGCGATTACTGACGGGACTCGCCGGGATCCCGACCGTGCAGTTCGGTCCGGGAGACACCTCTTACGCCCACGCACCCAATGAGCACGTGGTGATCGAGGACGTCGTCACCTGCGCGGTCACCTTGGCCGACGTCATCGTCGACTTCTGTCGGTGAATCGGCCACCGCACGCATAGCCGATATCGCCTGTGGATCGCATCTGGCTGTCCACAGTCTCTCCGTTTAACCCTGTCCGCATGCCGAACGACGACGACCAGCACTCCGAGGCCGAGCAACCGTGCCCGCAACTTCGACCCGAAGTTCCGCTGATCTGGCGATCCTCGGATCGGGTCCACTTCGGCGATGATCCGACACCGATGACCATGAGTCCGAGCGAAGCCACCTGGCTGAATGACCTCGGATCCTTTCGAACCTGGCCGCTGGCACGGCAGGCCTGCCCGACCGGTGAATTACGCGCAGAGCATCTGATGTCCCGCGCGCGGGCGGCGCACGCAATCGACGAACCGGGCCAATGCTGGTGGCTGTCCCCCGCGCAGCGTTCCACTACCCGACCGCAATTCCTAGCCCTCACGTCCTGGCATCCCGCGCCGGATCATGCGCTAGCGGCTCGCTCGGCCCATGCCATTGCGGTCCGAGCACCCGATCAAATCGCGTCAGCCTTATGCGATTCCCTGCGTGCATGTTCGTTCCGAGTGGTCGAGCAACGCTACGCAGATGTGGTGATCATCGCCACCATCGGACACATCGACGCGATCGACGCACACGACGAAGATCTCGCGCGCACGCACCTTCCCATTCGATTCCACCACGCGAGGGCGACCGTCGGGCCCATCGTCGTTCCGGGGAGAACACCGTGTTGCCAATGCTTGGTATTGCACCTGCGCGATCGCGATCGCGCCTGGCCGGCGATGGCCGCCCAATGGCGCACCCACGCGCGAATCCAAGCCGAGGTCACCTCGACGAACGCCGAACTTCCCGTAGATCCGCTCCTCTTTTTCCGAGGTGCGGTGGAAGCCATCACAATGCTGCGGGAGTGGATCGACTCTCCGAGTTCACACGCCAGCGATCGAATACACCTCGAACCTCCACACTTGGCGCCGCGACGAGAGCCACTTACTGCACACGAAACTTGCGGGTGCCTGTGGCAGTACCAGCAACGCAGCGCCTGAGGGCCCCGAGAGGACCGGACGGGCGAAGTTCATCGACCTCAGTGACAATGGGCACATGCCGGAGATCCCCAAGACCGCTCTGACGCGCGGGATGCGCATCGCCACGCTGCCCGCGTCCTACGCAGGGCGCACCGCGTGGGGCTTCGGCAAGAAGATCGGTGGTCGTCCCGCGGAGATGGTCACCGCAGAGATCCAACAGCGCACCGCCGAGCAGATCTTCTCGGTTCTAGGGGAGCTCAAGGGTGGGGCCATGAAACTCGGCCAGGCCATGAGCATCTTCGAAGCGGCGCTGCCCGAGGAGGTGGCCGGTCCCTACCGGGCCACCCTCACCAAGCTGCAGGATGCCGCTCCGGCGATGCCCGCGGAGACGGTGCACGCGGTGTTGGCCGATTCGCTAGGCCCAGACTGGCGCGAGCGGTTCACCGAATTCGACGACCGTCCCGCCGGCGCCGCTTCCATTGGGCAGGTACACAAGGCCGTCTGGCACGACGGACGCACCGTGGCTGTCAAGGTCCAATACCCCGGCGCCGACAAAGCCCTGATGGCGGACCTCAACCAGATGGCGCGCATGGGCAAGTTATTCGCATCCTGGGTGCCCGGTCTGGATATCAAGGCCCTCGTCGAGGAACTCAAGGAACGCGTAATCGAGGAACTCGACTACCTCGGTGAGTCCCAGTACCAACGGCAATTCGCCGTCGCATTCGAAGGCGATCCGGAATTCCGTATTCCCCACGTGCTGGCCGCGGCACCGCACGTACTCGTCAGCGAATGGGTCGATGGACGACCGATGTCCGACATCATCGCCAACGGCACCACCGAGGAACGCGATCGGATGGGACTGTTGTACGAACGCTTCTTGCTCTCCGGTCCGGAGCGTGCGGGGCTGCTACACGCGGATCCTCATCCCGGCAACTACCGCATGACCGACGACGGCCGCCTGTGCGTCTTCGACTTCGGCGCGGTGGCGGTGCTCCCTGACGGTCTGCCTCCGGCAATGGGATCACTACTCCGCATAGCGCAGGGTGGGGATGCGCAAACGGTGATCGAGGGCTTGCGCGCCGAGGGCTTCGTGCTCCCGCACGTGGAGGTCGATCCACAGCAACTGCTCGACTACCTCGACCCGTTCGTGGAACCCTCTCGGCATGAGTACTTCCACTTCAACAGGGAGTGGCTACGAGGGCAGTTCACCCGGTTGAACGACGTTCGAAACCCGGACTTCACGGTGGGCGTGAAGATCATTATGCCTCCCTCGTACGCACTCAACCACCGGGTCTGGCTCGGCAGCATCGGCGTGCTGTGCCAGTTGGACGCAACCGTCCCGGTGCGCGCGGAGATCGAAAGATGGGTGCCGGAGTTCACCGAGACCAGCGCCGCAGGCACCTAGCGCTGAGTCCGTACGAGCTCGAGGAGCTCCTCGCCGTAGGCGTCTAGTTTCGCGGGGCCGATTCCGGGGATGGCGCTAAGCGCTTCTCGATCATCGGGTAGTTGCTCGGCCACGGCGATCAGCGTCGCATCGGTGAACACCACGTACGCAGGAACATTTCGCTCACTCGCATGCGCCAGCCGCCACTCCTTCAACTCTTCGAAGAAACTTTCATTGAAGGTCGACGGACAGGTCCGGCAGCGCCCGATGGTGCGTTCACCCGGGGTAACGAGCGCTTTCCCGCACGCTCGGCACTGAGCTGGTCCCCGCCTGCCCTTGCCGCGCCCACCTTTGCGGCCGGCACCGCGCTTGACGAAGGCGCGATCGTCACCGATCGGGGCACGCGCAATCGAAGCAAGGAAACGACTGACTTGGCGATTCGTGCGCCCACCGGGCTGCCGGGACTGCGCCCAGGACATGTGTAGTTCACGCGCAGCGCGCGTCATGGCGACGTACAGGAGGCGGCGCTCTTCTTCTACCTGATCAGGGCCATCGGCGTGCTGCAAGGGAATGAGGCCGTCACTGCATCCAATGACGTACACGACCGGCCACTCCAGACCCTTGGCGGCGTGCACGGAGGCGAGGGTCACTCCATCGGCTACCGGTGCGAATTGACTCGACGCCCGCTCATCGAGCAGCGTGACGAAGGCGGGAAGATCCTGCGTAGGAGTTTCCCGAGCGAGTTCCACCAGCGCAGCCAACGACTCCCAGCGTTCACGGACAGCCCCCGTTGTGGTCGGTTGCTGCGGTGACCAACCCATTGCACTGAGGACATCGACGACACTCTCCGTCAGCGACGTTGCAGCGGAACTTTGGCTCTCGTCTACGAAGCGGGCGGCGGCACGTAGCCTGGTGATCGCCTCGCGAATCTCTGCTCGCTCGAAGAAGCGCTCGGATCCTCGGACCGTGACGGGGACTCCTTCGTCCGCGAGCGCGCTCTCGATCTCCACGGCTTGCGCGTTGATTCGGTACAGCACTGCGATGTCCCGGGGCCTGGTTCCCGTGCTGATGGCGCGGGCTATCCGTTCGGCCACTGAACGCGCCTCGGTGACATCGTCTGCGTAATCGGTGATGGTCGGCTCCACGCCCGGGGCAGTTTGCGATCGCAGGGTGACCGCATTGCGAGCAGAAGCCCCGGCATGAATCAATCCGTTGGCCAATTCCACGATCTGCGGTGAGCAGCGGTAGCACCGAACCAGCCGCACGGTGGTGGCTCCAGGCAACTCCTGCGGGAAGCGCAGCAGGTAATGCGGACTGGCACCGGTGAAGGAATAGATGGTCTGGCTGGGATCACCCACCACGCAGAGGTCGTCGCGCTCACCACGCCACAATCCGAGCAACTTGTGCTGGATGGGGTTGACGTCTTGGAATTCATCCACCGTGAACCATCGGTATGCGTTACGCACTTCTCGGGCGATGGACTCATCGGTGGTCAGGGCGCCGATCAACACGATCATGACGTCCTCGAAATCGATCACGCCGCGATCGGACTTGGCTTCCTCGTATGCGGCCATGACACGAGCCAGTTCTGCGGGAGTGATCGCAAGGGATCGGTCAGTATCGATGGTCGCAATCGAGTGCTCATCGTGGAAGTTAACCCGAGCCCACTCGATATCCGAACTGACATCGCGGACGAGCGAGGTGTCCGGGGAAATGTCGTGAGCAGAAAGCGCGCGAGCGACGAGAGCTGCCTTGCTCGGCATGATGTCGGGGAATCCGCCTTCGGAAATCCGCGGCCAGAAGTAGCGCAATTGCCTCAGCGAGGCTGCGTGGAAAGTGCGAGCCTGAACCCCGCTGACCCCGAGTCCGCGCAGGCGCCCACGTAACTCGCCCGCTGCCCGATTGGTGAACGTGACCGCGAGGGTGCGGTGCGCCTCATGGGCCCCGGTGAGCACGCCGTAGGCGATCCGGTGGGTGATGGCACGGGTCTTGCCGGTTCCGGCGCCCGCGAGCACCATGACCGGACCCTCCAAGGTCTCGGCGACGGCTCGTTGCTCGTCGTCGAGGCCGGAGAGCACCTCTTGGGGATCCACGGGGGCGATGGTGCCACGGGACTCCGACGTCGGTATCGGCGATCAGTGCAAGATCGCGTACTCCACGATGACGATGCCAAGGCCGAGTGCTCCATATACGAGTCCGTAGCGAACTTGAGCCCACTTCCCCAGGCCGGCCGCTCGCGCAGCGAAAACGCCCCAGAAGATCAGACTCAATGCGTACAGGTCTCCCGCAACGTCTACCACTGTGCCGATGTTGCCGCCTGAAATCGACACCACCACACCCAGGATGATCACCGGCACTCCGACCGACAGGTATTGCAATCCGTCGCGTAGCAGTACGAGCCGATCCGCACGCATCAATCGCCTACCGGTGCGGATTTGGATATCGATGGCATCGGAGAAGCTGTGTGCGAAGGCGAGTGCCAGCAACGGGAAGAACACGACCGCCAACAGATCGCCGAGACCTTGACCACTGATGATGTCGATATCCACATCCCCCGCTGCCGCGAGGGTCACCATCAAGATGATCGTGGCGTAGATCAATCGGTGCGGATCGAAAGGAATGGAACCCACGTGCACTAACCGATGATGCCTAACGTCGATATCCGCTTCGGACATATCGCCACCATATCCATGGCTGATCGGTCACTGGACGGCTGCGTTCGTGGTCTCATGGAACCATCGAGGGCGTGTGCTGCGTCGGACTCGTACTTTCGCGAAGGCATCGTGATAAACGGGGCACGACAGCAAGGGGCGCGCTGTGACAAAGGGACACTGGTGGAGTCGACCGATGGTTGTCATCCCCGTAGCCGTTGTGGCCTCGGTTGCCCTGGCAGTCGCGCTGGCCGCATTCCAGCCATGGCGGCTGTTCATCGACGTGACAGTGAACGAGGACTTGCCAACAGTCGCGTCGGTCCAACAAAGCGAACCCGATGCCTCAGACGATGAGACCGGGCAAGGCGAGAACACCGCCGAGAGCGAACCGACGGCTGCAAGCGAGGTCAGCCCATCGCCAGCCGCTGGAGCGAACGAAGATCCACGGCCGAAGCGGACGATCATCGCCGAGGGGGCATTCATCTCCCACGAACACCCGACCGCAGGCACGGCACGCATCATCACGCTGGAAGACGGCAGCCGGGTCTTGCGGCTGGTGGGCCTGGATACCGATAACGGTCCCGACCTCAAGGTCTGGCTCGCTGCGGCCCCTGTCATTGAAGGCCGAGACGGCTGGTTCGTCTTCGACGACGACGAGTACCTCAGCCTCGGAGCCCTCAAGGGCAACAAGGGAAACCAGAACTATCCGATTCCGGCTGATGCTGACATCTCAGACCTCACCAGTGTGACGATCTGGTGCGAACGATTCAGCGTTTCCTTCGGTGCCGCCGAACTGATGACCGTGTAAGCACATTCACGCTTCCCAGTACCCTGCGGGGGTGTCCGAGAATCCGTGGATCCCTGCCCAAGGCAGCGTGACGATGTTCAGCACCGTGTGGTGCGGCTATTGCCAGCGATTGAAGTCACAGATGATGCGCGAAGGCGTCGAATTCACCGAGATCGACATCGAGCACAGCCCGGACGCTGCGCACTTCGTGGAGAACGCCAATGCCGGGAACCAAACGGTCCCCACTGTCGTGTTCCCCGACGGCTCGACTATGACCAACCCGCCCTATAAGGAACTCGTCGCCAAGTTGGAGGCGTTAGCGAACTAGTCCGGTATCCACATCGGCTAGCGGGCAGGTCGCGTGAGTGGTCGGGACCAATCCCCCGGCAGTGGGGATCCGTACCAACGTTCGATCAGTTTGCGCGCGATGCTCACCGCGGGCGGAAGTGAGATCTCGCCGGTATTGCATACGTCGGCTAGCTCCTCGCGGGTGAACCAGCGTGCCTCGGCGATCTCTTCGCCATCGACATCGATGGTCGGATCGTGTGCGTATGCGTGGTAGCCAAGCATCAAGGAAGCAGGAAAGGGCCACGGTTGGGAGCCGAGGTAGCGGACATCGCTCGGCCCTTGGCCGATGCGCACCCCTGACTCCTCCTCCACTTCGCGACGCACCGCCGCCTCGGCGGATTCACCCGCCTCCACGAAGCCGGCCAAAGTGGAGAACCACGTCGGTTCCCACCGCACCTGCCGACCGAGCAACGCACGATCGAACTCGTCTCTTACCAAAACAATCACGGCTGGATCAGTCCGCGGGAAGTGCGAGGTGGCATCGCGTTCGCATCGCCGAGACCAGCCAGCTTCATTCCATGACAACTGTCCACCGCAGCGTGGGCAATGTCGATGCGAACGCGACCAGTTATCCAGCGCGACCGCTGCCACCATCAAGCCAGCGTCCATGGCATCCAGATTCGAACCGGCCATCCGTAAGTCCGACCAGGTTCCTTGCTTCAGATCCCGCGGCAGTTCCTCGTGGTGCACGCAGAAGAATGCAACGCCAGAGTCATCTACCCCCAGCAGTGTGGTGTCGACATCGAAGGCTGGGGACCCAGTTAGGACCAGGGCATCGTTGTCGAGCAGCGCGCTGCCCTCGTGTACGTGAACGAACCGACTAGCAGGATCGGCGAGCGCCTGCGCAACCCACGCCGAATCTGCGCGTCGCTCGGCTGCCCGGTCGATAGTGGATCTAGCCAGGACGAGATCATCAAGCAGCCACCACTGCGGATCCGACATTCGCACCTGCGCTCCCCAATCACGTTCGCCGCGAGCCTAAGGTGTTGCAGGTGAGCGTGTTCATCCGCCAGTTGACGGGGATACGTTTCGTGGCCGCATTTTGGGTCTTCGCCTACCACCTACAAGGGCCTTTCAACGTGCTCGGGCTTCTTGCGATCCCAGTCCTCGGCGATGTGATGCGGGTGGGGAGATTGGGCGTCGATCTGTTCTTCGCTCTCTCGGGGTTCATCCTTACCCACACCTACCTGAATCGGATGGGCCACACGGCCAAGGCGAAGGCCACTTTGCGCTTTTGGTGGCTGCGTCTGGCGCGCATCTACCCGGTCCACGTGGTGATGCTCGTCATTGCAGGTCTCGCAGTCTTCGCACAAGCGCGACTTGTCGGGGAATCGGTGGACCGGGACTGGTGGAACCCGATCGATTTCATCAAGAACCTGCTCCTCATCCAAGAGTGGGGCGCAAACCCCGAGCGGGGGTGGAACTTCGTCGCGTGGTCTCTTTCCATGGAGTGGCTCGCCTACTTGTTCTTCCCACTGCTCGTCTTGGTGCTCTGGCGTCTGCACAAGAAGGTGCCGACGTTCGTATTGGTGATCGCGTGGTTTGCCGTCCTGACTCCGTTGGTCGGATACGGATTGGGCACTAGCGATCCGTACTACACGAATAACTGGGGCTCGACTTACCGGATCGGGACCGAGTTCATCGCCGGCGCCATCACCTACCTGATCGTCCAGCGGCTGGTCGATGGCGGACGACTCGTGCAACGAGGCGCCGAGGCGCTCTCGCTGCTCTTGCCCTTGGCTGTAGTCGCCGGAGCGGTGGTCCTCGCCCGCCTCCCTGCGGCGCAACCGCCCGCAAATGCCATCAATCCCGATGCCGAACCGTTGCCTCCCTACTTCCATCTCACCTTGGTGCCGCTACTGATCGCCTGGATCGGCGCTCTGGCGCTGGCCCGCGGAGGCATGGCACGAGCCTTGTCAACGCGAGCACTCGTGTTGGGCGGCTTCATCTCCTACTCGCTCTACATGACCCATCTGGTGTGGATGGGCCTGTGGCGCGCGGGAATGAACGCAGCGGGTATCGAGGGCGGGGCGCTCTATGCGATCGGCGTGGTCGCCTTGATCGCCGGTGCGATGGTGATTGCCTGGTTGATGTGGAAAGTGGTCGAGGAACCGGCGCGTGAATGGATGCGCGGCCTGGTCGGCACCCGTCGAACTCCCACCGAGGAAGCCGGTGAAGCTATCGTCGAGGCCGACGAAGCCCGCGCACCGTCCAAGGACGAATCGGTCGAACCAATCGAGCCGGTTGCGGTACCCGATGAGGACTCGCGCTGATCAGTTGAGCGCGACCAGATCCAGCACCTCGTTATCGGTGTTCGGGCGCAGTTCCTCCCCGGTGGCGACCATCACGAACGCGGCATCGACATCCCGCCAGTCCGCTCCCTGCATCCGTGCCCAGGCAAGCCGGTAGACGGCCAGTTGGCGTGGATCCACTCTCGCGGTACTACCGGTCTTCCAATCGACCACTTCGAAGCGGCCGTCGATATCGAAGACGGCATCGATGCGCCCGTTGATGACACGCCCCCCCACCACCAACGAGAACGCCCGCTCCACCGCGATCGGGTGCATTGCCGCATAGCGAGTTCGCTCGAAGGCGGTCTTGAGGCGCTCGAGTTGCTCATCGCTGGCGATGTCGGAATCAGCCGCACCGGGCAGGTCGTCGGTGCCCCACAACGATTGCTGCCCGAAGACCGTCTCAACCCAGGCGTGCCACGCGATGCCACGGGCCGCTGCGAGTGAGGGCTCCCGGGGCATCGGGCGCAGTAGGTCCAAGGCCAGTTGGTCGGGATCGGTCAGCGCCCGCAAGAAGGTAGTGGCACCGACATGCGGGCCCAGCCTCACTACGGGCTCATCGATCGGTTGCTGAGCCTTCGTGCGCAACGTCTCGAAGGTGTCGTGCAGGACCTGCATTCGGTGGTGCCAACTTTCGCCCTGATCGCGATCGGTTACCGAGGACGTAGACATCGTCAATTGGGTTGACTCGGGGGTATCGGTACTCGCAGCGCGGACTGCATTCGCGGCGCGCTCCAGTTGCTCGAGACGCATCTGCGGAGTGCGCTGGGGCCAGGTCTCACTCGAGCTTGCGCTCACCGGGTTAACCGCCCCTGCTTCGGGAGCAGAGGCCCAGGTGACGATTCGACACAAGTCCGGATCACCCGAGCGCACCGCCTCGGCGATAGTGGCGAGCAATCGATGCGGTCCGCGCGGCGAGGCCTGCCCTTGACCCCACCAGTGTCCGGTGACGGTGAGGGCGCGTTCCGCACGGGTAAGTCCGACGTATGCCAGCCGCTCATGATCGCGGTCGCCTATTTCACGCAGTTGCTCCAGGTACCGCTCGTGCTGCTTGTTCACCGAATCGTTGCTGCCATCGGGGAAAGTGGCCAGCCCGGGGGTGGCGTCTTGTCGAAGCGGCCACGGAACAACACCGGCACCAGTGGTCCAACGGCCACGGTTGCGTCCACCGGGGAAAGCACCATCGCTCACGAACGGAACGAAGACCGACGCGAACTCCAAGCCCTTTGCTGCGTACACCGTCATCAAGGACACCGCGCCCTCGATAGCCGGCCGCGTGTGCGAGATGGTGACGTCGAAGCGTTCCGCATCACGCAATCGAGCTAGGAAACCACCGAGGCCGATACGCGGATCGGAGTCGGTCACCTCCGCCGCCAGCGTCAGGAAATCGGCGAGGGCAGCACTCGAGGACCCTGAGGGATCGTTGACGCGCGCTTCGATGTCCACACCTAGCGCTGCCATGGCACGGGCACTGACATCCACAACGGACTCCCCCGGATTCATCCGCAGTGTTTCGATCAACACTCGAATGTCCGCGAAGGCCGCCAGAGCCTGCGGGGAGTAACGATCCGAATCACCGGGATCGGCCAGGGCATCGGCGAGCGAAACGACGTCAACCGGATCGCTGCCGACCACCGCCTCCTCCAGGGCTTCATCGATCGTTCGCGCATGCACGCGGGATCGGCCACCGGCGAGGTCGCTTGCGCGTCCACCGAGAGCAGCCAGATCGCGCGCACCCACCCGCCAGCGGGCACCGGTCAGCAAACGCACCATCGAGGCATTCGCGGTGGGCTCGTGCACCACCTCCAACAGGGCACGTAGATCCGTGACAGCTGGGTCGGCAAGCAACGCAGCGGCGCCTGTCACCTGCGTAGGTACGCCCAGTTTGACCAGTGCGGAATCGATACGTCGGATATCAGCGCCCGTGGTGCACAGCACCGCGATAGTGGCGCGCTCTCCACCACCTGCGTGCAACCTTTCGGCCGCGAGGTGCGCGTCGCGTATCGCATTCGCGAGGTAATCGACTTCATCCTCGATGGTCTCGAACAGCGCGACTTCGACGCGTGCCGCCGGTGCCTGCTCGGCCGGGACGAGCGGCAAAGCCGCCTCGTGCTCGGCGCGCAGATCCGTGGCGATCTCGTTAGCCACATGGAGCACAGCCGGACCGGAGCGTCGGTTCTCCGATAGTGAGTACCGGCGTGCGCGAGTGCCGTCCGATTTGGGGAAGTGATCGGGAAAGGACTCGATGTTGTCGACGCTGGCACCGCGCCAGCCGTAGATGGCCTGACACGGATCGCCTACCGCGGTGACCGGGAAGCCATCTGCGAATATCGCTTGCAGCAGTCCCCGCTGGGCTATCGAGGTGTCCTGATACTCATCGAGTAAGACGATGTCGTATCGACGACGTATCTCGGCAGCCACTTCCGGGAAGCGACGTACTACATCGCGCGCCAGGCGTATGTGGTCTGAGTAGTCCCATAGGTCGCGCCACTCCTTATATTCGCGCCATCGCGTCGCCAGTTGGGCCAACGCGATCCGTTGGGTTGCCGCCTGCGCAATGTCGCGGCCGATACCTCGTGTGGCACCCATCTGCTGCAGCATCTGGATTAGTTCCCGATCGTGTTCGACGATCGATTCGGGCTCGATGTCCACCTCGCTGAGCTCGCCGTCGAGTGCGAGCATCTGCTCTGTCAGTGAGACCGGACTCTTCCCTAGTGCGGCGAGGCGATCGCCGAGAGAATCGCTGCCATCAGCCTCTGCTCCGCATACCAAGGAATACGCCCGCTGGTGCTTGCCGCTGTCGGTGAGCAAGGTCGCATCCGGCTCGCGTCCGATCCGCATCCCGAACTCAGAAACCACACGACCGGCGAACGCGTGGTACGTGGACACAGTAGGTTCGATGACCTCCGATCCCTTGGCTGATGAGACAGCAGCCGTGCGCGTACGGAACGCCCAGAGCAGCTGGGCTGCGGCCTTGTTCGTGAAAGTCAGGCCCAGCACTCGATCGGCAGCTACTTGCCCGGTACCGACCAGATAGGCAACCCGTGCGGACATCGAGGTGGTCTTACCCGTCCCCGCCCCTGCCACGATCACACCGGGCTCCAAGGGAGCGCTAATCGCCTCCCACTGCTCATCACTCGGAGAGAAACCGAGTGCCTTGGCCAACTGATCGCGACCGAATGCGTCGCTCATCGCTTCGTCCGATCCACGTCGGCAATATCCCCAGGCAGCCCGAGGTCGATCACGCTGAGTACTTGATTCTTCGCCGGGCAAACCCGCTGGAATGTGCAGTAGGAGCACTGCTTGCCTACCCGAGCAACTATGTCCTCGCTACGGATGGTGTCCACCGCCTGCGCCAAGGCGTCCTCGATCCAGCTTCGCTCGCCTTCTGCTCCGAGTGGCTCTTGGAATTGCTCCTTGGGTGCGGGATCGGAGGCGCCGGCATCCTTACGCAACTGCACGAGTGCTGCGCCACCGATCGGTGCATCGAATTCCGGCTCTTCGCGAAGTAGCAGTTGGTAGAGGCCGAGTTGACCGTGCTCGGCGGTCTGCGCCTTGGTCGGCACTGCGGTAGTCGTCTTGAGGTCGATCGCTACTAACTCGGAGTTGTCGTTGCGTTCGATTCGATCGAGGTAGCCACGAATCGCAACGGTCTCGGTGCCGCCATCGGATGAGGGCACCCCGATCTCGGTTGCCAAGAATCGCTCGGTGTCCACGAGTTCGCGTATTCGTCCTTGGTGGTAGCGCAAGAACCGCTCCAAGCAGCGCCTCGCCTCAGCGCGTTCAGATCGAGACTTCCATGCCGCTTCGAACTCCACGGCGGACCACACCCGATCGATGTAGGCATCCATAGCCTCGATGTCCTCGGGGATATCCCCCTTGGCAACATGATCTGCCACGGCATGAACGATGCTTCCGAAGGCGGTTCCCGAGCCCCGCATCGTTTCGGCGTGGACCTCATGGTCGAGGAACCACTTCATCGAGCACTCGCGCAGCGCGTCCAGGCTCGATCCGGAAAGCGCTATGGGTTCGTTCGGATCTCGCAACGGCACCGGGCCCTCGGACAATGCGCGAATGCCCCACCAATTCTCCGGGTCGGCACCCGGGGCGCAGGGTGTGCCCGTCGCGTCCTTCGCTCGGGCCATCGCCGCGAGCAACGCGGCGGCCTGCCGATGGGCCGTTTCGGGGGCAGTGGTGTCGGCGAGGATGACGCGGAGTTCGGCCACGAGCGCGGGCCAACTCGCGATGGAATCGACACTGTTGGATGCGGGCTCCACTGGGAACCCAGCGCGGACGAGGTCATCGACGAAGCGGCTCGGGCGTTCGTCTCCAGCGTCACCGGAATCGACGCACATCAACGTCAGACGGTCTTGAGCCCGGGTGCACGCGACGTACAGCAGATTGCGCTCCTCACGCACCAAGGCAGCGACCGTATCGCCGCGAGACTGCGCATCGCCAGCCTCCTGGAGTTCTTGTACGCCAAGCAGTGAACCGCGTGCGCGCAGGTTGGGCCAGCGTCCCTCCTCGAGTCCGACAACCCACACACGGGGCCACTGCAATCCCTTGGCGCGGTGCACGGTCATGATGCGAACCACATCCGGATCGCGGTGGGTGTTGGTATCAGCGATCGCTTCCGCGGGGATCGCTTGATCGCGCAACGTGGCCAGGAAGGCGCTAACGCCGTAGACCCCGCGATAGCGCTCGCTGATCCGTTCGGCCGTGGCGAACAACGCCATCACGGCATCGAGATCGTGATGGGCCATCGACGAGCCACCCAAGGCTTGATCGCGCAGCCGCTGCGGCCACCCGTGCCCGGGTTCACCTCCCGTCCAGGCAGCCCACAGCACGTCACCCACCGCGGCCCCGGATTCGATCAGTGCCGAAACGTCGGCCAGTACTGAGCGCACTCGCTGGACCGCCTGCGCCAGCGGCGATGTCGGCTCGATGGTCGAAGGGAGCGGTTCTGCTCCCATAATCGCCTCGGCGATCAACTCCCGACCGGCGAGCACCGGTGCTCCGGTAGACCGTCGCGCGTCGCGAAGTTCCCGGCCGAACCGACGCATGGCAGATGGATCAACGCGCCCGATCGGGCCGGCGAGCAAATCGATCACCCGTTCTGGGCGCACTCGCTCGGGGTGTGCAGCGATGTCGATGACGGCAAGCAACTGCGCGACGGCCGGCTCGGCGTGCAGCGGTACCTCATCGACCGTGACAGCGGCCGGGACTCCCGCGAGGGTCAACGCCCGTTCGATGCCGATGAGATCATCGGATGTCCTCACCAGAACGGCCATATCCCGCCAGGCGAGGCCGTGATGCACGTGGGCGGCCAAGATCTGCTCGGCCACCCGAGCATCGCGAACCGTGATAGACGGGCAAGACAAGACGCGCACCGGGGTCGTCTCGGCAGGATCATCGGGCACGAAGGGATTTCGGTGCTCCCGTTGCGTCTGCGCCGGAAGGCCGGGCAAGGCCGCGGGAGCCAGCGCCGCCCGGGCGGCGGAGGCGATAGCGGCTGCGTACCTGCGCACCGAGCGCAGCGCGACCACTTCGGCGGAGGATCCATCCTCGGCGAGGAAGGAATGCGGGAAATCCAGAATTCCGCGCACGTCCGCTCCACGGAATGCGTAGATCGCCTGATCCGGATCGCCAACGGCCACCACCGAGCAGAGCGGACCAGCAATGCGGCGCAGCAAGTGCACCTGCAGTGGATCGGTGTCTTGGAACTCATCGACGTAGATCGACCGAATGCGCCTGTGCAGGGCTTCCCGCACCTCCGGTTCGCTTGCGCGCAGGACGGCGCGGCGCATCAATTCCGCGTAGTCCAGAACGTTCTCGAGGACCATGACGTCCTCTTCCTGCGCCGCAATATCGGCTACCGCCACCCATTCCGGACGCCCCACTTGCGCCGCGAGTCGACGCAATCGGCTCGGGCTGATGTCGCGTTCGCGCATCCGCGCGATCATCGTCCGCACTTCAACGGCGAACCCATGCGTGCCCAAGGCCTCGGAGAGGTCCTCCGGCCAGTCGACAGAGCCGTCCTCCACCGTCCCGCGGATCAACTCACGGATGCGTTGATCCTCCTCGGCCCCGGACAGCAGCCGCGGCGGATCGGAGTACTCCTCGCTCGATGCACTCGCCCGAAGCAGTCCGTAGGCGAAGGAGTGGAAGGTGGCCACCTGAGGCAGGAGCCCACCACCGAGGCGGGCGGCGATCCGATCGCGCAACTCCTGCGCCGCTCGCCGCCCGAAGGTCAGCACGAGGACGGACTCCGGATCCTCCCCCTCGGCAAGTCGGGCCACGACGGATTCCACGATGGTGGTGGTTTTGCCCGTACCTGGACCAGCGAGGACCAGCAAGGGTCCCTCGCGGTGCGCCACTACAGCCCGCTGCTGCGCATCGAGATCGGGGGCGGGCATGGCAGGTAGCGGCGTGAGGTCCAGCCGCGCGCGCACAGGCCATGGATACCACCACGGTGTGACACCATCGACCGGTGAGCGACGACACGCGGCCAGATGAGGCGGCCCCGGAGTCGACGCTGCGCACCGAATGGACCATCGCCGGCCCGCTGCCGGTCCCCGTCGATGAACCCGACCTTCGCGACCGAGTGCTTGCCGACGCTGCCATCGCACCCCCAGCCGCACCCTCGGATTCCCCGGCGCGCTACCCCAGCTACCCGGGACGCTCCGGACCCCCCGGGGGCGACGGTGTTACGCCGGCGGGGACCATCGTCATCGAAGACGGGGTGATCCCCCGCCGACTTCGCCGACCTCTCGACCTGGCTCGCCTAGCCCTGGCTCTCGCCATCGCCGCCGGCTCGGTCGCGCTGGGCTGGTTCGCGACCGGCACCGCCACGGGGTTGGAAGAGGACCTCGCCGGCGGTGCACGGCTGTTGCCCAACGGGGTAGTCCTCGTACTCAACATCATCGGCGGCATCGGCACCTTGCTGCTGCCGATCGGTGGTGCCATCGCACTCATCGTGCGTCGCCGAGTCCGTCAACTCTTGGACGCCCTCGTCGCACTTCTCGTTGCCGCTGTCGTCCTGACTGGTCTGTCCATCCTGGTCTCGGAATTCGGTGATGCGCGACTGCTGATCACCCTGACCGGTTCAGCCGACCCCAACAACGCCGCCACCACGCCGGTGCTCGGCGGCTTACTCGCCTTCATCACCGCATCGCGGTTGATGAGCAGACGCCCGTGGAACGTGTTGTCGTCCTTGGTTATGGGCTCACTGATCATCGTCGCCGTGCTCAGTGCCACGATCTCCGTTGCCGGATTGGGCGCCTCCCTTGCGATCGGCTGGGCGATGGGCCTAGCGATCCGATACGGATTCGGTACCCCCACCACACGCCCAAGCGGAGCCGAGGTGGCCGATGCCCTCGATCGCGGTGGACTCCCGGTGACGATGCTGCGCGCGCAGGAATCCACCCGTCGCGGTAGGCGCTACCTGGGCACCACCCGAGCCGGTGAGACCCTGCAGATCACCGTGTTGGATCGCGATCTCGAGGGTGCGGGATTGGCCCAGGCGATCTGGACGTCGTTGCGCTTGCGCGAGGAGCCGGGTAACTCGGCTTTCAACATGCGCCGAGCTCTCGAGCACGCCGCCCTTGTCTCCTATGCCGGGGAAGCAGCAGGCGTGCCCGAGCCACGCCTGCTCCTAGCCTCCGAAGTAGGCCCCGACTCCTGCGTGCTCGCCTACCAACATCTCGACGGCGTCCCTTTCAGTGAACTCACTGAAATCACCGACGACGATCTCAAGGGTGCCTGGCGGGCCGTCCGGACACTGCACGAGCACCAGATATCCCATCGCGCTCTCAATGCAGATCATCTGCTGCGCGCCGCCGACGGCACCATCTGGCTGACGGGCCACGACACCGGCGGGGTCGCTGCAAGCGATGTCTCGATGCGCATCGACGTAGCCGAGATGCTGTGCACGCTGGCAATGCTCACGGACGTAGATCGCGCCGTTGGTACCGGTCGGTCGATCCTGGGTCTCGAGGGCATCGGCAAGGCGCTGCCGGCGCTCCAGCCGGTCGCGCTCTCGCGCACCACTCGCGCGCAACTGCGCAAGCACAAAGGGATGATGGTCTCGCTGCGAGATCGACTCGTCGAGATCCGCCCAGGAGCCGACGAAGAGACGATCCAGTTCGAGCGCATCAAGCCGCGCACATTGATCATGGTGCTGGTTGGCACCATCGCCGGCTACGTCCTGCTATCCCAACTCGCGCAGGTCGATCTGGTCACGCTGGTCACCACCGCAGATTGGCGCTGGATCGCCGCAGCGGTGCTGTTCTCGCTACTGACCTACTTTGGCTCGGCGTGGTCTCTATCGGGATTCGTGCCAGAAAAACTGCGCCTGTCACGCACCCTCATGGCGCAAGTCGCCGGCGACTTCGCAACGCTGGTCTCCCCTCCCACTCTCGGATCCATCGCGATCAACGTGCGCTATCTGCAAAAGTCCGGGCTGCACCCGGCGCTGGCCGCCGCGAGTGTCGGCGTCTCCGGAGTGATGACCTTCATCATCCACATCCTGCTACTTCTCGGGTTCACCATCGCGGCAGGAACAGCAACCGACTTCACCTTCGACCCGCCCCGCGCTGCGGTGATCGCCGTCGGCGCCCTCGCAGTGGTGGTGCTTGCGCTGCTCACGGTCCCGCGGGTCCGCAAGGAGATCTCA
>Ga0180429_10001932_pt1 | contig 17379 bp, 11 predicted proteins | sample SS_ome_FD_132428 | JGI IMG/M metagenome (GOLD analysis project Ga0180429, IMG submission 132428) | Hypersaline lake sediment archaeal communities from the Salton Sea, California, USA - SS_1_S_1 metaG | ecosystem: Environmental > Aquatic > Non-marine Saline and Alkaline > Hypersaline > Sediment ...
GTATCGCGGGAAGGAGTACGCGGTGCGGCCGCTGGATGACGTGCTTTCCGAAATCGGGGACGCGCGGCGTTCCCGGTCCGGGGTGCGCCGGGTATTCCTGGCCGACGGCGATGCGCTGGGTGTTCCCACCGGGCACCTGCTGAACATCCTGTCGGCGCTGAACGATGCCTATCCCCGGCTTCGCCGGATCAGCATCTACGCGACGCCCCAGAACCTCCTCGATAAGGGCCCGGCCGAGCTTCGCGCCCTTCGGGAAGCCGGCCTCCGGCTCTTTTACCTGGGGCTCGAATCGGGCAGTGCCGCCGTGCTCGATGCGCAGCAGAAGGGCGTTACACCCGACGAGATGATCCGCGCCGTTCGGAGGGGACAGGAGGCGGGCATGCGTTCGTCCCTAATGGTCCTGCTGGGCCTGGGAGGTGTGGCCGGAAGCCTCGACCACGCCGTCTGTACCGCGGAGGTCTGCAACGCCATCCAGCCCCAGTTCCTCTCGGCCCTCACCTGGTTTCCCGTCCGGGAGGCGCCCCTCTGGAGGCTCATGGAACGGGGGCGTTTCGAGCTTCCGGACGACGAGGGCATCCTGTCCGAACTCGAGCAGCTCCTGCTCCACCTGGATCTCCGGGATACGGTCTTCCGGGCCAACCATGCTTCGAATCCTCTGCCCCTCGGTGGGCGCCTTTCCCGTGACAGGGAGCCGCTGCTGCGGCTCGTCCGCGATGCGCGGTCCGGCAGCGTGCCGCTCCGCCCGATGCTTTTTCGGGGAGTCTGAATGAACGCCTCAAGGATACCGGACGGCGCGGCCGTCCCTGCGCCCGCCCCGCCCCTCCGAAGACGGATAGCGCAGGGGCTCCTCCGCTTGCTGGCCTTCTGTCTCCTGTCCGCGGCGGTGCCGTCGGCGGCTTCTGATCGCTTTCAAGGCGCTTTCGATGAAAGCCTCAGGCGGCTCGGCGAGCGTCGGGGGGAGGCGGCGGGCCTCTCGGCCCTTCTGGAGGCGCAGGATTGGCTCCCCCTCGTCGGCAATCCGGCTCCGTTCGTGGCCATGGTGGAGGAGGTGGCGAAGGATCCGGAAACGCACGAAGGTTTGAGAGCCAACGCGCTCAACATCCTCGTCCGATACGAGATGTCTCGGGGCGACGTGGAAGCCGCTGAGGCGATCCGCGGAAAGTTGTCCTATCTCGAGGACTGGCTGGTCATCGGGCCGTTCCCCGACGAGAACAAGGGCGGGTACGACAAGGCCTACCCCCCCGAGATCGACCTGAAGCTCGAGGCGGAGTACGACGGCAAGGGACACCCCGTCTCCTGGCGTGCGGTTCCCGAACTTCCCGGGCGGGAGGTCGTTCCTCTCGGTAGCCTGCTCGATCCCGCCGAGAATGTGGCGGGCTACGCCCTCACGTTCGTGCATCTGCCGGCCCACGAAGATGCCGTCCTCCGGGGAGGTTTCAACGAAGCCTTCAAGATCTGGGTGAACGGGGAGTCCGTGGCCGAGCGGCGGGTTTACAACGGACGCGCGTTCGACCAGTACGCCTTCCCCTGCCGCATGAGGAAGGGCTGGAATCTCGTCCTCGTCAAGGTCTGCAACCGCCTTTCCGCATGGAACTTCACGCTGAGGCTCACCCGACCCTCCGGCATGCCCCTGGACGGATGGCGCGCCACGAGCGATTTCGGCGAAGTGGACGATTCCCTCAAGAAGATCTTCAAGAAGAGGGGAACCCCCTCGGAGAAGCTGTGCTTCATGGATCCCGAGGCCGAGCTTCGGGCGGCCGCCGAGGCCGGAGCACCCGGCGCCCTGGCCGACCTCGCCGTATACTACCGGTACAAGAGGCTTTTCGACCGGAGCGACCGCCGGGATATCCGGGCCCTCGAAAGGGCCATCGAGGCCGATCCGCAGCGCGACGACCTGCGCATCCTGCTCAGCCGTGCCCACGAGGACCACAACCTGGCGCGAAGGACCCTCGAGGATCTCCTGGACCGGAATCCCAACAACGTGCGCGCTCTATTTGGAATGGCGAGGTACTACCAGCAGCGCGGCATGCCGCTGAAGGCTCTCGATTACATCGAATCGGGCGTCGAAGCGGACCCTGGAAACCCGGCCCTTCTCGCGTTGCAGGCACAACTTCGAATGCGGTATGTCTCCGATGCGATTTCCTATCACACCCTGGATGTCCTGTTTCGCCGATTTCCCGACTGTGAAGCGGTGTACCGCGCCTTGGTGCAGGCCGCCCATTCGCTGGATCAGGATGTCAGGATCCGTGAACTCAAGCGAGGGTACCTCGACACCCACCGCCACGAACCCGATGCGTGGATCGAGGTGCTTCGAACCGAGCAGCGCCGGGGCAGGGACGAGGAGGCCTGGGTACTATTCGACGCCTTTCGGGAGCGTTTCCCCTTCTATCTCGCCCCCATCGCAGACGGGGCCCGCCGGGCCCTTCTCCTGAATCGCCCGGAGCGGGCCGCCCGGATCTTCGAGCCGATCCTGGAATGGGCGCCGGACTGGGCGGTGGGGCGGCGCCTCTACGGCGATGTCCTCCTCGCGCTGGGAGATCTCAAAGGGGGGATCGAGGAATACCGCCTCTCGCTGATGCTCATGCCGCAGCAGGAGGAGTTGAAGCGGAAGGTGGCCTACCTCAGCCCGGAGGAGGAGGGCTTCGAGTCCACACACCGGGTCGGTTCCGAAGAGATTCCCGACGACGTCAGCGCTTTCGTCGGGGAGCAGGTGGTGACGCTGCTCGACAACACGGTCATCCAGGTACAGCCTTCGGGCTTGTCGAGCCGCTATCATCAGCGGGTGGTCCAGGTCCTGGAGGCCGCCGCGGCGGAATCCCTCCAGTCGTTTCCCATCACCTACGATCCCGACCAGGAGGAGATCCGTATCCTGGAAGCCTCGGTCCTGAAGGCCGACGGGTACCGCGTGCACGCGGAGACCTTCGTGTCGGACCTGCTGTCCCAGCCGCGGATCCGCATGTACTACCGGGCGAGAAACCTCGTCCTGAACTTCCCCACCCTGGAGGCGGGCGACCGGGTCTGGATCGAGTACAAGGTCTCGGACATCGGCGAACAGAACGATTACGGCCGCTACTTCGGACTGCTCTTCCCATTCGGAGAGAGCGGGCCGGTGGTCCAGAAACAACTCACGCTCATTCTCCCGGACAGTCTTCCCGTCCACGTGCATCAGGAGCGGCTCGACACATTCCCCATTCAGTTCTCACGGGGAGGGGAGAAGATCTACCGGTGGATCCGCAGGGGACAGCCGAAGCTGAACGCGGAGCCGGGCATGCCGCCGTTCATGGAGGTGGTTCCGTACATCCACGTGTCCACGTTCGAGGACTGGGGCGCCATGGGGGCCTGGTATGCCTCTTTCATTCAGGACCAGTGGGAGATGCCGCCCGAATTGAAGGAGGTCGTGGAGGGCCTGGTGGCGGGGCTGGAAACCGACGAGGAACGGGTCAAGGCGATCCACCGGTGGGTGGTTCAGCAGACGCGCTACGTGGCGCTGGAATTTGGCGTGCACGGCTTCCGGCCCTACAAGGTCCACCAGGTCTTCGAACGGAAGTTCGGGGACTGCAAGGACAAGGCCCTGCTTCTGAACGCCATGCTGGAGGAGGCCGGTGTGGAGGCCTGCATGGCACTCGTCCGAACCCGCTCTCTCGGGGAGATCGCCCCGGAGCCCGCTTCCCTGGCGGTCTTCAACCACGCAATCTGCTACGTGCCCTCGCTGGATCTCTTCCTGGACGGGACGGCCGAGTATTCCGGCGTTCGGGAACTGCCCCGGTCGGATGAAGGGGTCTGGACGCTCCTCGTTTGGAAGGACGGGCGGAGCGAACGCAAGAGAACGCCCGATCCCGATTCCGAATCCAATCGATACGTCGCCTCCTACACCGCGGAAATCCCGCGGGAGGGGCTCGACGCCCCGTTCACCGCGCGGCTCCAGTTCCACGGCATCGAGTGCGCCTGGATCCGAAGGAGATACCAGGATCCCGACAAGCGGGCCGAGCTCCTGGAAAAGGACCTCTCGGGCAGCTTCCCGGGCACCCGCATCTCCGGGGTGGAGGCCGCGGACCTGGCCGAAATCAACCGGCCCGTGGCACTCGAACTCGAGGGCCAGTTGGGCGGCCTGGTCCAGCCCGATGGGACCGATGCCATCTCACTGCCCGTCTGGCTGGGGCGGCTCGGCCTGTCGCGGACCCTCGCCTCCCTCAGCGAGCGGCGCTGGCCTCTCCTGAACGATTACGTGTGGAAGCAGCAATACGTCGTGAACTACCTGCTTCCGGATGGGGCCCGGCCCGAACCGCTGCCTCCCCTGGAAGTGATTACGCCCTTCGGATCCATCCGAAGGGACATGGAAGAGACCGATGGGGGCCTGAGGATCTCGACGGAAGTGACGATGACGCGCCTCCGAATCCCCATCGACGAATACCCCGCCTTCCGGGAGTTCTGCGAGCGTGCCGACGCCGTGGCGGCCCGGCGGGTCCGGGTGATCCTGCCGCCCGGGGCGGGCCTCGTGGAGGAGGGGGCGCCATGAACCGCCGAACCATACTGTCCATCTTGCTGGCCGCCTTCCTGGCGATCCCGTTCCGGACGTCGGCCGGTGAACCGTCTCCGGGCTGGGCCGCATACCTGGACGGTGCGCCGCTGGAAGAGGTGACGGATCGGTTCCGGGAGGAGATCGGCGCCGGCAGTGACGCCGGGACCTATTGCGGCCTGGCTCACGTACTCCGGCTGCAGGGGCAGCGGCGGGAGTCGGTCCTCGCCCTCGCGGAGGGTCTGCGAAGCGATCCGTCCGGTCCCCTGGCTTTTCTCCTGGCCGATCAGGTCGACGAAGAATCGGGGTTCAGCCGGGGCACCGACCGGGCGATCTTCGATCTCCTGTCCGATCTGGAGGGGAGGACGGACGTGGATCCGCACGTTCGATATCGGCTGATTCGCCTCGAGTACAACCTCGCCCTCCGATCCGGAGACATCGAGAAAATCAGGCGGGCCGAGCGGGCCTGCGGGTTCTTCGAGGGCGCGTTTTTCTCCGAGCCGGAGAGCCGGCTCACCTACCTGGCCTTCCTGGATCGGAGGGGAGCGCCGGGTCGTGCCGATTCCGAAACCTGGACACACGAGACGAACCACGGCCCCCAGGTCCGCCCGTCCGCGGTCCGCCTGGAGGAAGACACGGAGAACCTGTACCACGGCGTCTCGGCCTTCGAGGTGAGGCGCCCCGCGGAGGCCCTTCTCTACACGTCGGGCTGGGGATCCCACCGGATCTTCCTCGACGACCGGCTGGTGCTGGAGCGGGAATCCTTCGACGACCAGCCCGTTCCGTCGGGCATCCATCGCGTTCACCTGTCTGCAGGACTGCACCGCATCTCTTTCACGGTTCATGCCCAGTGGCCCAGGGAAGGGATCAGCCTCGCGCTCCTCGACGCGAACGGATCGGGGCTCGATGTCCGGCCCGTCGTGAATCCGGAAAGAGCCTGGTCGCCCACCGCCGCTTCCAGACTCAAGGGTCGCCTCGAACCTCGGTTCGAGACCGGTTTCCCTCGGGACGATTCCCGCCGGAAGGCATTCGAGGCGTTGTGGCTTCGCTGGGAAGGCGACGGGGCCGCGGCCCGGCTGATGATGGAGGAGGCCGCCCTCGCCTCGCCGCGTGCCGTCCCGTGGAATATGTGGGCGGCGCGCCTGTACCTCTTCGAATCCGACGACCTTCCCGATAAGATCGCCGAGGCTCGTGCGGAAAGGGCCCTCGACAATGTCCTCTCCGTCGCCCCCGAATGCCCCCTTGCGCTGTATTTCAAGTCCCTCCTCATCGGCGTCCAGTCCGAAAACGGGGATGATCTCGCCATCCTGCGGCGGCTGGCCCAGGAGGTTCCGGAGGATCCGCAGTGGTCCCTGGAACTGGCCCGCTCGCTCATGGAGCACGGCTGGGCCTGGCAGGCCCGTGAGGTGCTCGAGGCCACCTCGACCTATCATCCGGAGAGTCCGCAGATCCTGTCCGACTGGGTGTCATACTTCGCCCAGATCCCCGACCGGAATGCCCAGAGGGAGGCCATCGAAAGGCTGGAATCCTTCGGATTCATGGGCCACGAATGGGCGGCCTACTACCGCGCCACAGGCGATGCGGATTCGCTGATCCCGCTCCTAGAGCACATGGCGGCCATCTTCGGGGACCGCGACATGGATTTCGCCCAGCAGATCGCCGAGGCCACGCTGGAGGCCGGTGATTTCGAGACGGCCCGCGACCGCTTCAAGAATATCTTGGAGTCGGCGCCCCGGCATCAGGGCGCGGCCCTGGGGGCGGCCCGATGCGCCTTCATGCTCGGAGACGACGCCGAGGGGTGGCGGATCCTCCGCGATCTCAAGGCCCGGATTCCCCACGCCTTCCACGTGGATCTCCTGGAGTGGCTCTACGGAAAGGAATTCCCCTTCGAGGAGCACAGCCTCGATCTGGAGACGGTGCTCGCCGAGGATGCGGCCGATGGCCCGGAGGAGGCCCCGTCCTCCCTGCTTCTGGATCAGATGCTCACCGGCGTCCAGGAGGACGGATCCTCCATCGAGCGGGTCCACACCGTGATTCGCATCAACGACAAATCCGGCGTGGACCGGGAAGGCGAGCAGGCCCTGCGGGGCCAGGTCATCCTGCAGGCCCGGACCGTCAAACCCGACGGTACGATACTCGAACCCGAGCAGATTCCCGAGAAGCAGACGCTGAGCATGCCCGGGCTGGAACCGGGAGATCTCGTGGAGTTGGAAACGATCGTGTTTCAAAGCGCCAACCGGATCCGGGAGAACACCTACATCACCCCGTCGGTGTTCCTCTTTCAGGACATCGACCGGCCCTTCCATCGGACCCAGTGGCGGATCGAATATCCCGCGGGCATGGACATGGAGTTCCTGCAGCAAAACCTCCCGAGGGAAGGGGTGTTCACCCGGGAGGGTTCGCGGAAGGCGGCCAACTGGGACTATCGGTCCATGCCGAGGATCGCCCCCGAGCCCTTGGCCCCGCACCGGCTGCACTTCGTGCCGCTCGTCGAGGCCGTGGGGGGAATCGGCTGGAAGGACCTGGGCATGTACCTGAAGGATAACCTGACCGGATCCTTCCGGAAATCGCCCGAACTCCGGCGCGTCTACCGCGAGGTCATGGAGGGGGTGGGCGAGACCGAACGGGACCGGATCGACGCCATTCTGGAATTCGTCTTCGACGCCATCGACGGAGAGGGCGAGGGGACATGGCAGGACCCGACCCAGACCCTCCTCACAAGGCAGGGCAGCCGGATCCAGGTCGCGGGCGCTTTCCTGGATCTCGCCGGCATACGGTGGGAGATGCTCCTTGCGGAGGCGATCCCCAACCGGGTTCCCGCGGTGGACCTGCCCAGGCTGGGTCAGTACGGCATCTCCCTCCTGAGGATCACCCTGAAAGGGGAGGAGCCGGGGTATTACATGCTGTCGAGCCCTTACCGGAAGCCCGGTGTACTGCCCTGGTACCTCCAGGGAGCCCACGCGCTCAACATCTCCTCGGACACCCCTTGGCGGACCATCGTGCTCCCAGAGGACTTCTCGGGATGGATGGATCCTCTGGAGCGGGAGGAGCGCACGCTCGGGGCGTCGGGGGATCTGCACCTCAGCCACACCCAGGAACTAGACCCCGATTCCCAGGAGGCCTTCCGGTCGGCCTTCCACAAGATATCCCGCGACGAGTGGGGGAAGGTCATCCAGATCACGCTGTCGAAGGAGTTCGGGAACCTGGATCTGCACGACTTCGACCTGGGAGGCGTCTCGGATCCGGCCGCCCCCTTCCAATGGGATTACGAGATCACGCTGAAGGGCTACGCCCCTCCCGAAGAAGACCGCATGGTGCTTCACCAGCCGATCCCTTCGCTCCAGGTGAGCCGGGCGCTGGCCAGCCTCGAGGAGCGCAGGCTCCCCATGGCGCCCGCCTCTCCCTATTTCATGAATCAGGAATACGTGCTCCACCTTCCGGAGGGGGCCCGGACCGAATACCGGCTTCCCAACGCGGTGATCGAGACGAGATTCGGTTCCTACCGCATCGAAACGACGCGGGAGGGGAACACCTTCGTGTTCAGGCGGCGGCTTCACATCCCGTACCAGGTCATCCGGCCCGAGGCGTACCAGGCCTTCTCCGACTTCGTGGAGAGCGTGGACCGGGCCGAGGCGGGGCAGATGGTCGTCGAGGTGCCGGCGGCGCCATGAGACCCGTTCGGGGATGGGCCGCCTGATCGGATTGATAGGCGTGGGCTGTTGAGATACACTACCGCCGTTCGTTACCGGTTGGGGAAAGGGTGACGAACGGTCATTGGGGATCGAGGGCGTGTCATGGCCAACCCGCTGAAAGAATTCACAGTTCCCTACAGCAAGGACGAAAAGGTCTTCGAAGAAGGCGAAGCCGGCTCGGAGATGTTCGTGATCCAGTCCGGGTCGGTGGAAATCTACCGTGAGGACAACGGGGTCAAGCGCTTCTCGCGAATCCTGGAGAAGGGCGACTTCTTCGGCGAGATGAGCCTGCTCGAGGGGATTCCCCGGACGATGAGCGCCAACGCCGCCGAAGACAGCGAACTGATCGTTATCAACGGAAGCACCTTCGATCAGATGATCAAGAGCAACATCGAGATCGCGGTGCGGATGCTCCGCAAACTCTCCGTGCGTCTCCGCGAGACGAACGAGATGCTGGAACGCGCCCTCGAGAGCGGCGAGACGCCGACCCCTTCCCCCGAGATCGTCGAGGAGGAGCGGGGTACGCAGGTGATCGAGGCGGAGGACAAACCGCCCGTCATCGCCGAGTTCATCTCCGACCAGTCGCTCAAGGTGTACCTCGTCCACAAGGAGATTTCCCTCATCGGGAGGTACGATCCCGTGACGGGGATTACCCCCGACATCGATCTGACCGAAGACGACGTCAAGAGGAGCGTCTCCAGGCGCCACGCCAAGCTGATCTTCAGCAGCGGACAATTCTACCTGGCCGAGGAGGTGGGAACGCTCAACGGGACCTTCATCAACAACAAGCGGATTCCCACGGGCATTCTCACGCCCCTCAAGTCCGGGATGCAAGTCGGATTCGGGACGCTCCGGCTGAAATTCGTGGAGTGTACCCAGCCTCCGAAGAATTGATCCGCCGCAAGACGAACCGCGACCGGCGCCAGACGTCCTCCGCGGCCGATGGGCGCCCGCAAGGGAGATCGATCAAATGGACCCAAAAAACCTGTTGTTCCAGGTCGAGGACGGGATCGGCCTGATCACGCTGAACCGGCCCGAGAAGTTGAACGCCCTGAATGGCGAACTCCTGCGGGAGTTGGACGCCGTAGTCCAGGAGGCGGAGAAGCGGGAGGACATCCTCGGCCTGGTCATCACGGGCCAGGGAGAGAAAGCGTTCGTCGCCGGTGCCGACATCGCGGAACTGGAGCCCTTGGAGACCCTGGACGGAAGGGATACGGCGGTTTTCGGGCAGGCCGTGTTCTCCCGCATCGAGTCGTTTCGGGCCCCGGTGGCGGCGGCGGTGAACGGCTTCGCCCTGGGTGGTGGCTGCGAACTGGCCATGGCCTGCCATCTGCGCATCGCGTCGGAGGCGGCCCGGTTCGGACAGCCCGAGGTGAACCTGGGGCTCATTCCCGGCTATGGCGGAACCCAGCGGCTGCCGCGGCTGGTGGGCCGTTGCGTCGCGCTCGAACTCCTCCTCACGGGGAACATGATCACCGCCCAGCGTGCGTACGAGATCGGGCTGGTCAACGCGGTGGTACCCCCGGGCGAGGTGGTGCAGGCGGCCCTAGACATGTTGCGCACCATCATCGGCAAGGGTCCCCTGGCCGTCCGGTACTGCATCGAGGCGGTGAACCAGGGGAGTCAGATGCCCATGGATCAGGCCCTGTACCTGGAAGCCACGCTTTTCGGCCTCTGCTGCGGATCCGAAGACAAGAGGGAAGGGACCGGGGCGTTTCTGGCGAAGAGGAAGCCCGAATTTAAGGGACGTTGATTCTCGATGGACGGGAGAATGACCCACGACTGGAACCGTGGGAAGGGAGCGCCTGAGCCCTCGATGACGCCGCCGGAACTCGACGACGAGACCCTGCGGGACGGCCTGCAGAGCCCCTCGGCCCTTCAGCCGCCCCTCGACGAGAAGATCCGGTTTCTTCACATCCTCGCAGACATCGGGATCCAGGCCGCCGATATCGGCCTCCCTGCCGCCGGTGCGCGTACGGAGGAGGAGGTCACGGAGTTGGCCCGGGAGATCTCGACGAATCGGCTCCCCATCGTTCCCAATTGCGCCGCCCGAACCCTGGAGGGGGACGTGGAGGCGGTCATTCGCGCCGCGGAATCCAGCGGGCAGGAAATCGAGGCCGCCATCTTCCTGGGCAGCAGCCCCATCCGCAGCGAGGTGGAAAGGTGGGATCTCGAGTCCCTGCTTCGGATGACGCGGGAATCGGTGGGGCTGGCGGTGCGAAACGGCTTGCCCGTCATGTTCGTGACGGAGGATTCCACGCGGTCGCATCCCCGCATTCTGGACGCGGTCTACTCGGAGGCCCTCGAAGCCGGCGCCGGGAGACTGTGCATCGCCGACACGGCGGGCGCTTCGACGCCGGAGGGCGCCGCCCGCATCGTGGCTTTCCTGCGGGGGGTGCTTGAAAAGCGGGGCGCGCGGAACATCCGGCTCGACTGGCACGGGCACATGGATCGGGGGCTCGGCCTCGCATGCGCCCTCTCCGCGGTCGGCGCCGGCATCGATCGCCTGCACGGTTCCGGGCTTGGCGTAGGCGAGCGTGTGGGCAATGTTCCCATGGATCTGCTCATCGTGAACCTTAAACTGGCGGGCCTGTGGGAAGGCGCCCTCGTTCCGCTGAAGGACTACGTGCGCTGGGTCTCGAAGCAGACGGGAACCCCCATCCCCAGACGGTATCCGGCCTTCGGGAGCGACGCCTATCGAACGGCGACGGGCGTCCATGCTTCCGCCATCCGGAAGGCTATGAAGCGGGAGGACCCCGAACTCACCGGGCTCATGTATTCTTCGGTCTCGGCCTCCTGGTTCGGCTTCCGGCAGATGGTGGAGGTGGGACCCATGTCGGGGAGGTCGAACGTCCTGTGCTGGCTCGAATCCCGGGGTATCCAGGAGACAACGGACCTCGTTGAGAGTATCCTGGGAAGTGCCAAGGAGGCGCGCCGGACGCTGACGGAGGAGGAGATTCTGGAGATCGTCCGGCGCGCGCAGGCAGGAAAGGGTCGCCCCACATGAAGAAGCGTGAGTGGGAGACGCTCCTCAAAGAGATCAAGGATGCCTGCGCCCGCCTGGACATCGCCTGCAGGGAGACCTCCAGGATCCGGAGCCCCGGCGGGCTCTGCTCCGTCAAGGGCAGGAAGGTGATCATATTGAACCGGAACTTGGATGTTCAGGAAAAGGTATCTATCATGGTGCGGGAACTGAGGGGGGAGGATTTCTCCGAGATCTTCCTCAAGCCGGACGTGCGCAGCGCACTGGAGGGACCGGTGCAATGAACCCCGTCGGCATCGGACAGTACAGCATCGTAGAGAGCCCCGCCGAATTGATCGTCTACGGCCTGGGCTCCTGCGCGGCGCTGATCGTCTTCGACGAGAGAACCCGGAAAGCAGGCTTGGCCCATATCCTGCTGCCGGGTACGGCGCCCAGCGAATCCGACGGTTCCGACCTGCCGGCCAAGCATGCGGATCAGGCCGTCCGGCTCCTCGCCACGGAACTCGAAGGCGGCGACCTCCGCGCAGTCATCGTCGGTGGCGCCCGGCTCTTTCAGGCCGAATCTCCTATCGACCGAAGCGTCGGAAGTCGAAACGTCGAGTCCCTCAAGGAATCCCTCTCCGGCTGGAACATCCCCATCGTCTGGGAGGAGACGGGCGGCGATTTCGGCCGGACCGTCCGCTTCGAAGTTCCCCAGTGCACGCTGCGGGTGCGAACCCTTCGGGAGGGTTGGGTCACCGTATGGCAGGGGAGCGGCGCCCCATGACCGTCCGAATCGAAAAAGACAGCCTGGGGAAACGTGAGGTTCCGGCCGCAGCGCTCTACGGGATCCAAACCCTTCGAGCGCTCGAGAATTTCCCCGTCACGGGCATCCCCATCGCTCGGTTTGCCCACCTCCCCCGGGCCCTCGCGGCCGTGAAGCAGGCGGCGGCTCAGGCGAACCTCGATCTGGGCCTCCTGGACGCCCGGATCGCCGAGGCCGTCGTAGCCGCCTGCGAAGAGATCCGCGCGGGAAAGTGGCGCGACCAGTTCGTGGTGGACGTGATCCAGGGCGGTGCGGGGACCTCCACGAACATGAACGCCAACGAGGTCATCGCGAATCGCGCACTGGAACTGATGGGACAGCCCAGGGGCGCTTACGAGCACTGCCACCCCAACAACCACGTGAACCTGTCCCAGTCCACCAACGACGTCTACCCGACGGCCCTGAAACTCACGGCCGTCTGGAAGATCCGCCATCTCATCGAGGGCATGGATGCGCTCAAGGAGGCCTTCGCCCGAAAGGGGGAGGCCTTCTCGCAGGTGCTCAAGATCGGGCGGACCCAGATGCAGGACGCGGTGCCCATGAGCCTGGGGCAGGAGTTCGCCGCCTATGCAGTCACCATCGGGGAAGACGTGGAACGGCTGCGGGAGGCACGGAGGCTCCTCCTCGAGATCAACATGGGCGCGACCGCCATCGGTACGGGCATCAACACTATCGAGGGGTACAGCTCCCGCGTGCGCGAACGCCTCAACGAGATCACCCACCTGGGGCTCGTCACCTCGCCGAACCTGGTGGAGGCCACGGCCGATGCGGGCGGTTTCGTACAGCTCTCGGGCGTCCTCAAACGGGTCGCGGTGAAGCTCTCCAAGATCTGCAACGACCTTCGCCTTCTCTCTTCGGGTCCGAGGGCCGGCTTCAACGAGATTGACCTCCCGGCTGTGCAGCCCGGATCCACGATCATGCCCGGCAAGGTGAATCCCGTCATTCCGGAGGTGGTGAACCAGGTTTGCTTCCAGGTCATGGGCAACGACGTGACGATCTGCTGGGCCGCGGAAGGAGGCCAGCTCGAACTGAACGCCTTCGAACCCGTCATCGCCTTCAACCTCTTTCAGTCCATCCAGGTTCTGGACAATGCGTGCCGCGTGCTTCGCGAGAAGTGCGTGGATGGGATCGCTGCCAACGAGGATCGCTGCGGCGAACTCCTCGAGCGCTCCATCGGCATCGTGACGTCGCTGGTGCCTGCCATCGGCTACGACAGGGCCGCCTCCATCGCCAAGGAGGCCCTTGCTTCCGGCCGGAGCATCCGCGAGCTGGCCCGCGAGCGTGAAGGCCTCGACGAGGAGACCCTCGACCGCCTCCTCGACCCCTGGAAGATGACCCACCCCCGCTCCGTGGGTCCCATCAAGCCCTGACGGTATGTGCGTGGAGGGCATCTCGGTTTCGCCGAGCCTGCCTTCTCAGGGCGCGGCGCGCTCGTGAAGCAAGACCTGTTTTCGTTGCTGAGGGAGATGAGGTTCGGTAGCCTTGCCGCCTTGCTGGCTATCTGCAGATAACATTGCTACCGATTGGGGCCTTTGGTGATGCTGCGGCCTTGCCATTGGCTATCCGGATTTTCTCAAATCAGCCCATTCCATGAGGCATGCAGGAATCCCATGAGGGGTGCAATGACACACATGAAGGGTGCAAATACCCCATGAACGGGACAAGGGCGCCTCGGCGGGCAGGGCTATGCCGGGTAGGGACCTTTGATGGACTCGGTGAGGCGGTGGTTTCATTGCTAAATACCGCACGGGGCGCCCGTGTATTTCCCCTCTCCTTGACAAGGCGGTCGCCGAGGGCGTAAGGTTGCACGTCTGAACGGATGTTCAGGTGTGGGGGAGATCTCGGAGGGGAGAATCCAATGAAGCGCTCGGCCGAATCCGGTGTACCCATGTCGTTCGACGACCGCGTCTATCAGGCGGTCGCCGAGACATTTCGGGCCCTGGGGGATCCGACCCGCGTGCGCATCGTTCAGATCCTGGCGTCGGGCGAGCGCACGGTGAACGGCCTCGCCGACCTGCTGGAAGTGTCCCCTTCGGCGGTCTCCCATCAGCTCAGGGTTCTCAGGCAGATGCGGCTGGTCCGGGTGCGGCGCTCCGGACGGGAGGCGCACTACGAGTTGGACGATCCCCACATCGACCACCTGCTGAAGGAGGCCCTCCTCCACGTCAGGGATTTCATGGAAGATCTGATGGGACCGGGAGATCCGGCGTGAGGCGCAACGGCGCTCCTCCCCGGGAGGCGGCCGCGCCCGCGGCACATGCCCCCTCCGCGCTCCGCAAGATCCTTCTCGTGGGCAATCCAAACGTCGGGAAGAGCGTCCTCTTTCAGGCGCTGACGGGCACCTACGCCATCGTATCCAATTACCCGGGAACCACGGTGGAGGTTTCGAAGGGCACCTGGACCGATCCCGGGGGAACGGACCGGGAGGTACTGGATACGCCCGGCCTCTATTCCCTGAGGACCATCACCGACGAGGAGCGTGTTTCAAGAGACCTGATCATCGCCAACGAAGGGCTCATCCTTCACGTCGTCGATGCGAAGAATTTGCCCCGGATGCTTCCCCTCACGCTGGAGCTGGCCATGCTGGGGAGGCCCATGATCCTTGTCTGCAACCTGATGGATGAGGCGGAACGGGCCGGCGTGCGCATCGACCTGGAGCGCCTGACGAGGAATCTCGGCATCCCCGTCCTGGGAACCGTCGCCACGACGGGGGAGGGGCTCGACCGGCTGAAGGATGTGGCGCTCCGTCAGGTACCGCCTCCTCCCCAGCCCGATTTCAAGCTGTCCGACCTCATGGAAGAGGCCTGTGGCATGCTGATGGAGCACCTTCGGGGCCCGGCCGCCCGGTTCTGGGCCATCCGCCACCTCGAGGGGGACCCCATCGCGGCGGATCGGATGCCGCTGCCGGCGGAGGCGCTCCATTCCGCACGCGCCAAACTGGGGCTCGAAGGACACAATCCGGTGCTTTCCACGCGCATGGCGCGGGAGCTGCGGGACCGTGCGCGCCAGATCCTGGGGGATGCCTATATCGAAGAGGGAGGGGTCGCGTCGAGGTTGCGCGGCCGCTTGGATTCGCTGTTCACCAATCCGTGGACCGGTTTCCCCATCCTGGGCCTCGTACTCTACCTGGGGCTCTACCAGTTCGTCGGCGTCTTCGGGGGGGGATTTCTGGTGGACAAGATCGAGGGCGGCCTCTTCGAAGGGATCCTGAATCCCTTTTTAGAGGAGTTCTTCGCCCGAAGCGTCCCGTGGCACTGGAATCACGGCCTCTTCGTGGGGGAGTACGGCATGCTCACGCTGGGCATCCGATACGCCGTGGCCATCATCCTGCCCATCGTCGGAACCTTCTTTCTCGCGTTCTCCATCCTGGAGGATTCGGAGTACCTGCCGCGGCTCGCCATGCTGCTCGACCGGATTTTCAAGAGGCTCGGTCTCAACGGAAGGGCCGTGATCCCGCTGGTCCTCGGTTTCGGGTGCGCCACCATGGCCACCATCGTGACCCGGGTCCTGGAGAAGCCCCGCGAGAGGATCATCGCCACTTTCCTGCTGGCGTTCGCCATCCCCTGTTCCGCACAGTTGGGGGTGCTTCTGGGAATCCTCTCCGAGAACCATACGGTGCTCCTCCTCTGGATGGGGGTGGTCCTGTCCTCCTTCCTTCTGGCGGGTACCCTGCTCGCCCGTTTCCTGCCGGGGAATCCGCCCCATTTCTTCCTGGAACTCCCCCCCCTGAGGTTCCCCTCGATGAAGAACGTGGCGACGAAGACGTGGAACCGGATGCGGTGGTACTTCTGGGAGGTGATTCCCGTCTTTCTCGCCGCCTCGGCCCTTCTATGGCTGGGGGAGATCACGGGGGTGTTCGGAGGAATCCTGGCGGTCATGGAGCCGGCCATGGCGGGTTTGGGGCTTCCGGCGGAGGCCGCGGAGATCTTCCTCTTCGGCTTCTTCCGGAGAGACTACGGAGCCGCGGGCCTCTACGACCTGATCCGGGAGGGAAAGCTGACCGGGGTTCAGGTCCTCGTCTCGGCGGTGACCCTGACCCTCTTCCTTCCCTGCATCGCGCAGTTCCTGGTGATGCTGCGGGAGCGGGGGTGGAAAGTGAGCTGCGTGATGGCGGGCGCCATCTTCGCTTCCGCCTACGGGGTGGGATGTGCGCTCAACGCCGTTCTTCGTGGAATGGGAGTGGTATTCTGATCGCGGAGGATTCGACATGGTGCACGATGCAGATCTGACAGAGAGTCAGCAGGAAGTCCTCGAAAAACTGTGGGAGTCCCAGGAGGAAGGTGTGGACCTGGACCCCGACTCCATTTCCGAGGAGGACCGGCGGGATCTGGAAGGGGTCGGCTGGATCGAGCCGGGTTCCCTGACGCTTACGGCTTCGGGACGGGATGCGGCCGCCATCGCGGTTCGCCGGCACCGCCTCGCCGAGCGTCTCATCGCCGACATCCTCCGCACCAAGGACTCGCAAATGGAGGCGGAGGCCTGTCTCCTGGAGCATTCCCTGCTTCAGGGACTCGACGAGCGCGTCTGCACCCTGCTCGGCCATCCCCGCGTGTGCCCCCACGGCCATCCCATCCCGGAGGGCAACTGCTGCAGGGAGTCCCGCCAGTCTGTGGATCCGGTGGTGGTGAGCATGTGCGGGATGAATCCGGGGGAGGAGGGCACGGTGGCCTACATCAGCGCGCTCATCAGCGAAGACCTGCAGAAGTTCCTCTCCATGGGGATCCATCCGGGCGACAAGGTGGAACTTGTCCGCAAGACGCCCACCATCGTCTTCCGGTCGGGCCATTCCACCTTCGCCATCGACCGCTCCCTCGCCTGCCAGGTCTTCATTAGAAGATCATAGTCCGCGCTTTCCGCCTGTAACCCGCTCTATGTTGCTGAAGGATGGTTCGATGCTGCCGCCCTGCCTCCTTGATGGCTACCGCTGAGGCGATTGCTACCGATGGGGGTCAGGCTCTTGGTGATGCCGCATTGGTGCCGTGGAATGCGTGTGGGGGTAGGTTCGCTGAAACTGCCGGTTCCACGGCCCCCAAGCCTTACCCCTGAATCTAGGCCGTCTTGATGGCTATCGTTGAGGCTATTGCTGCCGGTTGGGGCCGGGCGTGCAAAACCGCATTATTCTAAAAGGGAGATAGGGTACTGATGTTTTGCGATACCTTACCCCCGAATCTCCTCGGGGCGCCGCCGGGGGCGGGAAACCCGCAGGCGCCGGAGTCCGTATCCACACGAGGAGGGAACGATATGTGGACCTTTCTGCTGTGGCTGATCCTGCTGGTGCTGTGCTGGCCGCTGGCCCTGCTCGCCCTGATCCTCTACCCCCTCGTCTGGCTGCTGACCCTTCCCTTCCGGCTCGTGGGAATCACCGTGGAGGCGGTCTTCAAAC
>Ga0180429_10001935_pt1 | contig 17349 bp, 15 predicted proteins | sample SS_ome_FD_132428 | JGI IMG/M metagenome (GOLD analysis project Ga0180429, IMG submission 132428) | Hypersaline lake sediment archaeal communities from the Salton Sea, California, USA - SS_1_S_1 metaG | ecosystem: Environmental > Aquatic > Non-marine Saline and Alkaline > Hypersaline > Sediment ...
GCCTCGGAGCGGGCGGAGTTGACATGGGCGGGTGCGACGGTGCACAGCTTGGCGGCCTGCTCGGCGATGGCCGCAATCACCTTGGGATGCTGGTGGCCGATATTCGTGTTGACCATTTGCGAGGAGAAGTCCAGCAGCCGATTGCCCTCCCCGTCCCACACGTAGGAGCCCTCGGAAGCGAGGATGGTCATCGGGGTGAACTGGCCCTGGGCCACCCAGGAGTGGAAGACGTGCCGGCGGTCCAGTTCGTAGGCGTGCCGGCCCTCGGCGATCGCCGTGTCGATGTCCTGGCCGGAAGGAAGGATCCGCGGCCGCACCGTCTCGGCCCCCCGTCCCGTCTCGGGTTCGGTAACTGTCATGAGCGCTGAGCTTACCGGCCTGACCGGATCATGATTCTCGCGGTGATCCCGGTTCGACCGGTTGAGCCCAAAGCCACTTTTCGGCCACGTTTCGGCGCGTCCACAGCACCGTTGGATCACGGTTCGACAAAGTGCCCTGCGCCGATCCGCCGACCGCTAGTAGCGGGGAATTCGTTGTTGTAGAAGTGGTTGTAGTGACTGATGGGATACGGGCGAGCAGTGCCCGCGTACGCATCGAGAAACACGACATCCGGAAGAAGAACGTCCGAAGCCGGAATACCTGACACACACTAAAGAGATGGAGTGAACATGAAGCGCATGGGTGCGGCCGTGGTCGGCCTGGTGCTGCTGGTTATGGCGACCGTGCTCGGGGCCTCGACGGCCTCGGCGGCCCCGGTGTCCCGGGACCAGGCCGTCAACTACGTTATTGAGCGGGGTCTCGCCCAACGCGGCGTGCCCTACTCCTGGGGCGGTGGCGGTGTCGACGGACCCAGCTTGGGAGAGGGCGAGGGTGCCACGATCGTCGGCTTCGACTCCTCCGGCCTGATCCAGTACGTCTATGCGGGCGTCGGGGCCAAACTGCCGAGGTCCTCAGGAGCCATGTACAACGTCGGGCAGCGGGTCACCCCCGCCCAGGCGAAGCCTGCCGACCTTATTTTCTACGGTCCCGAAGGGTCCCAGAGCGTCACGATGTTCCTGGGTAATAACCAGATGCTGGAGGTGACCGACGCCGGAGTGATCGTCTCGCCGGTAAGGACCGCCGAGATGGCGTCGCATCTGGTGCGCGTCATCGCCTGATGTGGCGCGGGCCCGCGGCCCCGTTGCGCGTAGCCGGTGCAGATCGGCTCCCCGCTTCTGGCCGCGGGCCCAACCGGAGGTCGTTGCTCACAGGTCCAGCTCGATATCCGAGCAGGCGAGGCTGTTGCAGACGGTGATCCGATCCATCGGGCCGTTGTCGGCTTCGAGCTGGGTCCGGCCACTCAGTTTCGGCGACACGCAGGCGCCGCAGAGGCCGCGCCGACATCCCGTCGGCACCCGGATGCCGGCCTGCCCGGCGGCTTCCAGGAGTGTTGTGCCACCGTCGATCTCCATCGTTTTGTCACTGCGCCGGAACCGGATGCTGTACCTGCGGCCGTCCTCGACCGGACGAACAAGCTCCGGCGGGGTAAACGATTCGGTGTGGGTACGGTCGATATCGAGACCCAGCCCGGCCAGGTGCCGTTGCGCCAGATCCACCATCGCCGGCGGAGCGCAGATGTAGGTCTCCCGGTCCGCGATATCGCGAACGTGGCGTTTGAGCAGAATCTCCGACAGCTGCCCCTCGGTGATACCGCGACGGCGTGACGGCCGGTCGGTGAAGAAGTAGAGGCGGATGCCGGAGCGTTCGGCGAGCTGACGCAACTCGCGTTCGAAGATGATCGACCGGTCGTCGCGGTTGAAGTACAACAGGACCGCATCGGATAACGATGCCCCGCGGGCGATGGTTCGCAGCTGGCTGATGATCGGAGTGATCCCCACCCCGCCGGCGATGAACAGCGATTTGCCCGGAATCGACGCCATGGCCAGCCCACCGGTGCTGGTGGGCGGACCGACCAGCGTGAGGTGCTTCCCGGGGCGCAGAGTGTCGTTGAGATGATTGGAAACCCGCCCTCCGGCAACCCGTTTGATGCAGATCTCCATCCCGTCGGAGCCGTCGCTGTCGTGGACGAGGCTGTACTGACGTACAAGAACGTCCTCGCCGAGCTCGACCCGGACCGAGATGAAGGCACCGGCATCCCAGGTGATGTCATCCCAGCCGCGCGGCTTCTGCAGTCGGATGTGCAAAGCCTGCCCGTCGGCTACCGAGTTGGCTGTCAGCACCTTCGCCGGTGTGTTGTAGAACCGGGGTTTGGTCAGGTACGGCCCTTCCGGCAGCGGCTTGTAGGCCGCGCCGAAAGTCAGTCGGCGTGTCAGCGACACCGGCTGCGCCAGCAGGCGCAGTAGGCCCAGCGGCTTACCGAACTCCCGTTCGCCGAACGGCAGTGACAGGCCGGTGAGAGCTTTGGCGAACAGTTGTACCGACTCGAGCAGCGGTGTCTCGTGATACGGCAGTCCATGGCGGGCTGCGATCTCGCGGACGGCGGGGGCGATCTCGCGCTGCCGGTTGGGCGGTAGGTCCGGGAACATGTGATGTTCGATATGGGTGTCGAGACCCCCGTAGAAGATTCGGAAGTCGGGGCGGTCCTCGAACGGCACCTCCTCATTGAGGATGCGCTCCAGAAAGTTGTCGACGCCCGGGCTGCGGACGAAGTTCCGGGTAGCCCGGAACTGGCGTGCGTAGTACTGGTCCAGCGTCTCATCCGGTCCAGGATCCGGGAACATCTCCAGTTCGCCGGCGTGATGTTCGATGGCGACGAGGAAGAACACCGACATGTAGCCGCCGACCCCGCCGAGGTAGTTGGCCAGCAGTGCCGGGAGGAACCGAGAACCCGCGGCCATCGGTTCGCGCAGGTAGCGTTCCCGAGCATCGGCCAGGGCGATCCGGATGGGGGAGCCCAGCAGGCCCCGACTGAAGAAGCGCCGGCCCTCCACATGCCGGGTGACATTGCCCAGCATGAACGCGGCACTCTGGGGTGCCGTGGCGGCGAGGGCGCCGATGAACGCTGTTTGCGCGATGTGGTGGCCGAACCAGTCCTGGCCCGCCATCGCTCTGGCGATGCTGTAGCCCAGATCGTGATCGCGGCCGGCGATATTGGTGTGCGGGTGATGTCCCTCGTGGTGCATCACCTTCCACTGGCGGATGTCGACGTTGAAATCCCACTCGTAGCGCTCGGAGTGGTACTCACCGCAGTTCGGCAGGTGGTCGTAGCTGCCGTGGATGACGTTGTGGCCGAGCTCGGAGAATTGGAGCAGCCGGTAGAGCGTTTCGAGGATCGCGGCGCGGCCGACTGCTTCGGGGCGGCCGTCGCCGAGAAGTTCGATCCGCCGTGCCCTGATCGCCTGGCCGTACGCGGTGACATTGCGGATGTGGGCGAGGTCGGCGTCGCCGACTTGGGCTTTGGTCCGGCGGTACAGATCCTGCAGTTCCCGGGCGAGGCCCTGGCCCGCATTCGGGCCGATGGTTTCGACGGTTCCGACGGTTCCGGCGAGGCTTCCGGCAGTGGTGATGGCGGTGGTCATGAAACACCACGTTAGGCAGTGTCCTCGGCGTGGGTAATGTTCCTACGGGACATTGATTTGGTATTTTCGGACAGGTGGACACTGGGCCGTGCTGGGCGGTGCCGCGAGGCACCGAAGGTGTTCGCATGATGGTCGCGGCGGGTATCGCCAACGGGATGACCGCTGCGGACTGCCTGGCTGGTAGCGGGGTGACCGAGGCCGATCTCAGCGACGAGAACTCCGAGATCTGGGCTCATCAGGAGTTCGACGTGATTCGCAACCTGATCGCCCGGCTCGGTGATCGGCCGGGCCTCGGCCTCGAAGTGGCGCCGCACTCCACCCTGGGACGTGCCGGGGTGATCGGCCTTCTGATCCTGGCCGGGCCGACCGTCCGGGAGGGGGTGGAGTCGGCGCTTCCGTTCCTGGCCCTGTCCCCGACGCACCTGCGGTTCTCCGTGCAAACTGGCGAGGAAGATGGTGAAGCAGATGGTGAAGCAGACGGTGAAGCAGACGGAGAAGCAGACGGTGAATATGCCTATCTGATCGCCGACGACAGCGAATTGCCCGCCGATGTTCGCCCGTTCATCGTCGAACGCGACCTCGCCGGATTGGTCGCGGCAATGCGCGGGGTCCACCTCGAGTTCGCTCCACTCTGGCTGGAAACGACTCTCGACGCCGAACGGGCCGCAACGCTGGCTCGGGTTTGGCAACTGCCGGGCGATGATGTTTTCCCGGGTAGGCGCCATAACCGCATTGCGGTCCCGCGCGGGTTTCTCGATCAGCCGGCACCTCTGGCGGACACGAATACCGCGCGCATGCTCAATCGGCAGTGCCGGGAGTTGCTCGACCGCCGGCTGTCCCGGGTAGGCGTCGCGGGGCAGGTTCGCAGCCGGTTGTTGCACCAGCCGGGCGAACTGCCGTCGATGCAGACCGTTGCCGACGAACTGCATATCGATCCGCGGACACTGCGCCGCCGACTGGTCAGCGAAGGCACCTCATTCCGGGCGCTACTCGATGAAGTTCGGCGCGGAATGGCACTTGAGTTGCTCGGGCGCGACATCCCGGTTGAGCAAATCGCTAGGCACCTCGGGTACACCGAGACTGCGAACTTCACCCACGCCTTCAAACGGTGGGAGGGCCTGACCCCCAGCCGGTTTCGCGGCGCACGCTAGGGAATCCCGGCAGAACCCCCGCGGCCACCGCAGCGGAACCGCCCGCGACGTTGTTATATCTACCGACCTCGAACGCCAGCGTGCTATACAGCAGCCGTGCTGTTGATCACCGGCCCGTCGGGCAACGTGGGCCACGAACTGGTCGAGGCGCTGATCGCCCAACCGCCGGGTCGGCCGTGGCGGGTCGCCAGCCGTCATCCCGAACGGTTGCGCGACCAGGTCGGCTCCGCGGCACAGGTGTGCCGGTTCGACTTCTTCGACCGCGGTACCTGGCCTGAGACGCTGCAGGACGTCGACACCCTGTTTCTGCTCTTTCCCCTGCCCGGTAACCGAGCCGCCCGCGAGGCGGTGATTCCCTTCATCGCCGCGGCCGAAGCCGCCGGCTGCCGGCACGTGGTGTACGTCTCGGTATTCGGCGCCGATCGGGCCCGGTTCATTCCGCACTACAAGGTGGAAGCCGCGCTGCGCGCATCGTCGATGAGCTCAACACTGTTGCGGTGCAGCTTTTTCATGCAGAACCTGCACCGCTCAATTTCCTCCCACGGCACCGACATCGTCGAGCGCGGCGAGCTCTTCATCCCGGCGGGCGGGGGCGCCACCAGCTTCATCGACGCCCGCGATGCCGCCGATGTGGCTGCGGTGGCGCTCATCGACCCGGCTGGGCACCGCGACGTCGTCTATCACCTGACCGGCCCGGCCGCGCTGACGATGACGGAGGTGGCCAGCGAGCTGACCGAGGTGCTGGGCTATTCGGTCACCTACACCCGCCCGGGGCTGGTGCGCTTCGCCGCGCGACTGCGCCGTCGCGGGGTGGGTTGGGATGCCATCGGGTTCATGGCGGCGGTATACACGCTGACCCGGTTCGGTAAGAACCAGCCGATCACCGGGGAGGTGCAGCAGTTGCTGGGCCGCCCGCCGCGCACCCTCATGCAGTTTCTGCGTGACAGTGCCTGGCGCTGGCGACAACGAGACTGGACCTGAGAGGCAGCCGAAGAGGTGGCCGGATCGGGGACAGTATCGATCGCGCAGCCGAGGGCGTGAACCCTGGAATTGGGCGCCGGCCACGGCAAGCTGTCCGAGCAGATTCTGCGCAGGCATCCCGGCGCCCGCGTGACGGTCAGCGATCTGGATCCGAAGTCGATGGCCAATATCGCGGCAGGCTCGCTCGGGCGGGATTCCCCTGCCATGTATGTCGATAGCTGGAACGTCTTAGACTCGCGGGTATGAGGCCGGCACTGGGGCGCGAATTCGCCGCGCCCCCGGGTCTGCTCGACATCGAGGACTGCGTGGACCTCAACGGGGGGGTCGCACTACCACCCGGCACCACCCTGATCTCGTTGATCGAACGCAATATCGCCAACGTGGGCGAGACTGTTGCCTACCGCTACCTGGATTTCGGCCGGTCGTCAGACGGTGATGTCATCGAGCTGACCTGGTCGCAGCTGGATGTCCGCCTGCGGGCTATCGGCTCCCGCATTCAGAAGTCCGCCAGTGCGGGGGATCGTGTCGCCGTCCTGGCGCCGCAGGGCCTGGACTATGTCACCGGGTTCTTCGCCGCGGTCAAGTCCGGGACAATTGCGGTGCCGCTGTTCGCCCCGGAACTCCCGGGGCACGCCGAACGCCTTGAAACGGCCCTTCTCGACGCTCGGCCCGCTCTGGTGCTGACCACCACGGCGGCCGAGAAGTCGGTGACGGCGTTTCTGGACCGGCTGCCGGGAGCCGCACCGGAAGTCGCGGTGGTCGACCGGATCAGCGACGCCGCCGCGGCGGATTTCGCTCCCGTCGTGATCGATGAGGTCGATATCTCGCATCTGCAGTACACCTCCGGCGCCACCCGCCCGCCGATCGGCGTGGAGATCACCCACCGTGCGGTCGTGACGAATCTGATCCAGATGATCTTCGCCATCGATCTGATGAACCGGAACACGCACGGCGTCAGCTGGTTACCGCTCTACCACGATATGGGTCTCTCGATGATCGGGTTTCCGGCAACCTACGGCGGGCACTCCACCCTGATGTCGCCGACTGCCTTCATCCGGCGCCCCCAGCGTTGGATCAAAGCTCTGTCCGACGGATCCCGGGAGGGCCGGGTAGTAACCGCGGCACCCAATTTCGCCTACGAGTGGACGGCGCAGCGCGGCCGGCCCCAACCGGGTGCGGACGTCGACCTCAGCAATGTGGTCATGATCATCGGCTCCGAGCCGGTCAGTATGGAAGCGATCGGTGCCTTCACCGAAGTCTTCGCCCCGCATGGTCTTCCGCCGACCGCGATCAAACCGTCCTACGGGATTGCCGAGGCAACCCTGATGGTCGCGACCACCGCTCCGGACGCGGTTCCCGCGGAATCCTATTTCGACATCGAGCGCCTCGCCGCCGGCGTGGCGGTCCGGGTAGGCGCTGAAGCCCCGAACGCCGTCGCCCAGGTGCCGTGCGGTCGGGTAGCCCGCAGTTTGTGGGCGGTGATCGTGGACCCGGAGACCGGTGCGGAGATCCCCGACGGGAGGGTGGGGGAGATCTGGTTGCACGGCAACAACGTCGGCCGCGGCTACTGGAACCAACCGGAGCAGACCCACAAGATCTTCGGTGCCCGGGTAGCCGAGCGGTTGCAGTCCGCGAGTCGGGCCGCGGGCGTCCCCCTGGACGCCGACTGGTTGCGGACGACGGATCTCGGGATGTTCTTCGACGGCGAGCTTTACGTGACCGGACGCATCGTCGATCTAATGGAAATCGACGGCCGCGCGTTCTACCCGCAGGATATCGAGGCCACCACCGCGGCGGCCTCCCCGTCGGTGCGCCGCGGTTATGTCACCGCCTTCACCGCCCCGGACCTGGTGATCGTCGCCGAACGAGCCGCCGGTCGCTCCCGGTCCGGCTCCGACCCGTGGCCGGTCGTCGAGGAGATCCGCGCGGCCGTTCAGCGTAAACACGGTGTCACTGCCGCCGATGTGCTGCTGCTGCCGGCCGGGGCGATCCCACGGACCACCAGCGGAAAATTGGCCCGGCGAGCCTGCCGGGCGGAGTATCTGGACGGGACACTCACGGCGAAGGGGAGCTAGCGCATGCTCAGGTCTCTGGTCAACGTCTATCGCCGGACCGGCGCCGACGTCCCGTTCGGAAACCCGTTGCCCTCACACGGCACCGAGATGGAGGGCTGGTTCTGGCGGGTGTCCGACGAGGCCAGCGGCCGGGTGCTGATCGCCCTGTGCAGCGTCAACCGACATCCCGGTGGCGACTGGTCGACGACGGCGGTTGGTGTGCATCCCGGCCGGGTGGTGCGCGCGGCGGCGTTATCCGGGGCGCGCGCCGAGAACACGCCGTCCTGTGTCACCGCCGGCGACGCGGGCGGCAGCTTCACCGTGGGCGCCGATCGGGTCCGGTTCGAACTAGGTGACCTGCGGCTGAACATGGAGTTCGCCGACCGCGTGCTGTGGCCCAAGGCCTTCGGCGGTGGGGGAGCCTTCTCGGCGATCCCCTTCCTCAACCAGTACTGGCATCCCTACTACCTTGGCGGACGCGCCAGCGGAACGGTGGAGTACGCGGGGGAGAGCTGGACCTTCGAGAACGCGAAGCTCTACGCCGAACGCAACTGGGGCGCCGGTTTCCCGCTTCGCTGGTGGTGGGGACAAGCCCATGACTTCGGTGCGGCCGACGTCTGCGTCGCGTTCTCCGGAGGCCTGCTGTCGCTGGGCCCGATCGCCCGGGACGTCAACGGGGTGGTGGTACGGGTTGGCACCAAGGTGATCCGACTGACCCCGCCCCTGCTGGTGCGCTCCAGAGTGGGCGATAACCAGTGGTTCATTCGCGGTCGTTCACCGCGGCATGAGATCGAACTGGAAGGCGACGGCCGTCACCTGCCGCCGCATGTGTTGCCGGTACCGCTGCCGGATGAGCGGCGCAATATCGACACCGACTTCGAGCACCTGGGCGGTCGGCTGCGATGCCGAGTCCGCGAGTCGGGCCGACTGCTCTTCGAGGGCACCTCGGAACTCGCCGCCCTGGAGGTCGGAACCCGGCCGGGCTAACCTCCGGCCGCCAATCGCCGGCCACCAATCGCCTGAGTATTAGGACGCGTCGAGGATCTTGATGGCGAAGATCAGCGAATCGCCCGGTTCGATACCGGCCCTGGGCTGTCCCTGCGGGTAGCCGTCCTCCGAGACCATGGCGACGGCCACGGTGGAGCCGACCTTCTGCCCGGTGATGGCCTTCTGGAAGCCCGGGACGACACCGTCGAGGGGGAAGTCGACCGGCTCGCCGCGCTGGTAGCTGCTGTCGAAGACCTTCCCGTCCCGTCCGTTGACACCCATGTAGCAGACCGACACCGTCGCGGTGGGGGAGACGACGGGCCCGTCACCTGCGGTCAATGTCTGCACCTCCGTGCGGGTGACGCTGAACGGGGTCTCGACGGTGACCAGCGGGGCATCGGTGTCGGTCGAACCGGTCACCGCGACACTGCCGGTGGCACCCGGCAACGTCCACTCGGGGGTTACGTCAGAGGCCGGCGGCGTCTGCGGGCAGCCATCGGCCGGGCCGGCCGAATCGGTGACCGGGGAAGCAGCGGTGGAGCTGGTCGGCGAGGACGATTCGGTGCTGGAGCCGCACCCGGCCAGCGTCATGGCCAGCGATGCGGCGCAGGCTACGAGGATGGTGGTGGCGGGCACACGGGAGAGGTTCACGGCGGTCACGCTACAGCCGGTCAGCCGATGCGCTGCGCTGGGGCGGGCGGTATCGGCTGGTTCAGGATTCCAACCGGGCCCGGACGTCATCGAGGCGTCGGCGGAGCTCGACCTCGTCGATAACGCCGCGGGCCAGCAGTGAATGGGCCAGCGACACCAACTGGTTCTCCGGGAAGGGCAGGTCGGCATAGTGGGTGGCAGACAATTCATCCTCCTCGTCACGGCGCGCCTTGAAGGAGAAGTCGAGTTGCTCCGGGGTGGCGCAGGACCGGTCGAGGGCGTCGCAGAACCCGTCGAGGCTGGTTTTCCAAGGGGGCAGCGGATTCTCCACGCCGTACTTGGCCGCCATGATCGGCCAGGTCTGGTTGCGCTGTGTGATCTCCTCGAGGACGGCGAAATCCGCGTCTGTCCGGTTGTCGTTCACGGCGGTCACTCGACGATCGGGCGGACGGCGGGCACGGTCTTATTCGAGACGTTGGTGGTGACACCAGGCTTCGGCAGTGCGACCCCGATCAGGCTGTCGCGGGTGATGATCGCGGCTAATTGATCCTCGGTCCAGCCCTCGGTACCCGCTGGGCGCATCGGCATGACCATGAAACGGTGCTTCTGGTTGGAGTCCTGCACGCGGATTTCGACGTCCTCGGGTAACTCCAAGCCGAACTCGGCGAGCACCGATCGCGGCCACCGGACGATTCGGCGCCGGTAATTGGGCGTGCGGTACCACTCCGGGGAGTTGCCCAGGATCGGCCGCGGGTAGCAGGAGCACAACGCGCAGACGATCACATGGTGCAGGGTGGGGGTGTCTTCGAGGATCTTGAACGCGTAGAAGTCGCTCGGCGTGCCGAATCCGGTGGGATTGAGCCAGTCGACGCCGACCTTCTTGCTGGCTTCCATCGGTTCGCGTAACGCTAATTCCCGGAACTCCGGGTCCAGCCAGGCCCGCGCCACCAGTCGGGCCGCCGGTGTCGGACCGATCTGCTCGCCGAACTCGGTCATGACGCGGTGCTGCTCGGCGGTGAACAGACCTTTCTCGATACACAGTTCGCGCAATGCGATCTCGAGAACCTCGAAGTCGGTGACTTCTTCGACCATCGGCTTGACGGTCCGCGCGTGGTCGTGGTCGTGGTCGTGGTCAGACATGGGGTGGACGAATTCCTCTCGAACAAACGGGGACGGGAAACTGGGGAGCGGGAGAGGATCAGCCGACGGCCCGCAACCAGCGTTCGGGAATCTCGGTCTGCAGGGAGTCGTTTCGGTTGCCGTGGTAGGAGTCCCACAGGTCGGACTGTTTGAAACGGACGATATAGAACCACTCGGGCGCGGCGTCCTCACGGCCCCAGGTCTCATCTTCTGGAGCGGGGCTCTCGTAGCTGGCCTCGGCGATGACGCCCTCAGCGCCGCGCAGGTACTCGGGGGTCCGCGTGTAGAACATCGCTGGTAGCTCCCGCACCGTGACCCGGTCACCGGCCACAAACTTGGCAGCTCCGCCCTGCCCGGCGTACATCGCTGGATCGCCCTTGCCGATTGCTTCGATGTGGTTGCGATTGCGACTGACTTTGGAGCCGTCCCCTTCGAACTTGGGTTGGGCCTCCGGACGTCGTCCGTCCAAACCGCCGGCGTAGCGATCCTGCACCTCCGCCAACCGATCAGTGAGTTCGGCCCAGGTGATGTGGTTCTTCTCGAGAAGAAACTTGCCCACCGACCAGAGCCACCGGGTGTAGTAGGGAAGACCGAGATAGATCGGTAGCCCAACGTCGACGTTGCAGATCCGGCGGCGCTCCTCGGAGACCCAGATCCCGGCCCAACCGAGGACCTCGCAGAGCACGTAGGTCATCAGCTCCCACTGCTCTTCCTCTTTCTCGAGGAAGGGTTCCGGAGCGTTGAGTTGGGCGCCCTGGTCGTGGTTGGTCTTCAGGTAGGCCCAGTAATGCTCCGAGGTGACTAGATCCGGGGTGGGCCACTGCGGGATCTCCGGGTAGGTCGCGTTGAGCCGCGATGCCAGTGCCAGTTGTCTTTCCCGATCCGCGGCGGTACTCATCGGATTCCCCTCTCAGCGACGTCTGTCGACGTTACCTCCCAGCAAGACGTCCAGCAGGTACAAACCGGCAGATTCGGCGGTGACGACCAGTCATGACGGCGGGTGGCCTCGGCGGGGCGTCAACCGGCGAACCGGTTTGTCGGGCGTCCCGCAACTCCGACATTCAGGCAGAGCAGGGCCCCCTCACGCGGGTTGGCGGCCAATTCGGGGCCGGTCAGGCCGAAGCGCGCCGAGGTCACGTACAGGGTTCGCAGCTGTTCGCCGCCGAAGCAGCAGGATGTGGGGTTGGTCACGGGCAGATCGACGCGAGTGTCCACGGTGCCGTCCGGGGCGAATCGGATCAGGCAACCCGCGCCGAACCGCGCGTTCCACAGATAGCCCTCCGCGTCCAGCGCGGAACCATCACACCCGCCCTCCGGTGGGGCGCCGTGCAGATCGGCGGCAGAGAGAATGCCGCCCGCCGGATCAAGGCGGTACCGCCGGATTAGGTTGGTCATGGTGTCGCCGAAGTACATCGTCGCGGCGTCCGGCGTCCAGGCCAGCGTATTGGGCAGCCCGAGGCCATCGAGCACCCGCTGGCAGGCCCCATCTGGGTTCAGCCGGTAGAGCGCGCCGGTGGCGGCCGTCACGGCCCGGTCGCCACCGTCGGCGGTGATGTTGTTCTGCATGGTGCTGAACCAGAGCCGGCCCGCCGGGTCGACCCCGGCGTCGTTGAACCGGTTCTCCGGGCGATCCGGCTCCGGCTCGAGAAACGTTTCCAGCGAACCGGATTCCGGATCGAAGTAGGCCAGCCGGTTGCGCAAACCCAGCACCGCCCCGCCACCCCGGCGCAGGGCCAGAAAACAGGGGAGATCCTCGACGGCGTGGCTGCAGGCCGTGCCATCCGGTTTCAGGGCGTAGACCGCACTGCCGGTGATGTCTACCCACCGGAGCACCCCGTCATCCCAGACGGGGCTCTCTCCGACGCCATTGGCCACTTCGTGGATTACGACCACGCCTACCACCTCATCTGCCGATGCCGGAGCGCCGGTCACCGTTCTCAGTTACCTATCGCCCTCTGATAGGCGTTGATGTCGTAGTCAATGTCAGCCAGCACTGAGGTCCACTCCGGAACCCAGACCCGCACATCGTCGAGCAACCCGGCCGCGGTCATCGCGTCGGGGTCACCTGGTACATCTGCGGCCAGGGCTTTCAGCACCGGAATCCCCTGTGCTCCAGCAGAAACGGTGTTCTGGACGTCCTTCGACAACAGGAATGCCAGCAGCTTCTTCGCCTCGTCGGGCTGGGGGGTGCGGGCCATCACCCCGGCGACATAGGGCAGTGAGATGGTCGTTCGGCTGCCGTCGGGCATCGCCGGGAAGAAGATGTTGAACCGCGATCCATCGTTTTTGATGGACGCCAGGTTCATCTGCACGTCGCCGTTGGCAACCAGCAGCTGCCCACTGCTGACCTTGGGTTGCAGCATCCCGGTGGAGGGGGCCGGCCCGACGTTGTTGGTCTGCAGCTTGGCCAGAAAGTCCAGCGCGGCCGGCTTGCCCTTGAGGTGCTGCAGCAGCAACAGCATCGCCGTCCCGTCGCCGGCCTCTCCGGGGGTGGAGTACTGCAGTCTGCCCTTGAATTCGGGTTTGAGCAGGTCGTCCCAGCTGGCTGGCTGGGGATCGGCGCCGGGATTGGCGATGAAGCACAGAGCATTGTTGACGATCGGCACATAGATTCCTGCCGGGCCGACCAGCGGGGAGGTGATTCCGGTGGTGTCGGCGTCGCCGGGTTGCAGTAGGCCGGACTGGGCGGCCTTCTGAATGAATGGCGGCAGCACTATCAGCAGGTCCGCCTGCGGGTCGGACCCCTCGTTGCGGGCACGCTCCACGATCTCGCCGGAGCCGCCCTCCACCAGGTTGACCGCCACCCCGGTTGCCGTGGTGAAGGCGTCGAACTGTGATCGCAGCCAAACTCCCAGACCATCGGCGCTGTAGACGGTCAGCGCCCGGTTGCCGGGGGAGTCGCCGGCCCCGGGGCCGGGTGTGTCGCCCGCGCCGCAGGCCGGGGCCAGCATGCTCAGGGCGACGAGCAGCACCAGCAGTGGGTGGCGAAGATTCATCGGCGGCGTCCATTTCCATCGGTTGGCACCTGACGATATTTGCTCAGGTCCGCGTCACGCAGGCGTTCGGCGCGCAGGCTCGGCTGGGCCAGCGCTTCGTCAGGGTTGCGGGGTGACGGCCAGTTGCAGGATCCGGTCATCACCGGAGCGGGGGTCGCCGCGGCCGTCGGTGTTGCTGGTTGACAACCACAGCGTGCCGTCCGGCGCCGCGACAATGGTGCGCAGTCGCCCCAGGTCGCCGAGCGCGAGCCGCGACGTCGCGCCGGAATCGTCGAGTGCCACCTCGAACACCACCTGCCCGCGCAGCGATGCGACGTAGGCGTAATCGTCGAGGATGGCGATCCCGCTCGGGGAGGCGGTCGACGTCGGCTGCCACTGGACGAACGGGTCGATGTACGGATCTCGCCCGCATGCGCCCTCGCACTCCGGCCATCCGTAGTTGGAGCCAGCGGTGATGAGGTTGAGCTCATCGACATCGCTCTGGCCGAATTCGCTGGCCCACAACTGATTACGGGAGTCGAAAGCCAGTCCCTGGACATTGCGATGCCCGGTCGAGAACACCGGGGAACCGGGAAACGGGTTATCCGGCGGAATGGATCCGTCCGGGCGGATCCGAAGAATCTTTCCCGCCAGGGAAGCGGGGTCCTGAGCTGTCTCGGCGACACCGGCATCGCCGGTGGCGATATAAAGCATGCCGTCGGGCCCGAACGAGATGCGCCCCCCGTTGTGTATCCCGGCTTTGGGGATGCCGGTAAGGACCGGTTCCGCGGCGCCCAGGACGTCGTCCTTCCAGGTCATCCGCACTACTCGGTTGTCGTCCCGGGCGGTGTAGTACGCATATAGCTGGTCGTTGGTGAACGCGATGCCGAGCAGTCCGCCCTCACCGCGGGCCACCACTCCGGCGACCTCCGCGACGGTGCGGGTCGGCCCGTCGCCGATTCGGAGCAGGCGCGCGGTCTCACGCTCGCTGACCAGCGCCGAGCCGTCCGGCAGAAAAGCGATGCCCCACGGAACATCAAGCCCGGTGGCGACAGTTCCGGCCACGGTGACCTCCGGCGAGGGGCCGGCGGCTCGAACTGAGCTGCCGGGCGGTAGCTCCGTCGTGGACTGCACCCCGCAGCCGGTGAGCAGGAACACCATCAAACCGACAGTGACGTAGGGGCGGGACATGCTCCCATTTTGCAGCTCTAGCCTGCGTTCGTCGTCCGGGGTGTGACGGCCCGGTGGTCGTCGTACCGATCACGACAATTCGACAAGGCCTGCGCCCGGGCTCCTGACGCGCGAACCACTTCGATCATCGGTAGCCGAGAATCGTTGATCTGCAATGCAATTCGGCAAGCAGCTTAAGGGCATTGCGGCATTTTCGATCGCTGCATATTCGTGGGTGACTTCCCGTAGGTTGGTCCTTGGTCCTTGGTCCTTGGTCCTTGGTCCTTGGTCCTTGGTCCTTGGTCCTTGGACCTTGGACCAAGGCGGGTCCGGCGAAGGTTTTGCCGCGACTTGAGGCGGGAGAGGAAGCACAATGAATACGAAGACGTACCGTTCCCCGGCAATCGTCGGTCTAGCCGCCGTCGCGCTGGTCGCCGTGGGGTGTAGCAACAGCAGCAACGTCGAGACATCGATGTCGCCACAGGTCGGGTTGATTGCCACCTCTGAGGAGCAAGCGCCACCCACCGAGGTGAAAGTAACCGGGGAGCGGGACGTCGAGGTCACGCTGACCGGCCCGATCGCTGCAAAGTACTCAACGGCGACCGCCAGTCAGAAAGAGGCGCTCGGCAAGCCGCTAACGGGTAGCCGCAACGCAGGCACCCGGGAAAGCGGCGTGGTGTTCCAGCAGTTTCAGGGTGGCGTGATCGTCGCCAAGAACGACGAGTCGGACACGCCGGCCTACATCACCTGGGGCAAGATCCGCGAGGCCTGGAATGTCGAGCGCAACCCGGAGGGTATTCCCGATGCCGAGGGCAAGAACGGCTCGCCAGGCCCGCTGGGCGTACCGACCAGCGATGAGAACCTCGTCGGTGACCTGCTTGTGACGACGTTCGAGTACGGAAAGATCACCTTCGACCCGAAGACCGGCGCGGTTGAGGTGACGGTCAACGGCAAGGTCGTGCCGTCTGGCCTATAAACGTCGGTTCTGCGGTGTTGAGCCGGTTCCGGTGCCGGTTCCCTGTCGCGCGGGTGGAGTCGCAGTCAAGTTTAGTCCGCCGGACTAGCGGGCCAAGCATGTCGACCGGCGGGCCGTTGGCGGATGAAGCATCCGTCGTGCCCCGCTGGTCTCACCGGTGATGGATTTTGCCCGGCGGTTACGCCATGCGCCATTGGACGCTACTGGTAGCGCTGCATATTCGATTCTTGCGTATTCTCATTAGCAGCCGATCAACTCGGTGTACCACTTTCTGCTAGGTGGTACACTTCCGGCGTGCCGACAACGCGTCCCCGATATCAGGTAACAGAGACACCGGCAGTCGCCCGCGCCCTGGACAGGGCCGCGAAACGATGGCCCGGAGAGCCGCGATCACGCTTGCTCGTGCGACTTGTCGAGGCCGGGGGAGACATGCTCGCGAATGACGAGTCCGCCGACAACCAAGATCATCGATCTGCGGTGCTGGCCAGCGCGGGCCGTTACGCCGAGGCATTCGGTCCTGGCTACCTCGCCGTCCTGAGAGCGGACTGGCCAGCGTGATTGCAGTGGATGCGAGTGTGCTGATCGCCCATTTGAATCCAGCCGATGCGCATCATCGAGCAGCCACCGAAGTTCTTCTCGCCGGCACGCCCGGGGAGATGCTCGTGCACACGATCACAATGGCGGAAGTGTTGGTCGGCGGCGTCCGGATAGGACGGGGTGCATCGATGCGCGATGACATCCACGCCGCCGGAATCACGGTCGCGCCTCACGACAACGGGGAACCATTGCGACTTGCCGAACTGCGTGCCAGCAGTGGGCTGAAGTTGCCCGACTGTTGCGTTCTCGGCGTCGCAATACGGCACCAAGCAAGCCTTGCAACCTTCGATCACGCACTGGCCGCGGAAGCTGCAAAACGGGGTGTACCTGCCGCCCGCGCATGAATGTGAAACCCGTTGGTTGGCAACCGAGTATGCAGTGCTTTTACCGGTGACCCGCCACATTCGATGCCGCCGTGTTCCCGCCTGAAATCGCGTCAAGTCCAGGGACGCGGTGTATGACGTCGTCGTGCGATTCTTCGGGGTAGATGGCCAGGCGGTCAGTGTCGCGATGGTGGCCTCCTGTTCTGTGTGGGTTCTGCGACGGTGGACACGTCGATGCCCAGGATCTCCCGATGCCCCTCGGCGTTGACCCCGACCGCGATCAGTGGCGGCATGACCACAACAGCTCTCCGCGCCTCCACGCGCCGCTCCTCGGACCTGAGCAAGCACTCCGTTGAGGTGTTCGCCTAGGCTGAGGACCACCCTGTCACGGTTACTCGCCGTGACGGCGAGGCGCTCGTGCTGATGTCGCAGCGCGAGGCGGAGGCTCGCGCCCGCTTGCTCGAGTTCGCCGCGAAGCTCATCGGCGTAGCCGTGGGCGATGACGGTCCGCTCGCCGAGCGGACGTCACGGACGTTCCCGTGGATGCTCGCGCTGTCCCCGGAGGACCGGGCTACCTGCGCTCAAGCCCTCGTTGACGCCGCGCGGGCGTCGTTCTCCACCGGCCAACCGCACCTGGCGCTCGCGGAGCTGACCTCGTGGCGGGAGACTGCAACCGCCATCGCCGCTGGTCTCGGCCAAGCCAGGCTGGATTAGTTGAACTCTGAGGATGATTACGTTGTGGAGCGCCCGTATCGGTGGCCAGCAAGCGCGGCGAGCTCGTCCCTCGTCCGCCGAAGAAGATGGAGTACGAGATCCGCTTCGCGAC
>Ga0180429_10001937_pt1 | contig 17347 bp, 21 predicted proteins | sample SS_ome_FD_132428 | JGI IMG/M metagenome (GOLD analysis project Ga0180429, IMG submission 132428) | Hypersaline lake sediment archaeal communities from the Salton Sea, California, USA - SS_1_S_1 metaG | ecosystem: Environmental > Aquatic > Non-marine Saline and Alkaline > Hypersaline > Sediment ...
GCGTCCTAAGCCGGTACGGATCGAAGCGGCGGCGGTGCATGTTGCCGAGGGCCGGGTGTGGCTGCCGGTCAGCGCCAGCTGGGTTGCGGATTTCGTCGAGGAAGCCGAGGCTTATCCCGCCGGGCGCCATGACGACCAGCTCGATGCCCTAGCCCGGGCGCTCGAAGCCGGCTTGCCGCTCATCGGCGCGGCCGGGGGACTCAGCACCGGGGCTGCCAAGCGCGATGTGCTGCGCGGACTGCATTTCACCGGGCGCGATCGGGCGCTCAACTACTTCTAGCCGCCGGGAGGCGTATTACTAATGTGGTTCTGGCCGAGAAAGAAAAAAAATAAGAAGCCAACAGCGAAAACATACCGGGCGCGTTCGGACGCCGCGGCGCTGACCCGCGAAGTGGCCGCGGTGCATACTGACTTGCACGAACCGCTGAGCGCATATTTGGGAATCAGACCGAATCGGGATCCACTCTTAACCTACCAGACTCCGGACGCGCCCTATGCTTATCCCTACGGTCTGTTTGAAGAGGCGATCGATAAGGATGCCCACCTGGCGGCGATCCTAGGCCAGCGCAAGGCAGCGGTACTCAGCCTGGAGCAAAATATCGTGCCTACCGACTCGTCGCCGCAAGCGGCTCGGGCCGCTGCCCTGGTGCGCACAGCACTGGCGGGAATCAGCCGGCAAAACAAAAACGGCGACGGCGGCTTTAACCGCGATCTGGCGGAACTGCTCGACGCGATTCCCTACGGCCTGGCGGTGAGTGAAATACTCTGGGAACGCGTAGCCGCGAGCTCCCCACAAAAAGACGCACTGCTGCTGCCCCGGGCGCTGCTTTCACGGCATCCGCGCCGCTTCGTATTTGGCGCCGACGGCGAGCTGAAGCTGCTTACTACCGCTGAGCCGGTGCGTGGCGAGCCGCTGCCTCAGCGCAAGTTCTTGGTGTTCGCCCCTTACGGGCGGCACGAGAATCCTTACGGGCATCCGCAGCTTAGGAGCGTGTGGTGGCTGGCGTACTTCAAACGCCAGGTGCTGAAGTTTTGGGTGATGTACTGCGAGAAGCACGGCACGCCCACCGCGGTGCTGACCCATCCGCCGAGCGCCACCGACCGCGAGAAGAAGGCTTACCGGCGCATCATCGGCTCGATCCAGCAGGAGACGGGGCTGGTCGTGCCCGAGGGCGTTGAGCTGAGCCTGCTCGAAGCGCAGCGCGCGGGCACGGTGACGACCTACCGTGAACTCGTGGAATTCTGCAACCGCGAGATGAGCAAGGCGATCCTGGGGCAGACGCTGACCACCGAGCCCAGCGAGCGCGGGACCTACAGCTTGGGGCGGGTGCACCTGAGCGTGCGCGAGGACATCGTCAGCCAGGACGCGGCGGCGCTGATGGCGCTGATCAACGGGCAGCTGATCCCCTGGATCGTGGATCTCAACCTGCCGGTGGGTGCGCGGCGCTACCCGCGCTTCGAGCTCAAGCCGCCACCCAGCGATGACTTGAAGCTGCAGCTCGAAATCGACCGCTTCTTCACCGAGCAAGACTTGGCGCTTGACGAAACGGAGCTGTACGAGCGCTACGGGCGTAATGTAAGGAATTAGAACATGTTAGCTTTAAACAATGTTCACCATGGGGATTGTCTGGATCTGCTAAAGCTAGTCGAAAGCAAAACTGTTGACGCAATTGTGACCGATCCGCCATTTGCTTTTAGTGATGGATCTACAAGATGTGATGTCCACGGCATTGATGCGACCTTTTACACATGCTGGCTGGTTGACTTGTTCAAGCATTTCTATCGCGTGTCAAAGGAAGAAGCTATATGGTTTCTATGGGGGGACTGGAAAGCATTTCCGTGCTATAGCGAGGCTTTGAACAAAGCTAAGCCTGACTACTGGCAACGACGCTGGATTTCACACGTTTTCATTCATGACAGACTTAGCGCAGGAGTAGGTTGGCCAATTAGGTCGAGTGTTGAATGTATAGCTCTAGTCAAGGGCCGTGTAACTAAGTTGTCCTCAACAATCAAATCCCCTGTGAACAACATCATTTACTCGAAATGGCCTCATCGACGAAGACATGGGCATCCAGCATCGAAATCGGTTGAAGTGGCTAAAAAGCTTATTAGTTGGGCTTGTCCCCCAGGAGGAGTCTTACTTGATCCTTTTGTTGGATCAGGCAGCGTAATTGTTGCTGCGCACGAGCTTGGCCGAACGTTTTTGGGAATAGAAAAAGAAAGCGAGTTTTGTGAGTTGGCACGAGATCGTGTTTATGCCAATTCCTAGCTTCTCAGAAGCTCCAAAGCAAGCTGTTGTTGCGTAGCTACTGTTAGCTATAAGAACATGGCAAACGATAAGAAAACTACTTCGAGTTACTCCCAAGTGGCGATCCTCGCGCCCGGTTCCTACACCGACCGCGATGGGCGCAGCGTGAGCTTCAGTGCCGCGGATCTGCGGCAGCTGGCTGACAACTACGACCCCGACTACCATCGCGCGCCATTAAACGTCGATCACCGCGAGCAGGGCCCGGCGCTGGGTATCGTCGACGGCCTTAGCTTCGACGGCCACTACCTGCGCGCCGACCTGTCGCGGGTGCCCACCGAGCTGGCGAACGAAATCGACGCCGGGCGCTACCCCTTCCGCAGCGCCGAGGTATACGCCAACCTGGAAGGACGCGGGCCGTACCTGCGCGCCCTGGCGCTGCTGGGGGCCAAGCCCCCGGCGGTCAAAGGCCTGCCGCCGATGCCCGGCCGCGAGCAAGCCCAAAATAGTTCCCAGATGGCTAGCGCACCCGCTGCGGCTGAGGAGCAAGGGTTGGGCGCCCATCCTCAGCCTTCTGGCGCGCTGGCGCGAAATAATCCTAAGCAACCAACGATTCTTCAATCTACTGCGGAGGTTCATATGTCCGAAAACACGCAAAGCGACGCGGCAAAAGAGCCCGCGCCACCGGTTGAGCAAGAGACGGTGCAGCTGGCGGAGGAAAACCTGCGCCTCGCCGAGGAAAACCGGCTCCTTAGGCATAGCGAGCACCGGCGCGAGATCGCCGGCTTTTTGTCTGGGCTTCGCGAGCAGGGCCAGCTCACGCCGGCGATGGAGCTGGCGGGCGTGGAAGAAGCGCTGCTGCTCGCCGAGGACCAGCACTTGCTCGTGCATTTCCCCGACGAGCGCCAGGTGCCCTTAAGCCAGGTGCTGCGCGAGGTGCTCAAGGCGCTACCGGTCAGCATCCAGCTTGGCGAAGCGGCCCGTGGCCAGCAGCCCATCGCGCTGACCGCCGACGAGCAGGAGATCGCCGCGACGCTGGGCTTAAGCGAGGATGAATACGCGCAGATCAAGCGCGGCGAGTGCTAGCGCATTGCTTCAAGCCCGACAAAGGCCGGGCGCTACTCATATTGCTAATTTAGGAGGACCGCATTGACCGCACTAACGGAAAACCGATACACCAAGCATCGCGACGGCCTGGTGACTGCGCATCCGGTCAAGGCCGGCGTGCATATCTACAAAGGCGCGCTTACCTGCGCCGATAGCACGGGCTATGCCGTGCCGGGGGCTGACACCGCGGACTACACCTTCCTGGGTGTGGCCCTCGAGGAAGCGGACAACAGCGCCGGGCAGAACGGGGATATCACGCTGCGCGTGCAAACCAGCGGCGTGTTCGGCTTCGCCAAAAGCGGCGCGGTCGGCCAAGCCGACATCGGCGATCCGCTCTGCATCGTGGACGACCAAACCGTCGGGTTGGCGGCTACGACGACCAACGACATCGCCTGCGGCCGCCTGGAAGCGGTGGACAGCGACGGCGGCGTCTGGCTCAGGCTGCAGCTCTAGGCGTAAGGCTACCGACGCTTTCAGCGCTGCAAGCCTATCGCGAGCAGCATAGACACCCATTAGTACTGCAAAGGAGCGACCATGTCACGACTGGTAACCCGCGATTTTCTCGCGGCGACCTACACGGGATTCAAGAGCTTGTTCGAAAAGGCGCTGGCCGGGGCCGAGCCGGTCTATCCCAAGATTGCCACGGTGGTGGACAGCACCACGGACAAGGAAAGCTACAACTGGCTGGGGGCGGTGCCGGCGATGCGCGAGTGGGTCGACGAGCGCGTGCCCGGCGCGCTGCGCACCCACGACTACGAGGTGCCCAACCGCAAGTACGAGGCGACCATCGAAGTCGATCGCGAAACGTTCGAGGACGACCGCTTAAGCCAGATCAAGCCGCGCATCGAGGAGATGGCGGTGCGCGCCGCCTGCCACCCGGACGAGCTGGTGGTGGGCTTGCTCAACGATGGCTTCACCGGCACCGGCTACGACGGGCAGTGCTTCTTCGATACCGACCACGCCGAGGGCGAGAGCGGCACGCAGTCCAACAAGCTCACCGCGGAGCTCAGCCCGGACGAACTGGAAGCAGCGCTAACGATGATGATGCGCTTCAAGGACGACCACGGCAAGCCGCTGGGGGTGATGCCCGACACGCTGCTGGTCGGCCCGGACAATTTCTTTACCGCGCGCGAGATCCTCAACAGCGTGAGCATCGTCGTCGCCGGCTCGACCGACGTGGAAAAGCCGGGCGGCAACCCGCTATCGGGGATGCTCAACCTGCTGGTCAGCCCGCATGTGGACGAGGGCAAGTGGTTCGTGCTCGCCAGCACCTACCCGGTGCGTCCGGTGCTATTCCAGTGGCGGGTCAAGCCGGAGTTCACCGCGGTGACCGACCCCAGCGACGACTACGTATTTTCCACCGACGTGTTCAAGTACGGCGTGCGCAGCCGCTGCGGCGCGGGCTATGGCCTGTGGTACCTGGCGGTGGGCAGCACCGGCGTATAAAGCTGAGCGCCCACGCGCGGCTGAGGAGTAAACGATGGCGGTTTACACCACAATTGCTGACCTTCAGAAACGTCTTGATCCGGAAGTGCTGGCCGGGCTGGCCGACGACGAAAACTCGCCGCCGGACCTGGATGACCCGCAGACGCAAACGGTGCTTACGCAGGCGATTGCCGACGGGGCGCAGCTGATCGACAGCTACCTTTTGGGGCGCGTGGAGCTTAGCGATCCCGCCGTGCAGGCCGCGCTGGAGCGGATCAATGCCACGCTGGCGCTGTACTACCTGTACCGGCGACGCTATGTCGACGATGCGCATAACCCGCTCAGCGCCGCGCGCGAGGCTGTATCAGCGCATCTGCAAGCGGTGGCGAGCGGCGCCGCCAAACTCGGCGCGGACGGCGATGAGCAGCCGGAGCTAAGTGCCAGCTCGACGACGGCTGACATTGAACGCGCGCTCGATACCCAAGCGCTCACCCGTTTCTAGCTGTACGCACTAGCGTCGTAGCTGACCGATACAAGGGCAATAGGCATGACTACGATCAATGAAATTACCGAGCGGATGGCGGCTTGGCTGCGCGGCCAGGAGTTTGATCCCGCGCTCCGCATTGTCAGCACGGTGGAGCTTAAGCCGCCCGCGGCGTATCCGCACCTGGTAGTGCTGGTGGAGCGCGAGGACTTTGGCCCCGGTGATGGCGACGTGACCGCGTCGCTGAGGTTGCGTGTTTATCACGCTGGCGGGCGTCCCGCCGAAGCGCAGCGCCAGCTCCGCACGCTGATCCACCAGCTGCGCGTGCGGCTCAACCACAGCCATGGCTTAGGCGGGATGGTTAAGCGCCTGCACCTGGGGGCGATCAGCTACGGCGGCGGCGCGGAGCCGGAAGCGAATGAGCCGCCGGTGCTGCACGCGGACCTGGCGCTCATCTTGAAGTACTGCGTAACAGTGCTGGACATATAGGCTAGCCGGATGAGCGGTACTCGGCTGCGCTAGCACTTGGAAAAGGAGGCCAGATGGCTACTTCGCAATACACTTATCATCCGTACCACACCATCGGGGCAGCATCCGTGCTGCTCTGGGATCCGGCGGCGGGCGGCGCGGGGGCATGGCGGCCGCTGGGCAAGGTTGCCGACGCGGCGGTGCTGATTACCACCGAGCAGGTGGGCAAGGACCTGACGCTCAAGGGCCTGACGCAGCCCATCGCCCGGCGCAACCGCGCCAAGCGCTACAGCCTGACCTTCCGCCTGCTGGAAGACGCCAACCCGCTCACCCTCGACCTGCTGTTTGCCGACGGCGCGTCGCCGCAGGCAAGCCCGCCCCAGCTGGTGGCGGTCAGCGAAGTTACGCGCCTGTTCAGCACGGACTGGCGCGAGCTGGCGCACCCCTATGGCCTGCGCGCGGAGTTGCCCGGCGGCGTTACCGATCCCGGGGCGTCTTCCGGCTCCAGCGGCGGTAGCATCCCGCCGGGGACGTACTACTACTGGATCGTGCCCTATACGACCTGCGGGGGCGTGATCTTCGAGGGCGAAGCCGTCGCCACCGGCCAGTTGCTGGTAGTCGAAGGCGAGAAGGTGACGATTACCTTCACCCCGCCGGCAAGCTACACGCCGGAAGGCTACCGCGTGTACTTCAGCAATAACGACTCGCTGATCGAGGCTAACCTGGCAGGCGCCGGCAACGGCAGCCCCATCGTGCTAAGCGAACATGCCGGTTCTCCGGCCTATAGCCCGCAGTCGACGCCGCTGGTGGAAGTCTGGGACTACGCCGGGGCGGTGCAATACGTACTGGACACGGATTACGCACTGGACGCGCGCAAGGGACTGATCAAGCGCCTGGCGGGCGGATCAATCCCCGAGGGCGGGCAAGTGGTGGTGACCTACGCCTACCAGCGGCCCGCCAGCGTGCTCACTGACCTCGGTGACCCGGTGGCGCTGGAGCGCTACCGGCGCGTGAAGCTTTTGCAATTGGCGCCCGATGACCCGGATCCCGAGCAGTGGCTGGAAACCGGCGTGGAATTCACCATGTTCAAGGTGAACGTGAGCTTAAACGACAGCCGCTGGCCGTTTAGCGAGGACGAGTTTAGCGAAGGCGCCTCCGTCACCTGGGACTGCCTGTTCGACGGTGACGAGGGACAGGTGGGCACCGTACGCTCGACCTACGGCGTGCTGGCGGCTTACGAATAGGAGCAGCCTGTGACAAGCGAACCTAGTGATGTAGTTGAAGCTTCGGCGGCGGTGAGCGCCTTGCCAGCTACTGCGGAAGTGACACTTAGTACCGGCCGGCGGATAGACGTTTGCCGTCTGGACTGGCTGAAGTTCGAGCTGGTATGGGCCGAGCTTAGTAGCCTTCTCGCTGCGCTACTCAGCGGTGCGGAAGAGCCCACGGCGGCGACGTACCAGGCGGAGCTGGCGCAGGCACCGGCGTTGACGCTTAAGCTAACGAGCCTGAGCACCGGCTTGGCGGAAAGCGAGTTGGCGCGGCTGTGTTTTGACGATGTACTTGCGCTGGCTGCCACTGCGTTGGAATTGAACTTCGTCCAGGGCGCGGGGATCAGGCGTTTTTTTACCATGCTCAGCGCGCTGGTTGCGGACGCCGGGGTCGCCAGCCGTTAGCCGGTAACGAGCATCTGCCCACCCGCCACCAGGTGCTCATCGCCTTAATGCGCCTGGGGCTTACCTGGGTGGAAGCCAAGGCGCTGAGTGTGGAGGAAGTGCTGTGCTTGCTACACCATGCGGAGCTCGAGGAGTCTATGCAGTACCTCCACGCAGAAAGCGCTCGGGTTGCGTCGCTGAGCTTCGCCGATCCCCACGAGCAGCAGCGCGCGCTGAGTACGCTGGCCCATCGCGCCGCGGCACTGCTCGACCGGTTTTACCGGCGCATTCCCAACTAGACGTTGTACACAGGTGATGTACATGACTGTAAGCAATCCCGAGATGAGAACGATTGTAAGCGGGCTCAGCGCCATGCGCGCGGCAACCGCGGAGCTTACTACGCAGCTGCGCAAGTTTGGCGAGATACGGCGCGAGCTAAGGCAGCGCGTGGTGTCGGCTTGCAGCGGCGGGACGTGATCGGCGTCGGCGCCAGGGGGCGCCAGCACAGGATCGAGCAGCGGCTCAGTCCCGCTCGCGACGTCGCTATCAAGCGTCGGGAGTGCTGTCGCCAGTGCCGTTAATCGTACGGTCAGCAGCGGTCTTAGGCAGATTATGCGCTCGTTGCTATCCACGCTCACCCGCAGCTTGGCGCAAGCGGCAGGTAGGGCAGTCGGCGGGGGCCTCGGTGGCAGCTTGCTATCCACGCTGGTTGGCGGCGGGCTATCGCTGCTGTTTAGCCGGCTGTTCCGGCGCCGTCAGACCGTCAAGGTGGACAACGTGGTACGAGCCGAAGTGCTGAACTTCCCGCGCGTGAGCAGCCTGGATTTCGCGACCAATCCTGCTTCGCGGCTGTTTGGCGGGCGTGCGGTGCCGCGGGGTCCGGCGTTCACGGTGGAAGTGGACTACAAACACGGCGCGGAAGATGTCGTAGCAGCCAAGGTTGCAGCCAAGCTGGCGGATTTAAACGCGCTGCAGGGGGTGCTCTGATGGCGGCTGATTCGCAAATCCGCCTCTGGCGCGCGAGCAATGACTACATCACCCTCAATTATGCCCAGGCGCGCGTGCGCTACACGGAGCAGGGCGAGCGTATCCGCGACCGCCTGGGGCTTACCCACCGCATCGCGCCGAGTACGGAGCGTTATCCCACGGGACTGACGCTCAACCTGATCGCCGAAGAGCTGCTTAGCACCAATAACGGCGGCGCCCCGGAGCCGCGCACGGTGCTCGAGTGGCTCGAGCACTGGTTTCAAGGCAACGCCGAGCTGGTGGTCTATGTCAAAGGCGACGCCCTGGCGGTTGGCGGCGGCGCGCTGGCGCGCTACCTGGCATATAAGACGTACATCGAGGAGCTGCCGGCGGAGTACTTCGGCACGCTGCCGGTCATCGGTGCGGGTGCGCAGTGGATTGAAGTGCCGATGCTAGTTAGCGAAGATGGCACCTTTAGCGATTTCGATTCGCTGGGCAGCTATACCCCGCGTGAACCCGCGCGGCCTTAGAACCTGACGAAACCTAGATAAAACCATGGCATACACATCGGCAACAACTTCTCACCTGGCGAGCTATGCGAAAACCGTGACCTATAAGCTGGAACTGCGTACCAATTTCGCTCAGAGTAGCGATTGGCGCGAGTATCCTTTTGCGGACTTCGTTCTGACGTGCGATGCCAATAGCCCCGCCACGTTGAGCGTGGAGATGCTCAATGACGAGCTGGACTTCAGCAACGAGCAATCCGTCGCCATTCGTACGCAACTGCTGGCGGAGGTGCGCCTTAGCGCCACCATTGCCAATGAGACGGAGCAGCTGTTTTACGGGCGCGTTTATCGCGTCGACCCGCGCGACTATGGCTTTACCTTGGTCGCGCAGGACTGGCTGGCACTGATCCAGGAGTGCGAGTGCGAGGTCAGCCTGGCGCCGGACGAGACTGATGAGATTACGCCTGCCCGCCAGCTCAGTCTGGTCGGCGGCGGGGCATTCGGCCGGACCTACGGCTTTAGCTACACGGGCAGCGGCGATCCGGCGTTTAACCAGGACAGCAACCCCGGCACGCGGCGCCGCAGCTGGGCCCCCGGCGATATCCGCGTTTGGTACGACGCCGCTGGTGACGAGGAAGTGCCACCCCAGCACTATCAGGTCAACCTGACCAGCGGCACGGTCACGATCCTGGAAGATACAACGGGGCACAGTTACTACGCCACCGGCGTACGCTGCTACATCGAGGGCACACTCGACTGGGCGGAGGTGTTTAAGGCTGCGCTGGAGTACCCGCTCTCGGCGGGCGGCATCGGGGCGACGGCTTCGCAGCTCGACTGCCCGGATACGGGGCTCGACGTGGCGGGGCCGGTGTATTTTCAGGGGCGTGTTGGTGATCTGTTCAAGGAAGTGCTGGCGCGCCAACAAGCCAACCTCAGGCTCTGGTACGACAGCCGCCAAGAAAAGTTCAAGCTACGGGTCGTGACGCAGCAGCCCGAGGGGCAAGAACACTGGCAGCTACAGCACGCGGTATCCATCAGCCAACCGCGCGACGTGCGCGAGCTGTATAGCCGCGTAGTCGCCACCGGCCAGTGCGAGCGTCCGCTTAATGCGCTAGCGGACAGCGGTGCAACTATCAGCGACATCACGACGCAAGGCGACTGGTTCAGCTGGGACGGGCTCAATGTCGGCTCGGATTCCAGCTTTAGTGCTACTTCGCCGCTGCTTTACGACGGCGATGCGAATAAGGGCGCCAGCGTACATAACCTGGCCGCTAGCGAGGGCGGCGGCAGCGACCAGTACGATAGCTGGTACAGCTTCATCAAGATCGACCTGGGCAGCGAGCAACGGCTTCACCGGGTGCGGGCCACGATGCCCGGCAGCCGTAACGTCAACGCCGCCGCCGGCCACCAAGGTTTCTTTTGGCCCGGCGTTAAGCTACTCGGCAGCCTGGATGACAGCGACTACCGGCTAGTTAGCGCCGATCTGTGCGGGCGCTACCCGCCACACGAAATGCTTGAAGCGCGGGGCAAGGAAATCCTGTACCCCAAGGTGCGCTACTTGAAGGTGCTGCTGGGCGCCTATAAGCACGGCTGGGAGAACCAGCAGGATCCCAGTATCGGCCTGGCGGAACTCGAGGTTTACACCACCGAGGAATACCGCGTGATCAAGGAGATCGACGGTAGCGCCGCGCCCGCAACGTACTACGACTACACGGCGGACTACGATCGCGATGGCAGCATCGACCAGTGGCAACGCAACTGCCCGGCGCTCTGGACGCGCCTTGCTAGCCGGCACCGCACCCGCTTTGTCGATCTGAGCGGCAACCTTAACGAGTTCTTAGCGCACGATTACGCCCTGGATCTGCTGGCGGAAAGCGTGCGGCTGTTCCAACAGGTGAGTTACCGTGCGGTGTGCGATCCCCGCGTAAAGCTCTATGACACCGTGCAGGTGGATGACGAACTAAACGGCGATGTAGGCAGCATCCTGGTAGAGCGCATTATGCTTAAGCCAGCCTATACCGAAGTAAATGGAACCAACTACTTGGTTTGTTCTCTGGGAAGTGAGTAAACAATTCATTGTATTGATAGCACGAAGGCATCTAAACCATGACGAATCCTAAGCGTAACCTGCGCGGCTTAACTGACTTGGGCAAAGCGGTTGATGAGCGGATTGCGGCTAAATCCAAGCAGCTGGACTTGCGCCACGATACCGGTAAGCCCCTGCCCGCACCGCTTAGTGGTGGTGGCTTTGGCGGCGGTTCGGGAGGTGGCTCCGAGCCCACGCTGCCCGAGCAGTTCGTGGAAACGCTGAAGGTACAAGGCGAGAGTGAAGCGCTCAGCGGCGAGTTGGTGATGACTGGAACCGGCGACTTAAGCCTGGTGCAATCCGCGCAGTCACCGCATTTCGCTTTCAGCAGCCCGAGCTATAGCGCGGCGGACGGCGTGGCGCGCGACGGCAACGAGTTTAGCTGCGACGCCACCTTGGTGCGCACCAGCGGCGACCAGACCGTAAGTGGAACTAAGTCTTTCAGCGATTTCCCGCTAACTCCAAGCACTGCGCCTGCAGCGGACTACGAAGTAACTAACAAGAAGTATGTAGATGATTCGATCCCCGCGGCGCTATGGCAGCGCGATAGCCAACAAGAGTCGCTTTCGCCCGCTGAAAGCGGTGATCGCGTAGTGGTGGCGGCGGATGACGCGCAAGGCGCGGTGAAGGGACTATCCGCCGGGGGTGGCCCGGGCTTGGTCGGCGAAAGCAGCAGCGGCTACGGCGTAAAAGCTGACAGCGCGGCAAACAAGGCGCTTCATGCCGATGGCTGCTTGGATCTTGATGAACTGAGTGTCGCGGAATTAAACACGCTGGGAAGTGCGTCCGCTGGTGACCAGCGCTGGTATGCGAAAGAAGACGGGCGGGCCTATAGCCGGACCAGCGATGGCGCAGTACACGACCTTACCGTCCAGCACAAGCAGGTACTGAGCGCGGCGGCTGGCGCGGACGGCGGCAGCCAGACCAACTTGGTCCAGGATACGGCGGCTTATCCGCCTACTGCATCGGCTGCCAGTGTAAGTACTCAAGTTAACGTCGGCTTCAATTTTAGCAACGCAAAGCTTGCCAGCACGTACTTCCGCTTGAGCTGGACTTCCACGCAGCAAGCAGGCGAAGTGGACAGCGGCGCACAGGTCGCTATAGGCGCACCGCTGCGCAAGTACGGAGACGGGGCAGATCGTGCGGGCAACTGCCGGATTGTCGTTAAAGCCCGGCTGCGCATCAACTCCGGTGCGCGTTTCAAGGACATCAAGCTGCTCTTGAACGACGTTGATTCCAGCGACGCTGTGCGAAACAGCATATCCGTGGACAGGCTTAGCACGCTTAGCGCAAGCGCTGGTTCGTGGGTTGAGGTAACGCTGGCGAGCGCTGGTACCGACATCAGTGCTTGGGAGAAGCACCTGCGGGTGGGCGTCGTAGCCCGGGGTACCGATGTTGCGGCGAACGTGGGGCTGACTGAGCTGGATGTGGAATGGATTGCCGTAGAACAATGGTGTAAGTAATTGTCTCGTGAAACATAGTTTCACTACTGAATGAAATACTGATGAGGGCGCATCCGGGGAGGTGTGATGGAATCCAACGTACTTGAGATATTTGCCCAATATGGCGTAATGGGCGGGCTGCTGTTTGCGGTGATGCACTGGCTGGTGCGCTACTATCTGCCGCAAAACGCCGCCCAGCATCGTGAGGAGCTGACCCGGATCATTGAAAGCCATAACACAAGTACCAATCGGTTGGTTTCTGCAATCGAGCGCAACAACCGGGTTGTGCAGTTCAATAGCCAGGCGCTCTTGGTTCAAAGCTTCATTCGCGGCGGCGTTTCCACCGAACAAGCCCAGGAGATCGCTAGCCAGATCCGGCTCAGCGCGTTTCACCATAACGGCGTGGCTGCGCAGCAGCCGACAGCGGGGGGTGAGTAGTAATGGCGAGCAAAGGTGATGCGCTTTTACGCCGGGGCTCAACCGGGGAAGCTGTCGAGCAGCTGCAGCGGCGGCTAAGCGAGCTGGGCTACTTCTTGGTGCCTGACGGCATCTTCGGCCCGGCGACCCAGGCGGCCGTCTGTGCCTTTCAGCATGATCACGGGCTGGCAGTAGATGGCATCGTCGGCGTACGGACGCGGCGGGCGTTAGCGAGCGCACTTGCGAGCGGCAGCAGGTCATCGCAGGATGGAACAAGCAATTCACCACTGCCAAACAATGCCACGGCTAGTTTGGAAGGAATCACGCTGGAGTTCGCGCTTGCTGAGCTTATGGCCGGTGCCTGCGAGCAAGGCGGAAATAATCGCGGCCCGTGGGTGAAAAAGTACATGGGCGAAGAAGGTTTGCCCTGGTGCGTAGCCTTTGCTACCTGGTGCTTCCGCCAGGCTTGCGCGCGCCGCGGGCGGGAGCCGGCAGTCAGGGAGCGCTGGAGCTCAAGCCGCCTGGTGAAGGAAGCAAAAAGCAAAGGGCTGCTGATCAAGCCTGGCACACAGGATGAGCACCGGCTTGCGCCGGGGCATTTCTTTGTGATGCGCGGCGGGCCGACGGGCTACCGGCACACCGGGCTGATCCGCGAGCTCGGCTTTGAGCGGCCTGGGGGAACGGGCGCGCCGGTGCTGGCCCATATCCGAACTGTCGAAGGCAACACCCGCATTCCAGGTGAAGGCGCTCCCGACCGCGTGGTCAGCCGCTTCCGCGGCGTCAGCAAGTTGGTGTTTGTCCGCTACTAGCAGCCGTCCCCCAGCGGCGCTATAATCGCCGCCTTAACGCCATGGAGCTATTCTGGATCATTCCGCTGGCGATGTTGGGTGTATTCGCGCTGGTAATCGGCATCCTGGCCATCGCCGTACCCTTGATGCACCGCGCCCTTGCCCGGATGGGCGGCTGGCAAGCGCTCAGTGCGCGCTATCGTGCCCCCCACGAGCCCGCCGGCCAGCGCTTCGTTCGCCAGACGATTTACGTCGGTCCGGTTTACTACCGCTTCGCTACTACCTTGGTCATCACGCCAGTGGGTTTGTATATAGCTGTGTTCGCCGTTAACCACCCGCCGCTGTTCATTCCCTGGGCGCACATCACGGCGATCCGGCGGCGCAGCATGTTTTGGCTGCCGGGCATCGAGCTGACGGTGGGCAGCCCGCCGGTAGGTACTATCCAGTGCTATACATCGCTGTACTCCCACATGCAGCCTTATCTTACGCACCGGGCACCGCCGGCGTAGCGAGCGCTAGTCCTCCAGTAGATCCGCGGGGGTGATGATGCCCAGCGGATCCTCGGTTGGCGCGCCGTGCTCGGTGATGATCAGGGCAAACAGGCGGCGCTGCTGGACCAAGGCTAGCTCAAAGCGTTGGCGGGCTTCCACCACCGGAGCGTCGCTGGCAATGAGCTCAGTATCGTGCTCACGGCAGTAAGGCAGCACGTCTTTAAGCGCGCCAGTGCTGAAGTCTACCGGGCCTTCAGCGGCCTGTGCCGCGACCCACTTGGCAATCGCGGTGGTAGTGATGAGCTTAAGCTCGCCGTCGATGCGCGCGACCACCTGGCTGTAACCGTGGCCGTGGATGAAGCGCAACACTTCCAGCAGCGGTACGGGGGCCGCGAAGATGTGGATGTTTGAAGCAAAGGTCGGGATCACCTGCTTGGGCGCGGTCAGCTCGGTAACGATTCGCTCAAGCGCGCTGAGTACTTCCGGCGCCGGGCTGGCGATCAGCGTCGAGGGGTAATCGCGGTGGTGCACGATGGCGTTTCTCAGCTCGTGGAACTCCAGCAGGTCGTCCAGCGCGCGGCGAATCACGGGATGGCGTTTGGACGCCGTCCGGGCTCGTTTCCAAAAGGGCGCGTTGCCTTTATCGCCGCTGAGTTTTTTCAGCTGATGGTCCAGCTCGTTGTACAACCGGATGAACTCCTCGCCCCGCGCGCGCTCGTCCATGGCCCGTTATGATACGGGATGACAACGCTGTGCGGCCACGGCCGGGAGCGCTAGCGGTTCAGGCGGTCGCGCTCAGCGCGGAAACGCTCGGCGCTGGTGGTGTCGCCGAGCTGCTCGTGGATGATCACCAAGTTGTCCAGTACCGCCACCAGCCGGTCGGTGACGTCGTAGCGCCCCGTGGCCTGGATGCTCTCGAAGAAAGCCAGTGCCTTGGCCAGGCTATCGCGCGAGAGCTCGATCTGGTTGAGGTTGAAGTAGGCGAACGCTAGGTGGTAGGTGATCTCCGCGTGGTCGATCACGTTGGCGTCACGCTCCTCCTGGGTCGCGGTCGAGCCCGGCGCGCTCAGCTCGGCGGCGTAAGCGGTATTAGCCTCGTCCGCTTGCTCCAGTGCCCGGGCGGCCGGCTCATACTGGCTAAGCTGCAAGTGCATTTTAGCCACATCGAACTGCGCCCCGGCCAGCTCCGCCGTTTCGCCGCGCGCCTGAACCCGCGAGACTCGCGCCTGGTAAGTACGCAGCGCGTCGTTGTACTTGCCCTGCTCGTACTGGCTGTCACCGAGCACCTTCAGCGGGTAGGATTCGATGTCGCCGCCGAATTGGGCGTCGGACACCTCCACCACGCTTTGCATGTGGTGCTCCGCATTGGCCCAGTCATTCAGGAAGTAGTAAGCCTCGCCCAAAAGGAAGTGGCACTCCACCAAGTGAAGGTAATCCTCGGCCTGCTCAAAGGTGGCGATCAATCCCTGCGCGATGCGAATCGCTTCCTGCTCGCGCCCGTCTTCTAAAAAGATCGCGTTGGCCTGCTCCAGCTGCGAAACCGCGGCGGTCAAGGTAGCATCGCCGCTTGCCGGTGCACCGTTCGTGCTGCTTTCCTGTGCCGCTGCCGGCGCAAGCCAGCTAAATGCAAACAATGTGCTAAGCACCCAAATAAGCCCCGTTTTGCCCATGTTCCTCCACCTCGTCTCACTGTTATTCTACTGCATTGCCCGCAGTAGATAAAGGTCGATTTTTCAGCGCGGAAACGCTGTAAATACATCGAAAACAAGGTTTTAGATATTGAAGTTGCGTATTAATTATGTTACAATATACATTAAGAAGGTGTAACGATGAGAGACTAGTTGCACATTTAGCGGTTCGGAGAGCCGCGCCGGGGGCGTTCACGCCGCCAAGATCTGATGCAACCCGGTACAATGCCTTTGTGCAGCCGCGCGTGAGCTGCGTACGCTAGTGCGGGGGCGAATAGATGGCCATCCTAACAACAGTCTATTGGTTGTGTTTCGGTGTCGGCCTGGTTTACGTACTGGTAGCAGGCGCGCTCGGCGCGGTCAGCCACGGGCTGCAAGCAATCGGTGACTTCGACCACGACTTTGATGCGGACCATGACGCCGGCGTGGATTTCAGCGCGGACCACGACTTGGATGTTGGGGCGGCCGACCACGACTTCGATATGGGCGGGGCGGACTTCGACGCCGACCATGATTTCGACATCGGCGCCGCTGATTTCGACGTCGATCACGATTTTGATGCGGGTATCGAGGCGGCGGACCTGGACGTGGACCACGACCTGGACGTCGATCACGACCTCGATACGGAGCATGCAGAAGCCCATGCGGGCGCGCATTTCGCGACGCATGCAATGCCGGACTGGAATCCGTTTTCGCCGCTGAGCATCGCGGGATTTCTTTGCGCCTTTGGCGGCGGCGGCTTGCTGGCGACGGGCTACGGACTGCCGCTGGCTTGGAGCTTGCTTGCCGCCCTGCTGGGTGGAGTGCTGATCGCGTTTGTGTTGTGGCTGGTGGTGGGCAAGTGGCTATTTAGCATGCAGGGCACCAGTCAGGCGCGGGCCGTGGACATGCTCGGGCTTGAAGCTGACGTGATCACGCCGGTCGAGCACGAGATGAGCGGCGAGATTGCCTACGTTCTTGAGGGTGTGCGCTACACCGCGCCCGCGCGTCTGGTAAACGAGGGCAGTGTAGCCAAGCACCAGAAGGTGCGCATCCGCAAGGTGCAGGGCAACATCGTCTACGTGGAGCCAAAGAAGAAACTACTAGCGTAAGCTACTTGGACTAGGTGCAGTTTCCACCTATCCACTTCACCGCCGGAGCGGCGGGCGAATGACAATAACGTTGAAGCGGCTTGGCGTGCTGATTAAGCGCGGCAAAGCGTTCAAGGCTAGGACAGCCGAAGGCTGGGAGAGCAAAGTGATGATGGCGTGGCTACAGTTTGGTGGACCTTATACAGCGACGAGCTACCCGGTCTACACACTAATCATCGCGATTATCGTCATGTTCGTGGTAGTGATGTTTGTCTGGGTGCAGCGCTACAAGAAAGTACCGCCGAATAAGGCAATGCTGGTAAGCGGCGGTGCTGGCCAGATTGTACGGCTGCCAAATGGACGTCAACTCAAAGTTGGCTTTCGAATCATCGGCCCGGGAAAAGGGACGTTTGTCTGGCCGGCAATTGAACGGATAGATATGCTGAGTTTAGAGCTGATGCCGGTGGAAGGCACGCTTGAAGACTTCAGCTCCGGGAGTGGCCAGGCGCTGA
>Ga0180429_10001941_pt1 | contig 17305 bp, 13 predicted proteins | sample SS_ome_FD_132428 | JGI IMG/M metagenome (GOLD analysis project Ga0180429, IMG submission 132428) | Hypersaline lake sediment archaeal communities from the Salton Sea, California, USA - SS_1_S_1 metaG | ecosystem: Environmental > Aquatic > Non-marine Saline and Alkaline > Hypersaline > Sediment ...
GGCCTGGGCGGCGTTTGACTGGTTTCTCGGTCGCAACGACCTCGGTGAGCCGCTGGCCGACGTTTCCAGCGGCGGCTGCCGGGACGGGCTGCTGCCTGACCGCGTCAATGAAAACCGGGGCGCTGAGTCGACGCTGGCCTATCTCCAGGCGGTCACGGAGATGACCCGCTTTGAGTTGCAGCGGAAGGCGATCGACTCTGCCATGCGTCCCAAGGCCCGTGGCGCTATCCACGGCAAGCCATGATGAGCATTCCCGGTCAGCCGCGGGTGGCCCGCACCGGCCTGATCCTGCGGCCCAACAACGCCCGCGTGCTCTTCCGGCCGTTCGAACCGGCTGACCCGCGGCGGGCGATGAAGATCATCGCCCGCGTGATGGAGCTTTCCGATGCGGAGGTGGAACGGCTTCTCGAGGGAGTGCTTGCGGAGTTCCATGGCCGTCACCAGCGGCTGCGGGATTTTTTCCTGCAGCGGTACGAGGCGGTCCGGCGGCACCTGCTCACCGACCGCCATCTGGCCGAGCCGCGGCGGCTGTTGATCGGCTCCTACTTCACCCAGGAATACGCCCTCGAAAGCGCCGCGCTGTTCAATCCCTCGATCGTCTGGCATCCCGACCAGTCGGGGCTGGCGGAGGGTACGCGACGATTCATCATCAGCCTGCGGGCCACCGGCGAGGGCCACATTTCGAGCGTGGGCTTCCGCACCGGCACGATCGATGCGGCCGGCACGATTCTCCTCTCCCCCGGCAGCCGCTTCGTGACGAGCCCCGCCGTGGTGCCCAACAGCCGCTACGAAAAGCCGTTGTTCCACCACAAGCTGCTCGAACTCGGCACCACCGACGCCTTCGTCGACCTCGTGCTCGATCCGCTCGAGGAGGCCTTCACCCTCGGCGAACTCGAGACGAGCATTGCCGCGGTGCTGCGGCAGCACCGTAGCCGTCGCAGCGAATGGGAGCCGCTGGCCAATGCGGTGCGGGAGCTGGCGATGAGCAACTACGAGATCAGCTGCAACGGCGGAGACGATCTCTCCGAGCGGGTGATCTTTCCCTACGCACCGACCGAAACCAACGGCATCGAGGATGCCCGCTTCGTGCGGTTCGTCGATGAGGACGGGTCGGTTCGCTACATCGCCACCTACACTGCCTTCGACGGCAGCCTCGTCTTCCCTCAGCTGCTCGAGACCGGGGATTTCGCGACCTTTCGGGCAAGCACCCTCAACGGCCCCGAGGTGGCCGGCAAGGGGATGGCCCTTTTCCCCCGCAAGATTGGCGGAAAATACGTGATGCTCTCGCGGCAGGATGGTGAGAACATCTCGATCATGACTTCGGAACTGATCCACTTCTGGCACAGCCGTCGGCTGCTGGCCAAGCCGACCGAGCCCTGGGAGTTTGTGCAGGTGGGCAACTGCGGTTCGCCGATCGAGACGGAGGCCGGCTGGCTGGTGCTGACCCACGGTGTGGGCCCGATGCGGAAATACGCGATCGGCGGGATGCTCCTCGATCTGGACGATCCTGCGCGGGTGATCGGCAGGCTCGCCATGCCGCTTTTGGCCGCCGACGAAAACGAGCGGGCAGGCTACGTGCCGAATGTCGTCTACACCTGCGGGGCGATTCTCCACGGTCGGCTGCTGGTGATTCCCTACTCGATGAGCGACTACGCCACGAGTTTCGCCACGGTGTCCCTCGATGAGCTGCTCGGGGCCCTCAGCCAATCGCCCCGAGGTTGAGCCGCTCGCCCCAGCGACGGCCGATCAGCTTCCGCAGGCGGGCAAACGGCTTTCCCTCCAGGAAAGGATTCTCAGCCAGCACGGCAATGGCATGCTCCCGGGCTTCTGCGGCAAGCGAGCCGTCACGGACGATGTCGGCCACCGTCAGCGGCGGGGCCCCGCTTTGGCGGGTGCCGAGCAGCTCTCCCGGGCCCCGCAGCACAAGATCGATCTCGGCGAGTTGGAATCCATCGGTCGAGCCGACGAAGGCATCGATGCGGGGATGTTCCGCCTCGGTTGACTCGGTGATCGCCCCGCAGATCCCGCGGGTCGCCCCGCGTGCGACGCGGCCTCGGAGCTGATGCAGCTGTGCCAGGCCGAAACGGTCGGCGTCCATGATCGTCATCAGCGTCGCCTCCGGCACGTCGATCCCGACCTCGACCACGCTCGTGGCCACGAGCACGTCGAGCCGTCCTGCACGGAACGACTCCATCACGCCCTGCTTCGTCTCGGGGGCCATCCGGCCGTGCACGAGGCCGAGGCGAAAGGCCTCCAGCGGCCCGTTGGCAAGTTCCTCGAGAACACTGGCGACGCTGGCGAGCCCCCGGGCGGATTCCTCGACCGCCGGCACGACCACGTAGCCGCGGCGTCCCTCGCCGAGCTTGCGGCGGAAGAATGACCACCAGCGGTCGAGCTCCGCCGGACCCACCCGGTAGGTGGCCACCGGCTGGCGGCCGGGAGGGACCTCGTCGATGGTCGAGAGGTCGAGGTCGCCGTAGAGGGAGTGGGCCACGGTGCGGGGAATGGGCGTGGCGGTCATGACCAGCGTATGTGGCTGGAGCAGCGAGCCCTGCAAGAGGCTTCGCTGGACCACGCCGAAGCGGTGCTGCTCGTCGATCACCACCAGACCGAGATTGGCGAACTTCAGGTCGGCGGTGAGCAGGGCCTGGGTGCCGATGATCAGCTGCGAGACTCCGGTTTCGATCCGTTGGGCCGACCGTCGCCGACGGCCGCGACCCTGGCCTCCGATGAGCAGTTCCACCCGCGGCTTGAGCGGTTCGCCGTCGGCTGCCACCAGGCGGCGGCGACGGATCAACTCGGCAAGCGTGGTGAAATGCTGGCGGGCAAGCAGCTCGGTGGGCGCCATGAGCACCGCCTGGTGGCCCGTGAGCACCGCTGCGAGCATCGCCGAGGCCGCCACCGCCGTCTTGCCGCTGCCCACGTCGCCCTGCAGCAGCCGCTGCATCGGCGTGGGCCGGGCGAGGTCGCTGAGAATCTCGTCGACCACCCGGCGCTGGGCCGCGGTGAAGGAAAACCGAAAGAGCCCCTCGATGCGGCTGCGGAGATGCGAGGGCAGCTCGATCACCGGTGCCCTGACGAAGGTCTCGAGCTGGCGGCGGTGGACCCGCAGGGCCAGCTGGAGCATGTAGAGCTCCTGATAGATGAATCGTCGGCGGGCCGCCTCGAGTCGCTCGCGGCTGGTGGGGCGATGAATTTCGCGGAAGGCCTCGGCGATCGGCAGGAGTCTGCGGGCCTCGAGTTCCTCAGGCAGGAAGGCCTCGCGGAGATGGTCGCCGACCGAGTCGATCGCTGCTGCGGCTGCGATTCGCACGTCGGACTGCTTCACGCCCGCGGTCAGCGGGTAGACCGGGAGCCACTCGGTGTCGCTCTGCTCGTCGCCTTCGAGCTGCCGCACCTCGGGATGGGCCATCTCCCAGCCACCGGCGGCGAGCCGCGGCGCGCCGGCGAAGACCACCCGCGACGCCGGGCGGAAGCGGCGGGCCATGAATGGCATGTTGAACCACACTCCCCGCAGCCGTCCGCCATCGCAGGCGAGGGTCACCACGAGCATCTGGCGGCCGCCGCTGGTGGTCCGGGAGCCGACGTCGAGCACCGTGCCCGTCACCGAGGCATGCTCGCCGGCGACGAGTGAATCGAGCCGATGGGCCCCGCTGAAATCCTTGTATTCGCGGGGAAAGTGGATGAGCACGTCGCGGACCTGCTGGAGGCCGAGCCGGGCGAGCTTCGCCGCTCGGGCCGCGGTCACGCCGCGGAGCCGGGAGAGCCTTCGGGAGAGCCGCGGCTCGATCTCGAGCCGGTTGATCATCTCCTCGCGGGCCTCCTCGACCATCTCCTCGGTGCAGCCGATGAGCACATACCGTTGCTGTTGCGGCCCCTCCGGCTGGATGCCGGGAGCGTGGGGGTCAGGCGGGCTGTCTGGCGGGTCGTCGGTGGCCATGTGGCCAGTGTAGGGGTTTTGGCTCGCAGGAGCCCTGATCGAGCCCTTCGCCGCGGAAAAAGACCTTGTCTTCGTCGGTTGGCGAGACTAGCGTCCGGCGTCATGCTTTACAGCCCGTCAGCCAACATCGCCTTCGCCCACTTTCCGAAAAATGCGGGCACAAGTGTCTTTGAATGGATGACCGGACTGCTGCCAGACGCCTTTCATCTCGACCCCGGGAATCCGCATCTGCCCGTTGCGGCCGGGCTTGCAATTCTGGCCGCCGAGGAGCCGCGGCCGAGATGGCAGACTCCGCTGCCGCCGCGTGCAGCAGAGACCGTCCGAATCTTCGGCGTCGTGCGAGACCCGTTTGAAGCGATGGTCTCGCTTTTTGAATTCTGGAATCGCGGCTGCTATCGGCCTCAATCATTCGATGCGGCGACAGGGCCGGTGAGACCGCCGATGCAGATGGCGGCTCACGAGGGATCGTTCTTCAAGTTCGTGGACGCCGCGGTCAGGAACAACCAGTTCCCGCTCTATGAACACTTTTTCGACTTTGAAGGACCGGCCTGGCCGCGGACGCGGCTCATCGACTTTCCCAACCTCGAGCAGGGTTTGCAGTTGGTCTGTGACGAATTTGGCCTCAATCCTCCGTCGTCTCTGCCCCGGAGCAACGCCGCGAAGAGCCGGGAGCGGTCGCTCGAGGACTACCGTCGCGAGATCGGCCCCATGGTAATATTCGTTCGCAACTACTTTCGCTGGTACTACGAGTTTGGGTATCGAATTGCCGTGGGCCGTGAGACCGGGGCCCCCTCGCAGGCGGCCTGAATCAGCGAGGCCGGCGGCTACTCGGCGAGGGCTTTGTAGGCCGCCACCGCCATCCGGTCGCAGGCCTCGTTTTCCGGGTGGCCGGTGTGACCGGTGACATGGCTGAAGGTCACCTCATGCGCTGCGGCGAGGCGGTCGAGCTCCCGCCAGAGGTCCTCGTTTTTGATCGGCACGAGCCGGCCCCGCTCCTTCCGCTTCCAGCCCTGCTGCTTCCATTTCGGCAGCCACTCCGAAAGCCCGGTGCCGACATAGACGCTGTCGCTCACGAGCGTCACGCGGGTCCGGCGGTTGAGCCGCTCGAGACCCCGCACCGCGGCGGTCAGCTCCATGCGGTTGTTGGTGGTCAGCTTCTCGGCACCGGAGTCGTGCCGCTCACTGCCGGTCGCGGGGTGCCTGAGAATGTAGGCCCAGCCGCCCGGGCCCGGATTGCCGCTGCAGGCCCCGTCGGTGAAGAGGATCACCTCGCCGTCGAACTGCCGCTTGGCCATCGGGAAGTCGCTCCAGCGTGCCTGCCAGGATGGCTCAGGCGGATACATGCCCGGCCGACCGGCCGGCCGGTCGGCCGGGCGGATCGGGCTCGCCATCGGCATCGACGGGGCCGCCGCCGGACGGTGCTCCCTCGGTCCGGTCGACGGCGACGTCGGAGGCCTCGCCGCGGTCGAGCGGCAGGCGGGCCGGCAGCCGCACGGCGAAGCAGCTGCCGCGGCCAAGTTCGCTCTCGAGTTCCACGTCGCCGCCGAGCAGCCGGCAGAGTTCTCGCACGATCGAGAGCCCCAGCCCCGTCCCGGAAAACTCCCGGGTCATCGCATCCTCGCCGCTGCGGAAGAGCCTGCTTTGGCGAAACTTCTCGAAGATCGCCTGCTGCTCCTCCTCGGCGATGCCCACGCCGGTGTCCTCCACCTCGACGAGCAGCCATGGGCCCTGCTCGGCCCGAGGATCGTCCTGTTCAAGCGAGGCCCGCACAACCACCCGGCCGCCCTCGGGGGTGAACTTGACTGCGTTGGAGAGGAGATTGGCCAGGATCTGCTGCACCTTGGCCTGGTCCTGCACGACCGCCTCGAGCCCGTCGCCGACGGCGAACTCGACGTCGATGTTCTTACGCTCCGCCAGCGGCCGCACCATGTCGCACTGTGCGGAGATCACCGACTCGAGGCAAAACTCCGTGGGCCGCACCGCCATCTTGCCCGCCTCGATCTTGGCCAGGTCGAGGATGTCGTTGATCATCTCCAACAGCATCCGGCCCGAGGAGCGGATGTTCTGCACATAACGCTGCTGCTTCTCCTCGAGGGCGGGGATTCCGCCGAGCACGTCGGAGAAACCGATGATGCTGTTGAGCGGCGTGCGGAGTTCGTGGCTCATCGTGGCCAAGAAGTCGCTCTTGAGGCGGTTCATCTCATAGAGGTGCATGTTGGCCTGGGCGAGCTGGTCGACCTTGCTGTCGAGGTCTTCGTTGACCTTGCGGAGTTCGCCCTGCGACTCCACGAGCCCGCGGAGCATGCGGTTGAAGGCCACGCCGAGTTCCTCGAACTCGTCGGCGGTGTGGATTTCCGCCCGGGCCTCGACGTTGCCGCGGCGAACCTCGTCGCTCACCTCGCGAAGATGCTTCAGCGGTTTGACGATCACGTATCGCACGATCGCATAGGCCGCGAGCATCGCCAGGGCGACCGTCACGATCGCCGTGGCCAGCAGGATCGCCCGGTTCCAGTTGATCGCCTTCTGGGTTCCCGAGTCGGGCATCACCACCTTGACCACCGCCATCAGCTCGTTTTCGGCGAGCTTCGGCCCTGCCGCAACCTCCCCCGTGGCGGTCGACCCGCCGCGGTTTTCGTGGCAGATCAGGCATCGCGAGCGGGCCCGAATCGGCTGGTAATAGTGGTACTCCGAGTTGTCGGCCGTGCGAAACTCGCGGTATTCGTCACTGTCGCCCGGGAGCATCGGGCTTGTGGCGGGGTCGGCCGCGCCGCTCACCGAGGCTGCGGGCTGCTGACGGAAGTAGTTGAGTACCGCCGCGTCGAGCTGGGTGTAGCTGCTGCGTTGTTCAGGGGTGGCGTCGGGCCGCAGGATTTTCCAGCTGTAGGGCTGGCTTTGCAGCTGCTGCCCGAGCGACTCGATCAGGGAGGTGTATTTCTTGTCGGCTTCGAGGGTCTTCCAGTGATGGTGCAGCATCACCGCATCGACAAGGTGCCGCCCGGTGCTGCGGGTGGTCGTGTAGACGAGGTCCTCGGTCCGCCGGCCGTACCACCAGAAGCTGCCGGTGATCAAAAGCAGCAGGCAGAGCCCGAACAGGAAACGGCATTTCCGCTCCAGGCTCGTCTCGCCCAGGATTTCCTTGAAGGATCGGTAGGACATCGGTTTTCCTCGCCAGCCGATCCTACCCCACCTGCAGTCCGCTCGGCCAAGTCGCCCGGTTGACCGCGGCGGCCCGCCGCACACCCTCGCAGGCTCGGCGGAGCCCGAGCCGGTCGCTGGGAAGCGGGGAAGGCTGGGTCGGGATGGGCAGTTTTTCCAAATCTTCCGCGGGCAGCGGGCCGATTGCCCAGATCAGGCGGGCTGTACAGATTCGAAGAAAGATTCGTTCTCAGGACCCCTCTGGGCGGGCGGCCGAGGGCGGCCCGCGCACGGAAAGCCGATGCAGCCTCGATTGCCGAACTCCTGCAGCCGCCGATGGGTCGTCCACGCCGCGGCGGTCGCCGCGGCGATCGTGGCTGCCACCGCCACCGCTCAGCCGCCGCCGGAATCGGATGTGGCACCGACGGCAACCCGCCTGGCCTGGGAAACGATCGATTTCGGCAGCGGCCCGGACCGGCGAATCCACTTCCCTCTCCTCGAAGACCGTGAGATCTACAACTACGGCTGGATCGACTACGGGATCGGGGCCAACAACTGGGGCACGCCCTTCAACGGCCCGATCACGCTGGCCGACCGTTCCTGGCAAAGCCAGTTGAACCAGCTCTACTTCATCACCGAGCGGGTGGCCGACGGCTCCGAGGGCCTCGACCTCGGCTGCCGGGTCGACCTGCTTTTCGGCACCGACTATCTCTACACCACCGCCCGCGGCCTCGACGCCGAGCCTTACCAGGATTCCGGCATCGAGAACGTCGCCTCCTGGGCCTTTTCAAAGGACTACGGCCTGGCGATGCCGCAGCTCTACGCCGACGTCGCCTGGCGGGGGATCACCCTCCGCCTCGGCCACTTCTACAGCGTGCTCGGCTACGAGCAGGTGCCCGCGGTGGGGAATTTCTTCTACACCCACGCTTTCAGCATGCAGTTTTCCCCCTTCACGTTCACCGGGTTTCTCGGCATCTGGGAGCCGAACGACGGAGTCACGTTCTACGCCGGGATGCACGACGGCTGGAACAACTTCAGCGACCCCATGCCGACCGTCGGACCCTTCGCGATCCGCAACCGGCAGTACCCCGGATCCGGGAGCACGGCCGCCGTGCTTGCCGCGGTCGATTTCTCCAGCGAGGACGACCGCCAGACCCTCTCGATCGGGGCCACCAGCGGCAACGAACTGACGCCGCTCGGCTCGCAGCCGGCCGACGGCTCGCTGGTCGGCAACCGCTCGCTGATCAGCACCGTCTACACCAACCGGCTCACCGACAGGCTCACCTGGGTGTTTCAAAACGACAACGCCTGGCAGTTCAACTCCGGCCTGCCGGCGGGCAACATCGGCCAGCCGGGCGGCCTCTCGCAGTGGTATTCCTTCGTGAATTTCCTGTTCTGGAAGTTCAACGATCAGTGGATGGGCGGCATGCGGCTGGAGTATTTCCGCGACAACAACGGCTACGTCATCACCGCACCGGTCCGCAACCAGTCGGAGCGGGGCAATCCCGGCTACTGGACCGGTGGCTTTGCCGGCAACTTCTGGGAGCTGACCTTCGGGCTCAACTGGTATCCGAATGCCAACTGGATGCTCCGCCCGGAGGTCCGCTACGACTGGTTCGACCCCAACACCGCGACCACCCCCCTGCCCTACGGCTCGCCGCTGGGCCAGGAGATCGGCGCCGGCGGCAGCCGCTACGGGCAGTTCTATGCCGGGGCCGACGTCGTCTTTCAGTTCTGATCCCGATCCGCACCCCGGGGCCCGGCCGCCGGCTGACATGCCGCGGCCCATCGGATCAGCTCAGGTGATCCGATGCCAGGTGTAGAGCCCCACGGTCAGCAGGAGGTAGACGGTGGGAAAGGCCCAGCGGGAGATGCGGTCGATCCGTTTGGCCTCGGCCTGGCGGCCCGCCCGCACCAGCGAACTGATCCAGAGGCTCTGTGGAATCGTGGCGGCCATCATCAGGAAAGAAACCAGCAGCAGCGAGTCGGTGAAGGTCAGGTAGGACATCCGCGGCAGATTCTCGACCACCACGAACTGGTAGGCCACGATCGTCAGCACGCCGATGAAGGAGATGTTCAGCCGATCGGTGAGCGATTCGATGTCGATCCAGAAGACCGACCAGACCACCGAGACCAGGATCAGCAGGGGAAACAGGATTTCCCAGACAAGCTGCCAGCTCCGCCGCTCGAGATGGATCGTGACCACCAGGCGGGAAAAACTCCGCCGGCCCTGGCTCACCAACAGCGAAATCTCGTCGACCTCCGCGTCGAGTCCGAGCAGGTTCCAGCCGGCCACGTTCACGCTCTGCTCCCGGCGGATGTAGTCCTCGGTCGACCCGCGGAGCTGGCCGTCGGTCTCGAGCACCACCTCGTCGACCGTGTTGCCGAAGGGGATCAGGAGGGCCCGCAGCCGCTGGGAGTCGAAGGGGTAGTCGTGCAGCGACATCGGCGTCTCGAGCACCATGTTCCGCTGCTCGAGATACCGCACGGTGCCGTCGGGGTGCACCTCGATCTTGATGGCACTGGTGTCGCCGCGGCCGGCCTGGTTGACGATCAAAAACTGCGGCCACCAGCCGGCGAACAGTTCGGCGAACTGGTATTCGCCCTGGAAAATCTTGACCTCGGTCTCTTCGGCGTCGGCGTCGAAGGCCAGTCGCGGATCGGACCAGCTGGCGATGAGGGTGATCTCCGCCTCGAAGGTTTCGTTGATGTCGTCGATCGCGATCACGTCGGTCACGATCAGCCCGCACTGTACGCGGGTCGGGCTGGCCGGCGGATTGGGCATGCCCGGCTCGATGGCGGTAGCCGGCGGAGGGGCCGTCGCGATCAGCAGGCCCGCCACGGCGGCAAGGACGGTTCGGCGGAGTTGGCGATGGCTCATGCGGCGGGAATCGGGGAAAGGAAGGCCTCAGAAATAGTCGCCGTCGCGACCGATTGTCAACGCGGCACGAGGCTCAGAGCATCTCGACCGGATCGACGTCGACGATCCAGGCCACCCGGTCGGGCGTGGCGAGATCTTGGAGGGCGTTTCGCACCAGCTGCCGCAGCCGCCCGCCGTCGGGCCCCTGGATTTGCACGTGGAAACGCCAGCGGTCGCGGAGCCGCTCGATCGGCGCCGGAGCCGGACCGAGCACCCGCATCCCTTCCGCCTCCTCGCCGGCCGCCTCGACCGCTGTGCGAAGCCGGTCGGCGACATGCCCGGCCCAGTCGCCGGCCATCGCCTCGTCGACCGAGCGGACAACCACCCGGATGATCTGCCCGAACGGCGGGTAGGCGAGCGCCTCGCGGACAGGCAGTTCGCTGCGGACGAAGGCTTCGTAGTCGTGGGCTGCCGCGGCACGAATCGCGGGATGTTCCGGGGTGCTCGTCTGCACGACCACCCGGCCCCCCTGTGGACCGCGGCCACTGCGGCCGGCCACCTGTGTGACCAGTTGGCAGGTGCGTTCGGCGGCACGGAAGTCGGCGAGGTGCAAGGCTGCATCGGCATGCACCACCCCCACCAGCATCACCGCGGGGAAGTCGAGCCCCTTGGCGATCATCTGGGTGCCCACCAGGATGTCGATCGAGCGATCACGAAAGGCGTCGAGGGTCTGCTCGTGGCTGCCCCGGGAACGCATCGTGTCGGTGTCCATGCGGGCCACCCTGGCGCCGGGAAACATCCGGGCGATTCGATCCTCGAGCCGCTGGGTGCCGCTGCCTCGCAGGGCCAGCCCACGGTCGCCGCACTCGCCGCAGACGGCAGCGATTTTTGTGACCCGGCCGCACCCGTGGCAGACCCCCCTGCTGCCCGGCTGGTGGAGCGTGAGGGCCAGGTCGCACTGCGGGCAGGTCACGGTGTGGCCGCAGGCCTGGCACTGCACGTGGGTGGCGAAGCCGCGGCGGTTGAGCAGCAGGATCACCTGGCCTCCGGCATCGAGAGCCCAGCGGATGCCCGCCTCCAGCCGCGGGCTGATCGAGCCACGGGCCCGGGCCGGCGAATCGCGAAGGTCGACGGTGACCACCGCCGGCAGGTGGGTTCCGCCGACGCGGGTCGGCAGCTCCATCAGCCGCCACTCCCCGGTGAGGCATTTCTGGAAGGTCTCGAGGGCGGGCGTGGCCGAGCCGAGCACCAGCGGCACGCCCTCCCGCCGGGCACGCCAGTGGGCTACGTCGCGGGCGTGGTACCGCGGCGCGGTGCCCTGCTTGAACGAAGTCTCGTGCTCCTCGTCGATCACGAACAGCCCCGGCCTCGGGGCCGGGGCAAATACCGCGCTGCGAGCCCCCACCACCACGCCCACCTCGCCGGCGGCGATCCGTCGCCATTGGGCATGCCGCTCGGCGGGAGTGAGGTGACTGTGGAGGACCGCCACCTCGCCGAAGCGATCGCGGAACCGGCGGCATGTCTGCGGCGTGAGGCTGATTTCCGGCACGAGCACAATCGCCTGCCTGCCGTGGCGAAGTGTCTCCTCCACCGCCCGCAGATAGACCTCCGTCTTGCCGCTGCCGGTCACGCCGAAGAGCACCACCGTCTCGTGCCGACGAGCGTCGATCGCGTCGGTGATCGGCTCGAGCGCCGCGGCCTGCTCGGCCGAAAGCCGCTCAGGGCGGCCGCCGTCGCCGGTCGGCCGGGCCGGCTCCGGGGCCACCTCGGCGAGCAGGCCGTTCTTCACCAGCCGGGCCACCACCGCCCGGCTTGCTCCCGATCGTTCGGCGAGCGCGGAAGCTGTCAGCGGCTCGCTCGCCGCGGCGAGCACGCGGGCCTGCGGGGGCGTCGGTTTTCGAGGGGGAGCGGCCGCGGTGCGAGCCAAAAGCGGCTGCCGCCGGCTGCCGGCATGCTGCCGCACGCCGGCGGGGAGCACCGCCTCGAGCACCTCGCCCCAGCGGCACATCCACCGCTCGGCCATCCATTTGGTCAGCTCGAGCATGTCAGGCGAGAGCAGCGGCCGCTCGTCCTCCACCCCGAGAATCTCCTTGAGAGGGGCATGGGGCAGTTCGCCGGCAGTCACCGCCACGCAGTAGCCGAGCGTGGGACGGTTGCCGCGGCCCAGCGGAACCCGTAGCCGCCTGCCCGGCTCGACCTCCGCGGCGAGCGGTTCGGGCACGAGGTAGTCCAGCGGCTTCTCCACCATTCCCGCGAGCACAACCCGCGCCACGATGCCGGTTGTCGCGTCATCCTCCTCCCAGGCCGGGCGGGGCTCGAAGAGCCGGCCCTGGGGCGTATGCTGGCGATGCTGGCTATTCATGGCACGGCCCGCCGAGGGCTGGGAATTCCGAGAAAATGAAAAGTCGGGGGGTCCCGACGATCACCGGCGAAGGATGGCAGTCATGCGAATCGGTCTTTTTGGTGGCAGCTTCGACCCGGTGCACCTCGGCCACCTGATCGCGGCCGAGGCGGCCCGCGAGCAGGCCGGCCTCGACCGGGTGCTCTTCATGCCCGCCTGCGTGCCGCCACACAAGCAGTCGACGAGGCTCGCGTCGGCCGCAGATCGGCTGACCATGCTTGAACTGGCCGTCGGCGGCAACGACGCCTTCGAGGTCTCGGCCGCCGAAATCGATCGTGGTGGGGTCAGTTATACCGTGGAGACCGTGGAGTGGCTCCACCGCGAGCGTCCCCGCGACACGCTCCTGCTTTTGCTCGGTCCCGACGCCCTGGCCGAGTTCCCCCGCTGGCATCGGCCGGAGCGGATTGTCGAGCTGGCCGAACTGCTTCCTGTGGAGCGGGACATCCTCGATGACGTGGCCTCGGCAGCCGACGCGTCCCTCGCGGAGCTGCTCGGGGAGGCGCCGCTCGGGCGGCTGATCGAACGGCGGGTTCGCTCCACCGCGATCGGCATCCGCAGCACCGAGCTGCGGGCCGACATCGCGGCGGGCCGCAGCATCCGCTACCGGGTGCCCGCTGCGGTGAAGGCCTTCATCCACAGCCACGGCCTCTACCGGCCGGAATGACCGGCGAGCCGCTCGGCGAGGGCCCGGCTTTTCGGCTCGTCGGCCACCGCCGGAATGACGGCGAGCAGATCGAGCATCGTCTCGAGCCGCTTGCCCGCGGGCTGCTCGAGGTTCAACAGAATCTGTCGCCGACCGGCCACCACGCACATCCCTCCCCGGCCCTCACCGAGCGGCTCCTCGCGAACGCGGTAGCCGAGGTCGGTGGCAATCTGGGTGCATTCGGCAAGCAGGCCGAGGATGTCCGACATCGTTTCCTGCCGGGCTGGTGGGCTAGCGGCCGGGCCGCCGAGGGGGTTCGATGCCGAGTTCCTCCCGCCGCTTTTCCATCGCCGTGCGGTACTCGGTGTAACGGGCCCGCTGCTCGGGGGTGGTGCGGTCGATGATCCGCTTCCGCCAGGCGTTGCGGGTCTCCTCGGTGCGGGAATTTCGCCGGGCCTCGCGGGCGGCCCGGTCGGCGTCGGTCTCGGTGGCGGCCCGCTGGGCCGCCCAGGCCTGCCGCATCAGATCCGACTCACGAATGTGACGGTCGAGCAGGGCCTGCCGCTGGTTGGCCGGAGTCTCGAAATAGTCGTTGATTCTCGCCTGCATCGCGGCCCAGAAGAGGCTCCTGGTCTGCCGCTCGGCCGCGTTGCGGAGCGGTTCGGGAAGGGCGTCGATCTTCTCGCGGACCGCCGTCATCGAGGCGATCATCGCCTCGGCCTGCTGAGGGGTCGCGGGCCCGCGGTAGCCGGCGGAATTCGCGGCGTCGCGGCCGGTGGGAAAAAACTGCCGCTGCACTTCCTTCTGCATCTCGACCACCTCGACCACGCGGGGATCGTTGGTCGCGGCCGCCGGCTGCATCCACCACCATGCCCCCGCGGCAGCCGCGGCGATCAGGACCACAACCGCCCACAGCCGCCGGTCGGCAAACCGGCCGCGGGAGCGGGCGGCGGTGAGTTCCGCGACGATGTGGCGGGCATCCGAACTGGAACTGCTCATGCTGGTCTCCCAAGCGACAAAGGGTGGACGGGCCTCATGAATCGTCAGAGGTTGTCGACGTGTCCGTCAAGATAGAGGAAGTTGCGGGCCCCGTCCGGCGAGAAACGCTCGGGGTCGGGATCGTTGAAGTCGAGCTCGGCAAGGCCGCCAAAGAGTGAGAAGCCTCCGTGAAACGCCTCAAACTCGTAGAGCACCCAGAGCTTTCCAGAGGAGCCGGCGTTGCCGCGATACTCCAGGGCCTCGACGCGGGTCTGCCCTTCGATCCGACGGTTCGGGTATTCGTAGCTGGTGCCTTCGTAGGCAAGATCGAGATACTCCTGGGGGCGGTCGGCGGTGGGGATCGCCTCGAGCTTGGCCCGATATTCCGCCTGCCGCTCCTGCGGGCGAACAAAGTAGGCGGTGTCGGAGGGGCAGCGGAAGGAGAGGCGGTTGTCCTCGGTGTAGGGGGAGAGCACCTCGGCGATGCTCGGCTTGATCGCCGCTCGCCGGGGATGTAGGCGTCGAGTTCGAGGCTCGGCAGGCGGGCGGCCACGGGGAACCGACCGCGGGTCTTGCGATCGAGGTAGACCGTCAGGGCGATCCCCACCTGCTTGAGGTTGGACTTGCAGGTGGTCCGGCGGGTCGATTCCCGCACCGACTGCACCGCCGGCAGCACGAGGGCCACCAAAACCCCCACGATCGCGATCACGACGAGCAACTCCACCAGCGTCATGCCCCTGGCCGCAGCCCGCAGGGTTTCTCGCGTTTGCCTCATGAGAATCCTCGATAGACCGCCGCCGGCCGCAGGCTTTACCCCGGCCGGACAGCTTTTCCTGGCAACGCCCCGCAGCACCGAGCCTGGCACCGTCGAGACGACAACACCCGACAGCATACTCCGGGAAAACTTGAACGGTTCAGTCGCCAAAAAGACTCGCCGCGAAATCCTTCAGCCGCGAACCCGCCGTCCGACGATAGCCCGCAATGAATGCAAGTGATTCCAGGCCATGGATTTCGAAGCGGCCGGCCGCCCCTCGCGGGAAGCGACCGGCCGGGGTTGATCACTCAGGGGAGCGGGCGTGGCGATTGACCAGGAAGAAAGGGAGCGGGTCGACCAGGTCGAGGAACTCGAGTGCCTGCGGCGGCAGCTTCTGGAAATGCAGAAGCAGGCCACCCTGGGGGAACTGCTGGGCACCACCACCCACGAGTTCAACAACGCCCTGACGACGATCCTCAACTACGCCAAGATGGGGCTGCGGCACAAAGACGCCCCCACCCGCGACAAGGCCCTCGAGCGGATTCTCTCCGCCGGCACCCGCTGCGCGAAAATCACCGCGAGCGTGCTGGGGATGACCCGCAACCGCGGCAGCCGCACCGAGCCGGTGGCGCTCGAGCCGCTGATCGAGGACGTGCTGGTGCTTCTGGAGCGGGAGATGATGAAGTACCGCGTGCAGGTCGAGCGGGAGTTTTCGCCGGTGCCGCGGATCACCGGCAACCCCGGGCAGCTGCAACAGGTGCTGCTCAATCTCCTCGTCAACGCCCGCCAGGCCATGGAGGGCGGCGGGCGGCTGATCCTCCGCCTCTCCCGGCCCGTGAATCGCCCCGTGGTCGACCTGACCGTCCGCGACACCGGCTGCGGCATGCCGCCGGAGGTGATGCGGCGGATGTTCGAGCCGCGATTCTCCACCAAGCAGGGCCCCGACGAAACCGGCAAGGGCGGCAGCGGCCTGGGGCTGGCGGCCTGCCGCGAGATCGTGGAGGCCCACCGCGGCCGGATTCGGGTCGAGAGCAGCCCCGGGAAGGGCACGGCGATCACGATCCGGCTGCCCGCCCTCCGCGAAACCCGCGAGCCCTGATCGGTCGATTTGCCACGCTCGCCGCGCCGGCTCCGCTCCCGCGTCTACAATCGCGGGGGACACGCATTCCGGAGCCGCTTCGATGCCCGAACCAGCCCCTGCCCTCCCCTCGACCCTCGCCGCCCTCCGCGAGAGCGGCTGGAAAAGCCGCAGCGTCAAGGAAGAAGTCCGCGAAAACTTCCTTCGCATGCTCGCCGGGGATGAGGAGCTCTTTCCGGGGATCGTGGGCTATGACGACACGGTGATCCCCGAGATCAACGTGGCCCTGCTCGCCGGCCACGACCTGCTCTTTCTCGGCGAGAAGGGCCAGGCCAAGAGCCGGCTGATGCGGCTTTTGGTGCGGTTTCTCGACGAGTGGCTGCCCTATCTCGACGATCCGGCGATCCCGCTGCACGACGATCCGGAGCGTCCGATCACCGCCGCCGGCAGGCGACTGGTCGCCTCGCGGCCGCCTCAGGAGGTGCCGATCGCCTGGTGGCGCCGCGATGAGCGGTATGCCGAGCGGCTCGCCCCGGGCACGAAGTTTGCCGACATCATCGGCGAGATCGACCCGGCCAAGCTCGCCGCCGGCACGAGCATGGCCAGCGAGGAGGCGTTGCACCTCGGTCTGATTCCCCGCATGCACCGCGGCATCTTCGCCATGAACGAACTGCCCGAACTCGACGAACTGGTGCAGGTCGGGATGTTCAACATCCTCGAGGAGCGTGACGTGCAGATCCGGGGCTACCCCGTGAAGTTCGACATCGACGTGATGCTCCTCTTCTCGGCCAACCCCGCCACCTACAACCGCTCCGGCAAGGTGATTCCCCAGCTCAAGGACCGCATCGGCGCGGTGATCCACACCCACTACCCCCGCGAGCGGTCGCTGGGAATCGAGGTCTCCCGGCAGGAGGCGGCGGTCGATTTCGGCGGGGACTGGCCGGTGGTCATGCCGCCATTCATGGAGGAGGTGCTCGAGGAGATCACGATCGCCGCCAGGGCCAGCCGCTTCATCGACCAGCAGTCGGGGGTCAGCGCCCGCTTTTCGATCGCCAACTACCGCACCGCCGTGGCCAGCGCCCGGCACCGCGGCGTGCGTCTTGGCGAGAAGCCGGCGGTCCCGCGGATCAGCGATCTCGGCCACCTGCCGACCTCCAGCCTCGGCAAGCTCGAACTCGACCTGATGGGCAGCCACCAGATGAGCGAGCGGCAGGTGCTCGAGAGCGTGATCGCCGAGGCGATCGCGAAGGTCTTCGAGGAATACGTCGATCGCCATGGCCTCGAGGAAATCGCCAAGGTCTTCGCCGAGGGCGTCAAGATCGAGGTCGGCGACATGCTTCCCTCGGCCGACTACCGCCGCGTGGTCGAGGAGGTGCCGGAGATCTGGGACCGTGCCTTCGAGGTCAATGCCTCGACCGATCCGGCCGTGCGGGCCAGTTGCATCGAGTTCGTGCTCGCCGGACTGTATGCCACGGAGCGGATCTCCCGCCTCGAACGCCACGGCCGCACCGTCTAC
>Ga0180429_10001942_pt1 | contig 17304 bp, 15 predicted proteins | sample SS_ome_FD_132428 | JGI IMG/M metagenome (GOLD analysis project Ga0180429, IMG submission 132428) | Hypersaline lake sediment archaeal communities from the Salton Sea, California, USA - SS_1_S_1 metaG | ecosystem: Environmental > Aquatic > Non-marine Saline and Alkaline > Hypersaline > Sediment ...
CCCTTTCAGAAAACCCGCAAGCGGCATATCAGGCAGTAAAGGATGATTTTCAGACCGTGCTTGCGGACTACAGCAATACGGATGCCGGGCGGATGGCGCTTGTTCGGTTTGCCGGCATCTGCATGGAAGCCGGTCAGTTCGATGAAGCGGAAAAATGGTTTGAAAAAGCATTGGAAGTGTTCGGAGACCAGGCGGGTCTGCGCAATTTTCTTCTGTCATCGCTGGGACATGTTCAGTTGGCTAAAAATGATCTGGATCAGGCGGAATCCTACTTTATGCAGATTGAAACCGGGGGATCAGATCTGCTCAGGGATGAAGCCCGGTTTATACTGGCAAAAATTTATGAAGCCCGTGAAGATGGTTCCGGAACCCGGAAAATGGTTGACCTGATCGCTCAGGAACATGGTAGTTCCATTTATGCGGATCTGGCCCAGAGCATGGTGAACCAACCGGTTACGGTTCAATAGACAGGTGAAACAGAACCACTGAATCCCCGACAGCGGCGGAAATATCCGCATCGGCTTCAGTCGATATTGAGTTCCTTGTCCAGGTTGTATTTTTTCAGTTTCTGGTTCAGGCCGCTTTTTCCGATGCCCAGAATCTGTGCCGCCCGGGTCTGCACATTTCCTGACAGTGTCATGGCCCGGATGATCATTCGTTTTTCAACGGCTGCAAGGGTTTCCACCAGCCCCACGCCTTCCGGAATACCCTCCAGATCCACGGTGTTGGCCGGTGCCTGACGGATTCGGGGGGGCAGATCTGCCGGAGTGATGATGTCACCGGCGGCAAGGATCACCGAGCGTTCGATCACATTTTCCAGTTCCCGGACATTGCCGTTCCAGGCATGATCGCACAGGATCCGGGCCGCTTCTTTGCTGATGCCTGTCACCCGGTTGTCAGCTCCGGCTTCTCTGGTGAATTTTTCGATAAAATGGTTGATGAGCAAAGGAACGTCTTCCTGACGGTCCCGCAAGGGCGGGATCACGGCTTTGACCACATTCAGGCGATAATACAGGTCTTCCCTGAACTTGTTTTCCGCCACTTCATCTTCAAGGGTTTTGTTGGTGGCGGCAATGAGACGAAAGTCCACCGGAATCGGGGTGGTTCCGCCCACCCGTTCAATGGTTTTTTCCTGGAGCACCCGCAACAGCTTTACCTGAAGCGGCATGGACAGTTCTCCGATTTCATCCAGAAACAGGGTCCCTTTGTCCGCCATTTCAAACCGTCCTTTTTTCAATGCGGTCGCCCCGGTGAACGCCCCTTTTTCATGACCGAACAGTTCGCTTTCCAGCAATGATTCCGCAAATGCCGCACAATTGACCGCCACCAGCGGATGATCCTTGCGCCGGCTGTTGTAGTGAATGGATTGTGCCACCAGTTCCTTGCCGGTACCGCTTTCCCCTTCAATCAGAACAGCGGCATTGGTAGGGGCCACTTTCCGGATGATGTCATACAGCTTCTGCATGGGTTTGCTTTTACCAATGATATTGTCGAACTGGAACCGGGACTGGACCGCATCCCTCAAGCGGGCGTTTTCCTGAACGATCCGGTACATGGAGATGGATTTGGCGATTTGAGCGACCAGGGCTTCATTTTCAAAGGGCTTGAGGATAAACGTATACGCCCCCTTGTGCATGGCTTCCACCGCTTTTTCGACGCTGCCGAAAGCGGTCATGATGATGACCGGCAGATCCGGATTGATCTCCTTGATGTTTTCCAGAAGATCGATGCCGGTCATGCCCGGCATCTTGACATCGGTCAGCACCATATCGATGATCTGTGATTTCAGAATATCCAAAGCTTCCATACCGCTGCCAGCGGTGAACGAGTCGTAGCCTTCTTCCTGAAGCACTTCGCTTAAAATGACTCGGTAATGTTTTTCATCATCGACAATCAAGATGGTTTCCATAAAGAAGATTCTCCTAAATCGGCAGAACAATGTCAACCACGGCACCGGACGGTTTGCCGTTGGATATGCGGATAAAGCCGTTGTGTGCTTCGATGATATTTCTCACAATACCCAGGCCCAGACCGGTGCCGGTATCTTTGGTGGTGAAAAACGGGGTCCAGATTTTTTCAAGGGTATCTTCATCAATCCCCGGCCCGTTGTCTGCAAATGATACAGACACGGTTTGGATGTCATGATCGGTTACGATGCTGACGGAACCGCTTTTTCCCACTGCCTGAAAGCAGTTGAGCAGAATGTTGAGAAACGCCTGGTACAGCATGTCCGGATCAGCGGATACAACAGGCAGGTGATCGTTGAATGCCTTGTGGATGACGATTTCCTGATCCCGGATCTGGGGCTCCAGAAAGGACAGGTTTTTATTTATGATGTCATTGATGTCGCAGGGGCGCGAGTCCGGCTGCCTGGGTCTGGCAAAATCCAGAAAATCGGTGATAATATTATTGAGCCGCCGGGATTCTTCAATGATAATGTCCGGGATGGTGGAGCTTACTTCCAGTTTGTCCATTTTCTTTTTCATCAGCTGGGCCGAGCTTTTGATAATTCCCAGAGGATTTCTGATTTCATGGGAAACCCCTGCAGTCATTTCCCCGATGGCGGACAGATGTTCCGCTTTTCGGAGTTTTTCTTCCAGACGAAGCCGCTCTTCAGCCCGCTGTTCGATGATTCTTTCCCCGTGTTTCACCACAAACCGCAACACGATGAACAAAAGCCCCATGACACCGGCACAGGAAGCCACAATCATTCCCTGAAGCCTGAAGACCTGCTGATAGTCATCAGAGATGTCCCGTACGATTTCAATGACGCCGATCACTTCTTTTTCCTCGGTGCGGGACAGCTGCATTTCCTGGACCAGGGGGGCAAAGGTGACGATTTTGGTTTCTTCGGGAAACCAGAACAACAGCTCCAGAAAATTGCCTTTCTGAATCAGTTTGGACGTGGCTTTTTTCTGCATGGCCTGGTCATACATCACCCCTCCGGCATTTTCTCTGCCGACCTGTTCTTTGTCAAAGCTGTAGCCGATGATGTTGTCGGTTCCGTAGACATTGACCATTTCCACATGAAAGCTGTACAGGGTGGATTTGATGACTGCATCCAGAAGCCGGCTCTGTTCCGGTTCCCGGAGTTTGATCTCTCCGTATTTGAACGCCACCGGGGCTGCAAACCTCAAGAAAATCTGGTGGTTCAGGTTCTCCACCAGCAATGAGTTGTATTCTTTGCTTTTTTCAAGAAGCAGGTTTCTGACCCAGTGGGCGTTCAAAGCGGCAATGAAGATCGTTGCCGCAAGCATGACAATCAGGCTGGAGACGGTAAATGCCTTGACCAGAACAAACGGTCTTTCTTTCTGAAGATGGGGCGCTGATGGAAAATGTTTTTTCAAAAGAAGCCTTGCAGCCTGTTAATCACCGGGTCTGTTTTTTTGTGCCGATTTGACAAAACGGCGGTTTTTACCTGTTTCCGGTCCATGAAATATATGATAATACTTGACATTCCAAGATGATCATATCAGTTTATTATAGTTATTATGGCTTCAGTTAGCAATACCAAATAAAGGGAAAACCGGGTCCAGACTGTAATCTGATATGATCCAAACAGGGATGACAGGTTATGGAATTTGGCAGAAAAGATCATCTCGTGGGGCTGGATATCGGATCTTCTTTCATCAAGGCGGCTGACATCCAGGTTTCCAGTAAAGGAAAGACCCTGAAAAAATTCGGTATGACACCGGTGACGCCCGGTGCTATAGTGGACGGCCGGATACGGGATATGCCGGATGTGGCCAATACCATTCGGACGTTGTTCAACTCTTTAAAGATCCGAAAAAAAAACGTTGCCATATCCACCGGCGGACAGACCGTGGTGATCAAAACCATCAATACGGTCAAAGTGCCGGCAAAATACCTTCAGAAAAAAATTGTGGCTGAGGTGGATCAATATATCCCCGATGATATTGAATCGGTCAATATCGATTACCAGATTCTGGGAGAGAGTGAATTTTCATCTGAACAGATGACTGTACTGGTGGTGGCGGTGAAAAAAGACCTGGTGGCGCAATATGCGGCTTTGACTGCCATGGCGGGACTTCGTGCGCATATCATCGATGTGGATACCTTTGCACTGCACAATATCTATGAAACACGGCCCGGGCTGGATTCAGAAGACCTGACGTTGCTGCTGGATGTGGGCGCATCGAAAACATCGCTGAATATGGTAAAAAACAATATTTCCATGATGATGCAGGCCAATGGATCAGGCACTTTTCAGATCATTGAGGAGATTGCTGCACAGTTTGAAACCAATTTTTTGACGGCTGAAAAAATTCTGCTGAATCCGGTATCAGATGCGCCGGATCCGGAAATCATGACCGCTATTCTCCATCAGGCCGCCGAGATCTGGTGTTCGGAAATTGGCGATGCGGTCCATACGTTTCAGGGCGGCACCCCGGATGCCCGGATCACCAGAATCGTGGTCAGCGGCGGTGGCTGCTTTGTACAACCTTTCATGGACCGGCTGGAAACCGAAATGGGTGCCGGGGTGTCTGTTATTGAGCCGTTTGCCGGACTGAAGCTGGATGAAAAGACAATTTTTCCAGCAGATATGTCACAGGTGGGGCCCCTGGCCTCTGTCGCTTTGGGACTGGCCCTGCGCCGGGTGGATGATAAATGATACGCATCAACCTGCTGCCGTTCAGACTGGCCAGAAAACGGGAGAATATCCGGCAGCAGGTGTCGATTTTCCTGCTGTCCATGATTCTGCTGATTGTGGGGTTGACCTGGTATACCCTTAAAATCGACCGGGGTATTGCAAAAAAACAAAATGAAATCGAGCGGATGGATGTTGCTATTTCAGTGTACAAGGCAAAGGCCGACCGGGTGTCGGAAATCCGGAAACGGTGTGTCATTTTTGAAGACAAGCTGAAAATTGTCGAGTCGATTCAATCCAGACGGAAAGAACAGCTCCTGCTGCTCGAAGATCTCCAGACCCGGATTGTGCCGGGGAAAATGTGGCTTGAAAGTATTCATGCGGATCAGGGTACTGTCATGTTGACAGGCATTGCATTTGACAACCCGACCATTGCCGATTTCATGAGACAGCTGGAATCCTCGGATCTGTTTGAAGAAGTCGATCTGAAACAGACTGTCAGCAAACGCTTTGGCGGGAATCTCAATCTAAAGGCATTTGAGTTGCGATGTAAAAAACAGCCTCTGGTGGCTGAGACGCAAAAGAAAAAGGACAAATAATGGCCCAAGAGAGAGAAAAACCGAAGGCTGAGTCTCTGTTCAGACAAAAAACAGCCGTTTTTTTCGATCGCGTGGGCCGGCTGAGCCGCCGGCACCGTCTGTTCATCTGTTTTGGGACGCTGATGCTGATCGGCGGGGTCTATTCCCATTTTTTCTTTATGCCCGGCCAGGCCCATCTGAAGCAGGTGACGCAAACCCTTGAAATTCGGACCGATCGATTGATTGCTGTCAAACGGCAGGCCAGCGTGCTCAAGGAATGGGAAGAAAAAATGGCCCGGGTGGAGGAAGCGTTTCACATGGCGACCCGGGCGCTGCCGGACAAAAAGGAGATACCATCTCTGTTGAAAAGCGTTTCCAGGGCCGGCAGCAGCGCAGGGCTCAATTTTGTTCTGTTTCAGCCGGATCCTGAGGTCAAACGGGATTTTTACAGGGAAATTCCTTTATCCATGAAAGTGGAAGGCAATTACCATCAGATAACGGATTTCTTTTTTCAGGTGTCACGGCTGAACCGAATTGTGAATATCAGAAATATCGCTCTGAAGCGCAATAAATCCGCTTCCGGCGTAATTGATATGACCTGCAACGCAGTGACCTATATGTTTGTGGAAGCAGATCAAAATGCAACACTGCGCCCAAAAAAGAAAAAAAGCTGATATTCAGAAAAAATGAAACATCTGACCCATACATGGCGGTTGATTGTGACAGTGATGCTGGGGGTTTCCATTACCGTCTGTGGAAAAACCACTGCCACTGAATCTGCCGGAACATCTCCTGTGCGCCATGCCATGCCCCGGTCTCACACTGAGTCCGCCGGCACCGCTCTTGTGCGCCATGCCATGCCCCGGTCTCCGGAAGCAGGAAAAACGCAATTGCCGGTCACGGAAAACAGATCCGGGGCGTCGGCGCCAAAACAGACAGCAGGGAGTCAAATCCTGATACCGCCAACGGATACTGAAATGGCTGAAGATATTTTTGATGATGCCGATCAGTCCTATACGGCCATCAGCAGCCTGGACCCCTTTGCGCCGCTGATTCAGGAAAAACCCCCGGCTTCGCCGGAACCCCGGAAACCGGAAAAGCCCCGGCGGATAATCACCCCGCTTGAAAAGATGACGTTAAACCAGCTCAAGCTGGTGGCTGTTGTGATGGGTGAAAACCGGAAAATCGCCATGGTGGAAGAAGCCAGCGGAAAAGGCTATGAAGTCAGCATCGGGACTTACATGGGAAAAAACCAGGGACAGGTAGTGGATATCCAGTTTGACCGCATTGTTGTAAAGGAAATGGCGGCGGATGCCAATGGCTTCATGACCGAGCGCTTTCAGGAATTGAAACCGCAAATCGCAGACAGTGGAGAATAATATGGCTCTTTTTCGGTGGAACACCATGTTTGAGCGAATATTGATAATGATTCTGACGCTTGGGGCCGGATGCACACCATTGACATCCAAGGCGCCGGTATCCAGCGACATGATGGTCCAGGGTGAAATTCAAAACCACACCAACCATCTCCATGCGGTGCAGATGTCAACATCTGGTGATCTGATGACTGTCCATATCAAAACCGATCAAACGCCCACCTATACGTCCATCAAACAGGATTTTCCATTGGGTGTCGCCATTTATCTGCCGGATACCAAATTTTCACCGGAGTTCGTACCGCCCGATCGGTTTGTTGATCCGGTGACAGCCATTCAGACACAGTATGCGGATCACGCAGAAACCACCGCAAAAATCGATGTATTGATGAATCAGGACCTGCCGTATGAGATAGATGAAGAGGCACAGGGGTTGCGGGTGGTATGGCATCTTGCTTCTTCTGGAAAACAACCTGTTTCCGTATCTGATCCGGAAATGACATTGTCACAACAGGGGCGGATTCGGCCGCACATTTTTGGGCCGTCTGCCGGAACCGCTTCCACCCGCGTGACCGGGATGGAATTTACGGTTGATGACTCCGGTTTCGCAGACATACAGGTAACCACCACGGATCCGGTGTTGTATGATACTGTCTGGCAGACAGACAATCAACTGGATCTGATTCTCTACAAGACCCGTATACCTGATGATTTTCGGCAGCCGATACTGACGCGGTATGCTGGAACGGCCGTGGACGGGATTACGCCTGTTCCGGGTGCCCCAGATGATGTGGATGCGAGAATTGAAATACGGATCAGGGAAAAAGTGCCCTGTCGGGTGGTTCAGGATGGCAATCGGATTTTCATCCGGTTTGATCCGGTCAATCCGTTACAGCCGGCCGAAAAACAAGTCGTGACCCCGGATCTGGAATCGGGTGACACAGATTTGCCCAAATATTCTGGAGAAAAGATCAAACTGGATTTTTTTGATACAGACATCAAAAATGTGTTCCGGATTCTCCGCAGTGTCAGCGGCCTGAATTTTGCCGTGGACAAGGACGTTCGTGGCAGGGTCACCATGACTCTGGAAAAACCGGTTCCCTGGGATCAGGTGCTGGACCTGGTGTTGAAAATGAACGGGCTGGGCAAGAAAATGGAAGGGGATGTGGTGCGCATCGCCACCATCCAGACCTTGAGGCAGGAAGAAAAAGATGCCCAGGACGCTGTCGCTGCAAAGAAAAAAGCCCTGGAACAGAAAAAAAGTCTGGCACCCCTGGTCACTGAATATATCCCCATCAGTTATTCAAATGCCAAAGCAGATATCGAACAGCAGATCAGCAAACTGTTGACTCCGGACCGCGGAAGTGTTTCCGTGGACCAGCGGAACAATATGATTATCGTTACCGACACCAGAGAAACCGTGGGCCGGGTCCAGGAAATGATTTACCGATTGGATACGGTCACCCCGCAGATCATGATTGAAGTCAAAGTGGTGGAAGTGACCAAAGACTTTTCCAGGAGCATTGGCGTGGGGTGGAACCTGACCAATGATCCTTCGGTGTTTTCCGGATTCGTCAATGACATGAACGTTTCTGTGAACACGCCGTTCGGTGCCGGCGGGGTGAGTGGGGATTTCTCTTTTTTCCGGCTGTTCGGGTCATCTGTCACGGCGCTGAACGCAAAACTGATGGCATCGGAAACCCAGGGGGATGCCCGGATTGTATCCTCACCTCGAATTCTGACCTTGAACAACAAAACAGCCAGAATCAAGCAGGGACAGGAAATTGCATACCTTGAACGGGATGATGCCGGTGGTTCCGCCGTGAATTTCAAAGATGTCGACCTGCTCCTGGAAGTGACCCCTCAGGTAACCCCGGACAAACGCATTTCCATGCGGGTGTTTCTGACCAAAAACGATGTGGCCGGATTTACGTCCGACGGGGTTCCCTATCTGGCCACCAATGAAGCAGAAACCGAGCTGCTGGTGAATGACAACGAAACCGTGGTCATCGGGGGAATCGTCAAAACCACGCTAAACGACGACAAAGAGGGCCTGCCGTTTTTGACCGGCATTCCCATCCTGGGAAATATGCTTCTGGGAAGCAGTAAAAAAGAAGATAAGCGAAACGAGCTGCTGATTTTTCTCAGTCCGTCCATTGTCCAGCTGGAGCAAAAAAGGCACCCCACCCGGCCGGCGAATTAATCCAGGGCGGAAAGACGCTCTCTGGCGGTCTTTTTCAGATCTGACCTGGCGGTTGCGTATTCCAGCACCTTCTGCCAGGACTGTCTGGCTTCCCGAAGCCGTCCTTTGGCCTCATATGCCCAGGCCAGGCCGGCATAAAGAACGGCCGCTTCCGGATGGGTTTCAAGACTGGTTTTCAGAACATCGATGGCCTTTTCTTCCCGGCGGGTTTCAAGAAACACCTGGGCCAGACCGTGGGAAGCGGTGACATACCCGGGCGATGCATCCAGGGCCTGAGAAAACCAGGATTCCGCCCGGATGTAATTTTGTTTTTCCAGATAGGCCCATCCCAGGTTGGAAAGGGGAAACTGGGGGGTGGGATATAACAGGTCTTCCAGCACCTTTTTAAAAGCCGGAATGGCCAGATCCCACTTTTTCAGGCGCAGAAAGGCGGCCCCCAGGTTGTTCAGGGCTTCCGTATAATCGGGTTTCAGATCCAGGGCTTGTTTGAAAACAGGGATGGCCAGGTCGTCCCTGTTTTTCCCCATATAGGCGAGCCCTAAACTGTTCAGCAGATACGGATCCTCAGGATGCATTTTCCGGGCTTCCAGGAGTCGGGACAGGGCAGCGGTATAATCGCCCTGCATCAGAAACGCTTCTCCCTGAATTTTGATGGCGTCTGCCAGTTTGGAATCCTCTTTGCCGGACATACCGGCGGTGCAGGCGCACAAGGAGAACCCAAGCAAAAAAATGCACAACGCGGACAGCTTCATGATATCACCTTTGTAAATAGAGGCGTCAGGGTTGAAGAAGCACATATTTGATTTGACGCGCCTCCAGAAACGATTGAATCATCGGTGTCACCGGCGTGCCGGCAACGAACAGCCGGTGTGATGATTGTTCGCCATAAACCCCTGGCAGCGTTTCCACGGTTCCCTGATACGAGAAACTGGGATGATGCCAGACATGGTATCCCAATGCGGATAACAGATGCTGAACCTGTTGCTGCCAGTTCTGTTTCGATGAAACGGACCATATTTTGAACTCCATTTGTTGAATGGACGCAATTCCCTGGCCGAAAATCATGCCGAAATTTAGCAGCAGGTCCGGCTGTTTCGGTATTTTGACCCGATCCAGCCGGACGGAAACCGGAATGCGGTTCACATGAAACCCGATGACCGCGTCAGGTTCATAATCGAATCCGGATTGTTCCAAAATATGGAAAATCTGTTTTCGCGACAGAGGAAGATCCGGGGCGGGTGGTTCGGGTTTCAGGCGGACCGGATGCGGAAGCAGGGTTTCAATGGGGTGGATTTTTGCATGCCCCCAGTAGGATAAAATGCTTTGACGCGCCGCCGGGTCTATCTGTTGAGATGATTGCCGGGAAAGAATCAAAATGGCGGCTTTGGGCGCATCGGTTTCAATCAAAGGCGTTGCGGTCAGATCCAGTTCAACCGCTTTCCGTCCGTTTCGGCCGGGAAAAAACAATGTCCCCTGGTGAAACAATTTGCCGTTGATGGTTCTGGCATATGCCTGCAACCCCTTCCATTGCGCTGAAGAGATCCCTGAACCAAGGGGTTCGGCCGGTATTCGGCGCCTTGAAACGGCACGGCCGGCCGGCTTTGGAATTTTTATCCGGGTGCTCGTGTGAATCCGGTGCGTGTCATGAAACTCCACCACTGGAATTTTCACTTTTCCATGCTTGTCCACGGTATAATCCTGCTTGTCTGACATTTTCAGCGGGATGAGAATCCGTGTGCCGGCAGCGATAATGTCAACGTTTTGAATATGGGGGTTGCATTGTTTGAAAATGGATATGAAAAAGGGAAAATCCTGTTCAGAGATTTCGCCTTTTTGTTTGAAAATTTTATACAGCCAGTCGTTTTTTTTGACGATATAGGGCTCACACAGGACTTCTCTGCCCTGATAAGTGATCACGGAATAGTGTTTGTAAGATGTTTTTATTTTTCGGGTATCTTCACCCCTTGCCGTTCCTGCCAAAGCAAGAAACAGGCTGGCCAGGCATGCCAGGGAAAGGATTCCAAAGGTTTTCATGGATCAATCAGGTGTCAGTTCCATTTTTTGCGCGATTTTGCTGGAAATTTCCTGAACAAACCGCGCAAATTCCGATTGTTCAAGGCGTTTTTCCTGGGACGGGATCAGGTCGGGATCATCCGGTGAAACCAGTTCCGGCCGGTTCACCCGTTCCGGGTCCGGCACGATGTGATAGGATTCCGGAATCCGGTTGCTGAAATACAGGTCCTGGAACTCGGAAAACTTGATGGCATGGGCCGTGGCATCCAGCACTGCGGTTTCGTTCAGGGCCACCAGGCCCATGCCCTTGGCTTTGACCATTCCGGCCAGGCATTCTCCCCCCTGGGTGCAGGCAATGTGGCCGTTCTGGTTGGCAGTGAGCTGCCAGTCCATGATGGCCTGTTCGGTTACCTGAACGAAAAACACATTGTCCTGCCCGGATGTCCGGTTGTATTCCTCGGCAATGGCCACCACCCGGGGCATGGATACGGGATTGCCGATCATGGCGGCCTGGGCCACACTGGGACGGGTATTCACCGGAGAAAACTTTCGCCGGGTCCTGTCCGGTTCCAGATAATACTGATACACCGGGTCGGCGTGTTCCGACTGAACCCCGATGATTTTGGGCAGCCGGTCGATGATGCCGGCGTTGAAAAATTTGAGAAATCCGTTCATCACCGCGGAAATATTGCCGGCATTGCCGATGGGCACCACCACCACCTTATGGGTCATGTCCCAGTCAAAATCCTGGGCGATCTCATAGGAATAAGATTCCTGACCCAGAATCCGCCAGGCATTCTTGGAGTTGAGCAACGCCACCGGATATCGGGAGGACAGATCTTCCACCACCTTCATGCAGTCGTCGAAAACACCGGGAATTTCAAACACTCTGGCGCCGCTGCCCAACGGCTGGGACAGCTGCTGTGCCGTGACTTTTTTGTGGGGCAGCAGCACGGCGGACTTGATCAGAGGCCCCAGGTAGGAGGCATACAGGGCCGCCGCCGCCGAGGTGTCTCCGGTGGAAGCGCACACGGCGATCACATCGGAAACCAGCCCCTGATCGATGAGATATTTGATGCTGGACAGGGCCGAGGCCATGCCCCGGTCCTTGAACGAGGCGCTGGGGTTCTGGCCGTCGTTTTTGTAGAAAAACCGGAGCCCGGCCTTTTCCTGGAGAAATTCGGACGCCTCCACCATCGGGGTATGGCCTTCCCCCAGATAGAGAATCGATTCCAGGGGAAGAATGGGGCCGATAAATTCGTGATACCGGTAAATTCCTTGTAATGCGGGAATCTTGAGCATCTTCCGGAAATCGAAGATCTGCTGCCACAGGGTGCCGGGCAGCTGGTGCAGCGTCTCCTGATCACGGTTGTGAATCATCAGGACCGCGTTGCATTCCGGGCACACATACAGCAGTTTTTCCACGGAATGTTCGGCGCCGCAGCCCAGGCACCGGTAAAACAGCTCGCCTTTGGGCTGGGGAACGAGATGGGGACGGATATGTTCGGGAAACAGGTCAGTTTTCATTTTTGATCGTTGTTTGACCTCCCATGTACGGGATCAGGGCATCGGGAATCTGCACCGTTCCGTCCGCCTGCTGATAGTTTTCAAGAATGGCGGCAAAGGTTCTGCCCACAGCCAGGCCGGAGCCGTTCAAGGTATGGCAGAATTCCGGTTTTTTCGCGTTTTCCCGCTTAAACCGAATGTTGGCCCGGCGGGCCTGAAAATCCAGGCAGTTGCTGCAAGAAGAGATCTCTCTGTATTTGTCCTGCCCCGGCATCCATACCTCGATATCATAGGTTTTGGTGGCGGAAAAGCCCAAATCCCCGGTGCACAGCGTCAAGACCTGGTAGGGCAGTTCCAGCCGCTGGAGGATGGTCTGGGCATTGGCCAGCATGGATTCCAGCTCGTCAAAAGAGGATTCCGGGGTGGTAATTTTCACCATTTCCACTTTGTTGAACTGATGCTGCCGGATCAGTCCCTTGGTATCCCGGCCGTAGGAGCCGGCCTCGGACCGGAAACAGGGGGTGTACGCGGTGAACTTACAGGGCAGGTCTGTTTCCGCCAGGATTTCACCGGCATAGATATTGGTCATGGGCACCTCTGATGTGGGAATCAGAAAGTAGTCCAGGCCCTCGAGTTTGAACAAATCCTCCTCGAACTTGGGCAGCTGGCCCGTGCCGGTCATGGTGGCGCGGTTGACAATAAACGGGGGCAGGGTTTCTTTGTACCCGTGTTCCCGGGTGTGGATGTCCAGCATGAAATTGATCAACGCCCTCTCCAGACGCGCGCCGGTCCCCAGGTACAGGGGAAAGCGCGATCCGGCCAGCTTGGCGGCCCGGCCCAGATCCAGAATGCCCAGGCTTTCTCCGATATCGGCATGGTCCTGAACCGGAAAGTCGAATGTCCGGGGGGTTCCCCAGGTCTTTTCCAGCCGGTTTTCCGTATCGTCTCTGCCCTGGGGCACATCGTCATGGGGCAGATTGGGCAGGGTGATCAGAAAAGACCGGATGTCGGTCTCGACCCCAGCCAGATCCTGGTCCAGGGTTTTGATGGTTTCCGAAACGGCTCGCATCTCCTCTATCCGGGACTGGGCATCCTGGCCGGACCGTTTCATCTTTGCGATCTCATCAGAGACCACATTGCGCCGGCGGCGAAGTTCCTCGATTTCCAGCAGCCGTTTTTTCCTTTTTTCTTCATTGTCAAAAAGAGCTGAAAAGTCAATGGGTGCGTTCCGTTTCTCCATCCCTTTTTGAACGGTATCCAGATGGTTGATGATATATTTTAAGTCCAGCATTTTTTCCCTTCATACTCGGTCGAATATGGATTGTCGTGTTGTCATGTCAAGGATTTGTTCGCCAAAGCTTCAAATAACATGGGACTTGTGAACAGTCAATGGATTATTGCATGTTGACAAGTGGGTGCTTGTGTATAATATTTTGAAAAATTTTTTGTTATAATTTAAGGGAAAATATTATGGAAGAGGTAAAGAACACAACCAGCAGCATTTTGGCGCAGGTGGCTGAAAAACTGGATGAATTGCCCCGGGCGGAGATGGAGGACAAATACAATCAGATCCAGACCAGGGTATTCGAATTTGCCAATTTCATGGAAGCCCAGATTTCTTTCATGTTTACATCCGGAAATGATCAGATTCCCATGGAGCCGATCATACGCAGGGCGCTTCACATTGAAAAAACCATTGTTCTACCGGTTTTCACAGACATGAAAAACGCGTTCAATATCTGCAAGATTACAGATTATGACAAGGATCTGGTGTTGAATAAAAATGATGTCCGGGAACCGGATACCGACAAATGCAAAAAAGTGTCCCTTGACGACATCGACATCGCGTTTATTCCGGGACTGGCCTTTGATGACAAGGGCGGCCGCATCGGATTCGGCAGCAATTACTACACCCGGCTGATCACAAGGCTGCCGGAAACCTGCCGAAAAGTGTCTCTGGCATTTGATGAACAGATCGTGGACCAGATCCAGATGGATTCCCGAAAACACACCGTGGACATCATCATCACGGACAAGCGGGTCATCTACAAGATATAACCAAAACATTGCGGGACGGGCCGTTGCCTGTCCCGCCCATGCCGGCTGTTGAAACTCATTCCATCCGCGTCAGCGTAGTCCGGGCTCTTTTCTTTATTAATGTAACGATATCATCCACCAGGCGGACTTTTTGATATCTGCTGATAAAATTCGCATGGACCCTGTCAATTTGACCGATCAATTTCAGACAAAAGGCGGTCAGCCGTTTCATGAGAACGGTGCTGCTTATTTTTATCTCTTGTGAAAACCGTTGCCAGTGTCTTTCCATGATCCACTCCGGCCTGTTTTCCCCTCCGATTTTCATGGCCAGCTTTTTTGACAGGTCTTCATAGATATCCGTGCACATCATGTCATACAAAGGGGCCAGCCGGACCTGCTTTCCCTGATACATCAAAGACAGGTTTTTTGCATGGCCGTCCATGTTCCCGGTTAAAAAATTGAAAAACACCCACCCCATCAACTGCTGAAGGTCTTTGATCGGATTGGCGGAATACACCCGGATCAGCTCAAAGCATGCCCGAAACCCGGGCCCGCCGTCGGCCTCATATTTCAGTTCATGGGAAAGTCCCATGGCCTGACACAGATCTTCCTGGTGAATCCGACGGATCACACCATTGTCCGGGTACCGGTCATATCGTTCTATTAATAACGCTTTTTGAGATTTTGCCTGGACAATTGAGACCGGCGGTACTGTCAAACCAAGGGCGCCTGCAAGCATCATACAGAAACATTCATTTTCAACGGAAAATTCAAAATGCGCCATGGCAGGTTTTAAAATAACGTTGCTTGGCGCCCCGTTCATCGGGATATAAAAGCCGGAATTTTTTTGGAAAAGAGCCAGTTTGTCCTGTGCCCCGGCAAGGGATATCCGGACTCCGTCCTGCCCTGCCAGCAAGGGCCGCCGGGGAATCTGCCGGATCAAATCTGAAAACTGTTCCTCCGGCAAAGACCGATACTGATACTGATCCGGTGATTCCGGTTTTTCCGATTCAGGCAGAATGGACAAGGCTCCGGCGCACTCCCCGCCGATCCGTTTCAGAAGCATGAAATCATTTTTATCGGAAATCCCGAGCTGTTTTGATATCAATGTCCTGACAGCGGCTTCGGGCAGCAGATTGGAAAAAAAAGATTTTACTGTATCATGCGGGAAAGCGCCTTTCTGCAGCGGCATGGAAATGGAAATCTGGAATGCTGCAGGTGAACCCAGCCATTCCTTGGAATAGCTGAATGAAAAGCGCCTTTCTGGATCTATGCTCAGATATCCGACCAGGCGTTGTTCATAAAAAACAGTCAGGGTTTCCAAGATCAGCCCTCTCCGCGCTTCACCAGATGAAGTTCAAGCCCTAAGCTGTTGAGCAGTTCAAACACTTTTCCCAGCTGGGCGGTTGCTTTGCCTTTTTCAATCTCTATGATAAATTTTCTGCCCACATCCGCGAACTCGGAAATCTCTTTCTGCGTCAGTTTAAGCTGTTTCCGCTCTTTGAGAAGGTATTGCCCCAGTTCTTCCGGATTGCTGATTCTGGTGGATGATTTCAACTGGACTCCCTTGAAAAAGTTTCTGATCTGATACTTTTAGCTGATCTGTCACTAAAACACAAGAAAAAGTTTCCGAACGGATACTTTTTTGATGTTTGATCCGAGATGTCCTTAAAAAGTCACCAATCAGGGACAAAGTCTGAGGCGTGTGGCCGCCGGTTCTGGTGTCGGTTGAGAAAGTGCCGGTCAGCTGATTCTGTCCTGCAATTCCTTGCACATGTATACGCGGTGATAACCCTGCTCTTTTTTCCGTTCCGTTTCCACATACCCCAGCCTCTTGTAAAATTCGATGTTTCCGGTCATCCGTTCGTTGGTGTACAGCGCCACCGCAGCCATCCTCATGCACCGGGCCTCCTCTTCCGCGCGGGCGATCAACTGCCGCCCCAGCCCTTGTCCTTGATATGCCGGATGAACCGCTACATTGTCCAGCAAAAGATGCCTGGTTTCCGTGATAAGGACAAGGACCCCGGCAACAGTCATCCCATCCACCAAAACGAAAACGCGATGCTGTTGAACCACTTTCCGGTAATCTTCCAGCATCGGCCGGGGTGGTTTGCCGATCCGACCAATGTAGTGGCAATAGGCCGCATCCACACATCCTGTGATTCCCGGCACGTCTTCAAGACATGCCGGCCGGATTTCTAGTTCCCCCTGATTCATCGATCCCGGTCTTTATGAACTACAATAGGACATTTCATCGGACCACCCCTATCATTTGAACTTCCTCATGATGCTTTTTTGTTCATACGACAAGGATCCTGACTCAGCGGCGGCGGGAACAAGTTGATGTGTGGTTCTGTGTAGCATTTGTCATTAAATATCTGACTGGATATTATGCCAAACTTCATTATATCTAAGTCGATCATAATGATTATCATTCAGAGGCTAAAATTTTCATAACATCTTTTCCGGCGGGGTGCAAACCTTATTTGCTTGATGGTGGCTGCGGATGCCTTAGCGGGCAGGGAATCGGGAAAGAGCGTCCAGTGGCGGGGGGTGGTGGTTGGTCGAATCCCATTTTGACGCGGTTTTTACAGTCTGTTGGGCGCGGCGCAGTCAAAAACGGCAAACTGTCTGAGGACATACCTGACCGCAGTTTTTGCCGTTCAGCTGTGCCGCGCCCTTACAGACTGTGAAACAAGGCAAAGGGTGAGACCAACTGCCGCCCCCCGCCACGGGTCTTCCGCACATTCGACAGTACGCTGCAAACCGGCACCGCTCGCCCGTAAATCACCCCACCCCCGCGGTATCTGCTTGACGCAAACCAGACATGCTGGTAAGAAGGACTGCATGAATGACGAACCCAAAAAATTCGCCCGGTGGCGCAAAGACATGGTGGAGCGCCAGATCATTGCCAGGGGCGTGACCGATCCCCTGGTGATCGATGCCATGACCACCGTCCCCCGGCATCTGTTCGTGAGCGAA
>Ga0180429_10001944_pt1 | contig 17288 bp, 12 predicted proteins | sample SS_ome_FD_132428 | JGI IMG/M metagenome (GOLD analysis project Ga0180429, IMG submission 132428) | Hypersaline lake sediment archaeal communities from the Salton Sea, California, USA - SS_1_S_1 metaG | ecosystem: Environmental > Aquatic > Non-marine Saline and Alkaline > Hypersaline > Sediment ...
CTTCCGCGATCTCCTGCATCAGGCGATCGCTGAAATACACCTTCTTCGACCGCTCCTTCCGCCGATACTCTAGCACTTCGTATTGGGCGATGGCGATTCCCCAAGCCGCGAAGTCCGTGCCTGGCTCAAATTGGTCAAACTTCCTCCACATAACGGAACAGGTTTCCTGCAAAAGGACCTCCGCATCCGGCAGGTGGGGGACCAAGGCGAAGATGAAGCCGAGAATCCGCCGCTCGGACTGCAGGATCAGCCGCATAAAAGCGTCTTCCTTGTCCAAATCGAGTTCTTCCGGGCAAGGTGTTTCGGGCAAATCCGTCACGATGGCACTCTGGATTGGTTTTCCGATTGGTCTCAGTCGATGAGCGCAAGAAGCGTGCCTATTACGGTAAACGTCGTTCTGCGACGCAGATTTGCGATCTTTCCGCAAAGACACACGGACTTCCGGCGATTTCTTGCCGGATTCCCCGTAAATCTCTCGGGGCCGGGGCAGTCACCTTATTGCGTCGACGGAGAATCCTTACTCTGCCTGTGTCAATCCACATTCAATCGCCGGCTGTGTTAATGTTCAAGACGCCGACGCAGTGACGGTGTACATCGCCGCCGGGACTTCCTCTGTGCCGGCTGGTCGTCAACTGCGAACAAAGCACGTTGATGAGTTGTTGGATGAGACCGTGCGTCGGATGATGGGTCGACGGAGAAGGTAGATGCTTCGTTCTAGTAACACATCTGGCAACAGTGGGCCAAAACGGCCCCGGAAGACTGCAAGGGATTCGAACCCTCAACCGACAAGTCGGCACCTAATTTCGAGTCAGGCTACTGAGAGCGGTAGTGTGTAGCAGAGTGTAGTTAATTGCCCTTAATTGCGGCCAATTTGCCGCGATTCTCGGTTATCCGCAAAGAAGACGAAAACCGACACAGAACTGGTGTTTTCCACCATTTTGGAAGCTTTCCATCGTACAGGTACTGCTTGTCGTCGGTCAAGAAGATGATGAAATTCGGCTTGCCGACCGTCTCATTCTTGGCCTTGGCCACGAAGGCCGTTGTGCAGCACGTCGCCAGCGTCAATGCGGAAAGTCCGCTTACGCTTGGGAATTTCGATCGAGTGTAGTTTCTATTCACGTGTTGTCCTTTCGGTTGACAGCACCAAACGGGTTCTTGTTCGTTCAACATGAAGAATGGCTCGTGACACCCGGTAATCTAAATCCGTGGTCGTCCCGAATCCGTGGGGAAAGACTTCACTGTGTATTGGCTCCCCACGGATTCAGGACGACCACGGATTACCTACTTCAAATGCTCAATGTCTTGCCACTGCAGCCCCAGCAGTTCCGCACTTCTGCGGTCCACCGCCAGCGGATCGAAGGCGGCTACCAGCTTGTTGACCGGCGGGTCGCAATGCGGGCCGCCCAGGTGGAAGTCGGGCATGCCGACGGTGGCGTCCATCAGAGAAAGATCGGGCGTTCGGTACCGGTTCAACTCGACGATCGATCGATGCATCTTGCCGTGGAAGACGGCCTTCTTCCAACTGCCGTATTGGCCCGAGTAGTGCTTCGGCGGCGCCAGCCCAATCATGTTCTTCAGCGTGCCGGTGATCTGCGAAAACGAATGTGCCTTCAGCACCGGCACCGAAATCAGGTAATGAGACATCGCGATCTCGGGCAGATACATCTGCGGAAAGACCGAGCAGTCACCGTTGGCGAGCTTCGTCAGCGGAGCATGATTCAGATCGACCAGTTCCACGTCCAGCCGCTGGGCCAGTTCTCTGTACCCGAGGCCGTCGAACACCTCGTCGGTTTCCAGGCTTGAATCGCCGCATCCTTCGCCGACGACGATCGCGGCCTTCGAACAGGATCGCACGTACTCGATCACCGCCGCGATGCACTCCGCCGGCGTCGTAATCGGCGGCGGCGAAGCGTTGATGAGGTTCGGCTTGATGAGGATGGCCGACTGACGCCGCAACGCTTCCGCGGCGCCTACGGCGTCGAAAACCACCGGGACAGACTCGGCGTAAGATACGAACTCGATTTCGGCGATTGTGTTCATCCGAATCCCTCTGTTTTGCGTCCATCGCACCTATAAAGCGTCCATCACGCCGCGCACGTAACCGACCGACTCGGCCAGGCCAGGCAGCGGGTCGTCGGGGTGTTCCTCGTACTCGAACGAGACGTAACCCTGGTAGTCGACGTCGATCAGCGCGCGAATCATGCCCGGCAGGTCCATTACGCCCCGTCCGCACGGCGTGGAGTGTCCCTGCTTGGCCGCCTCGGTGACGTCCTTGAAGTGAACGTCGAGTATGCGGTCCGCGCATTTGCGCGTCTCGGCCACCGGGTCACGGCCGTATCGTTTGGTGTGGCCGATGTCATGGCAGAAGCCGATCCGGGTGTCGAGTTGCTTGATCTTCTCGTAGCCGGATTCGGGCGTGGGGAACTGACTGTCGCCCGGTCCGTGGTTGTGAATGCAGACCTCGATGTCGTATTGCCGCACCTTCTCGTTGACCAGCGGGAGCATTTCGACGCTCGGTGCCCCGATGATCTTTATCATGCCGGCCGCTTTGGCGTACTCGAAGGCCAGGTCGACCTGCTCGGGGTTCTTCATTCCGATCACCCCACCGCCGTAGAGCGTGATCCCGGCCTCTTTGACCTTGGCAACAGCGGCGGCGATCTGCTCGGGCGAGGAGTTCAGCGGCAGGTGGAACGACTTCAGGCAGATGGCATCGAGCCCCACGCGTTTCGTCATGGCCAGCGTTTCGTCGAGATCGAACTTCCGCAGCGTATAGGAAGCCAAGGCCAGACGGAGCGGACGCGGGGGTTTTGACGCCGGTGGCTCGGCGGCGTCCGAACCGCCGGGCGTCAGACTGGCGCCCAGACACGCCAGGCCGGCCGCCGTTGCGGCGCCCGTCGATTTGAGAAACTCACGTCGCGAACGATTCTCTTCGTGTTTCATGGTATTGCCCTAGAGTTGCCATGGTTTGCCAAGTGCCACTGAAAAACAGTATTCCACCGCAGGGACCATTGTAGCATTTGTCGGCGACGTTGGCACCTTACCGCTTGCCGTCTTCGGAAGCCGCTGCGGGGATCTTGAAAACCCACGCGTATTGGCAAGGCAAGCGATCGATGGTCAACTGCGGTACTTCGATCACCAGCCGCTCGTTCTCCAATCGCCAAGGGACCGCGGCGTCGTACCCGAGCATGGTGATCTTTGTACCCGGCGCGGGCCGGGCGTCCGAAAGCGTGAGTGTTGCCCCCGGCCAGGAAGTGCAGATCGCGTACAGGTCGTTGCCCTTGGCCGTGTATCGCACGTCCTTCTTGTCGTCGGGAGCCGCCGGCCGGCGGCGCGTACCATAGATTGCTTCTCCGTTGACCGAGAGCCACTCGCCGATTTGCAGCAGCCGTTGCTGCATGATAACGGGGATTCGCCCGTCGCCGGTCGGGCCGACGTCCAACAGCAGGTTTCCGCCGTTGGAGGCCACGCGCACCAACATGGCGATGAGTTGCTCCGGCGTGTCGTAATCTCCGAGGTTTTCATTGCGGTTGTAGCCGTAGCTGTGTCCGATACCTCGATCTTCCTGCCAGGGGTGTTGCTTCCAGCCGTGACCGCCGCCGTATTCGCTCGAGAACACCATGCCGTGCTTGCCGCGGGTTTTACCCCAGCGATCGTTCGTGACCACGTAATCGCGCACCGGCGACTCGTTCAACAACCACGCGGCCAGCGGCTGCGACTGCCAGAACGTGAACTCGTGGTGCCATTCGCCGTCGAGAAAGATGAACCAGGGTTTGTACTTCGATACCACGTCTTTGAACTGCGGGTGGAGGTGTTCGGTGGCGTAGCGCCGCTGCACTTCGGGGTCCTTGGAAGAGTAGAGCGGGTGCCACCATTCCATCAGCGAGTAGTAGATCCCCGGCTTGAGTCCCTGCTTCCCGCAGGCCGCGTTCAATTCGCCCAGCAGGTCGCGTCGCGGCCCGGTGACAACCGCGTTCCACTTGTCGGTGTTGACGGTCTTCGAATAGGGCGAAGGCCACAGACAGAAGCCGTCGTGATACACGGCGGTGGTGACAACGTACTTTGCTCCCGAGCGGGCGAACAGGCCGGCCCAGGCGTCGGGGTCCCACAGCTCGGCCTTGAACTGTTCGGCGAACTGTTCGTACTTGAAGTCGGCGCCGTAGTTCTTCGCATGGAACTCGACCGTCGGTTTCTGACCCCGCGCCAGCTTTCCGCCGTACCATTCGGCGTATCCGCGATCCGTCCATGCCGGCACCGAGTAGGGCCCCCAGACCACGAAAATGCCGAACTTGGCCTCGTTGAACCACGCCGGCATCGGTGCCGTGTCGAGCGACTGCCAGTTGGCCTGATACTGCTTTCTCGGCGGTGACGCTTCTTGCTGCTGCGGTTCCGCGGCGCGAACTCCCATCGCCGCGCAAACTGCCATCACGGCCGGCAGAACCCTGAGTGCATTGCGATTCGTCATGAGTAGTCCTCGGTTCGTAGCGACCGCATTCATGCGGCCTTGCGTGTGATTCCGCCGCGCCGCCCGATGAATCGGGGCACTACGAACGGTCCGAAAAAGGGGACAGGCACCGTCGGCAAACGCCCCAACCACTTCAAAACCGGGCTCTCGACGGAGCCAGTCCCCATTTTCGGACTCCCGTCCTTACAGTTTGAGTACATACAGCTCGGTTTCAGGGTTCTTCGCTCTGTTACTCGAGCTACTACTTATCCTCTCCGTCGGTCAACCATCCGAGCGAGAATCGGGCAAAGGAGATTTTCTTGTATCCGTCGCGTTCCCAGAGGCAGCCGATGGTGCCGTCGCCGAGCACGATCAGGTCGGAGTAGGCCGAGCCGCCTTCGTAAACTCGCTTTGCCACGGGCCAGGTCTTTCCCTCGTCGTAGCTCAGCCGCACCGTGAGGTCGTTCCGGCCGGATCCGCCCGGTCCCGAGTAGAGAATCCGGTTCTTCGGCCGCAACGAATAGCGGTGGATGCTCGATTGGCAGGTGGGGCAGTAGATCTGCTCGTGGTGTTCGGGCCGCGACCACGAAAGTCCGGCGTCTTCGCTGTGGGCCAACGCCCGCTGGTTCTTGCCGAAGTAGTTTCGCATCGAAAGCAACAGCGACCGGTCGGCCAGTTCGACGACTTCGCATTCGTTCATGCCCAGGTCGGTCGCGCCGCCGAGTTTCCACGACTTGCCGTGATCGTCGCTGTAGAAGACCAGCGAACGCCCCTTGTTGCGCCAGTCGCCCCATCCCTTTTTGTCGCCACAGTCGCAGGGCACGACCAGCCGTCCGGTCGAGAGTTGGATACCGTGTCCCGGGCCGGTGGCGTACCAACCCCAATCCGGCCTCTTCACGTCGGCGGTGATCTCGAGCGGCGCGGACCAGCGCTTGCCGTCGTCGGTGCTGGAGGTCATGAACACGCGATCGTTGTTTCGGCAGAACGGCAACCACACGGTGCCGGTTGTGCGATCAACGACCGGGCAGGGATTGCCGATAGTGATCTTGGCCGCGTCGCCTTCTTCGTAAACGAGTTGCATCGGCAGCCATGTTTTGCCGCCGTCGGCACTACGCCGTAGCACCAGGTCGAGGTCGCCATGGTCGCCGCGGCCCGTCTTGCGCCCTTCGCAAAATGCCAACAGCGTGCCCTGGTTCGTCGACACGATTGCCGGAATGCGGTAGGTATGATAACCTTCCGAGCCGCTGATGAAGACATCGGTCAGTTCAGGGGCGTTGGCCGCAACCAACGCGTTGCAGGACGTCGCGGCGAGCAACAAACAAGAGGCCAGAAGCAATCGTTGCGCGGTCATCTGTGTTCTCCTCGGATTCATGGTAATCGGGGACTCGATCAGTTTACCCTATGTCGGGCGGGTGTCAACGTTCTCGGTGCCGGGGATAGGGGCATTGGAGACTGTCCGGCGGGGGGTGCTTTACAGACTTGCCTTTTTCGGTAGACTTGGCCGGAACTAGTTATTGCGTTAAGTCTCTGTTGAATCAGGAAGCAAAAAAATGGAAAAGCGTGTTTATAATTTTGCGCCCGGCCCGGCCATGCTGCCGCTACCCGCCTTGGAGGAGGCCCAGCGCGAGTTGCTTGCCCTGCCGGGCGTGGGCAGTTCGGTCATGGAGATCAGCCACCGGTCGAAGACCTTCGCCGATATTATTGAACGGGCGGAGGCCAACCTGCGCCAACTGCTGGCGATTCCCGACAACTACCGCGTGCTCTTCCTGCAAGGCGGGGCACAAATGCAGTTCGCCATGGTGCCGATGAACTTCCTTCACGGCTCGGGCAAGTCGGCCGACTACATCGTAACCGGAACCTGGGGGACGAAGGCAATGGCCGCGGCGAAGACCCTCGGCGACGTACGCGTTGCTTTTGACGCCGGCGAGACCAACTATGACCGGGTACCCGAACCGGCCGAGATGGATCTCGACCCCGGCGCCGCCTATGTCCACATCACCTCGAACGAAACGATCCAGGGCGTACAGTTTCCCGCCGAGCCGGAAGTGGGCAACGTGCCGCTGGTGTGCGACTCGTCGTCCGACATTCTCTGCCGGCCCGTCCCGGTCGAGAAATACGGCATCCTCTACGCCTGTGCCCAGAAGAACATCGGCCCGGCCGGGGTCACGCTGGTAATCATCCGTGACGATCTGGTCGATCGGGCTGCCGCCGGCCTGCCGCCGATGCTCAGCTACAAGGCGATGGCCGAGGGCAAGTCGCTGGCGAATACGCCGCCGACGTTCGCGATCTACATGGTCAAACTGGTAACCGAGTGGTTGCTGCGCGAGGTCGGCGATCTGGAAAAAATGGCCGAGATCAACCGGCAGAAAGCCAAGCTGCTTTACGATGCCGTCGAACGGTCGGACGGTTTCTACCTGCCCCATGCGCAGCCGCGGTGCCGCTCGATCATGAACGTCCCCTTCCGGCTGGCCAACGCCGAGTTGGCCGGGCCGTTCCTCGAACAGGCCGAGAAACAGGGGCTTGCCGAGTTGAAAGGTCACCGATCGGTCGGCGGCTGCCGGGCGTCGATTTACAACGCCATGCCACGAGAAGGCGTCGAAGCCCTGCGCGATTTCATGCTCGGCTTCTGCGAGAAGAACAGATAGTACCGCCAGGCCAGGTTGCCCGCGGTCTAACAGTTCCTTGGTATTTCCAACTCTTCGACCTGCCCGAGATCAGAGCGGGGCACCGGCGAAAGCTCCGGCACGGGGCGACTCGACAGCATCCCCAAGTGAACGACCAGGGCCTTTGCGGAGATGCGGTCGTTCTGATACTGCTCCAACTGGTATGCCATCACGTTGCGCAGGCACATTTGCTCCCATAGCTCTTTCTCGCGGCGCCGCGTAGCACGTTGATAACCCACGAACGTTTCGAGTTCGTCGGACGACAACAGCGTGGTAGTCACGCCGATGTAGATCAAGATGCCGGCGGCGGAAAACGTCCCCAGCCAGAGGTTCGAGAATACCGAGGCGGCAGCCACCGCCAAAACCGACGCAATCACGGCCAAGGCCGATATGCCTGCACTGAACTGCCGCACGTTGGGTATCCCCCGATGAAGAGAAAGGGCCAACGCAGCCGAGATCAACAGCCTTGCCAACTCGACAAGAAGCAGCGCCCAGTTCAACGTGATCAGGGCAAAAGCCAAACAGATCGTGGCGAAGCCGAGCGGAAAGGCGTAGAGCGAGAAGACGACCTTCCAGGCCTCGCTAAGCTCCAACTGCGAGGGCAAGCGCACTTCCATTGCGCGAAATTCCGCAAAACGGATCCGCATCGCCGGAAATTGTTGCAGCTTTGCGATCAGTTCGCGGGCCCTGGCCGCTTCACCGTGACCGTTGCCCGAGAAACCACGTCCGATGCCGCTATCATCGCGTGTCCTCAAAGCATGTTGCTGCCCGTTGCCCGCTACGCTCACCTTGGTGGATATCATGAGGCACTTCCCCGCGACGAACGACACGTTCGAGTAGACAAAAAGACATATACGAGACGTAAATCCCAGCCGTACTATTTCGTTTCATCATACCCTGAAAGCGACCCATTTTGCAAGCAACCGATCGGGAAATTCACGAAATATGCGCAGAATCCAGCCCGACAACCACCCGACAGGGGCGGGTTTCCGCCTGATCGTCGATGTCAACCCCCTGCCAGGGCGGAGTCTCGCAAGATCTCCGCGGCTCGATCTACATCTCGCTCCGTCAGGCCGAGATGCGTGACCGCCCGAATCGTCGTCCGGCTGGTCGCCAACATCAGCAACCCGCGACGTTTCAGGGCCGTGCAAAACTCCGCTGCGGTTCCCAATGCCGGGTCCACGCGGAAGAACAGCAGGTTCGTGTCTATCGAGTCATCGGCGAGTTGCAGCCGATCGATCTGAGCGATTGCCTCGGCTAGTCGCCTGGCGTTTGCGTGATCGTCGGCCAGACGTTCGACGTGGTGATCCAAGGCATATAAAGCCGCGGCGGCCAGCACGCCGGCCTGGCGCATTCCTCCGCCGAGGACCTTCCGATGGCGCACGGCCTCGTCGATCAACTCTCGCGGGCCGGTCAGCGCCGAACCGACCGGGGCTCCCAACCCCTTGCTGAAACAGACGCTGACCGTGTCGAAGTGCCGCGTCCATCGTGGGGCCTCAATGCCGGTGGCCACTATGGCGTTGAACAGTCGGGCGCCGTCGAGGTGTGTTCTCAGCCCTGCATCGTGAGCCCAGCGACAGATGGCCTCGACAACGTCATACGGCTGAATTTTTCCTCCGCCGCGATTGTGCGTGTTTTCCAGACAGACCAGCCGCGTGCGGACGAAATGCGGGTCGCCGGGCCGCACAAGTTCTTCCAATTGTTCGAGGCGCATCACGCCGGCGACGCCTTCGACCGGCCGAGCGGACACGCCGAAAAGCTGCGCATAGCCGCTTTGCTCGAAGTTATAGATGTGGCAGCCCGCCTCGCAGATCAACTCGTCGCCCGCTCGGCAGTGCAACCGCACGCCGGTCAGGTTCGACATCGTACCCGACGGCACGAACAGGGCGGCTTCCTTGCCGAGCATTTCTGCAATCCGCTCCTGCAAGCGGTTGACGGTCGGATCGTCGCCTAAGACGTCATCGCCGAGTTCCGCTTCAGCAATCGCCGCACGCATTGCCGGCGTCGGCTTGGTGACAGTATCGCTGCGGAAATCGAGTGTCTCGGTTGGCATAAAGAAATCCTCCCATGGCTGACTACGGTCGCCATTATCTCCGACCTCCCGGTCAACCACAAGGTTATCGAGTGCGGCCCAACAAGGCGTCGGCCCGATGGTTCCACTTCCCATCATCAGCGTCGGCCGATATCATAGTGGATTCGGTCTACCGAGTTACCTGAGTGTGGCCGGCAGCCACAACCAGACTTGCCCATTCTCAAGATGCGTGCAAATATCAATGAACACCGACGAACTGCGTGAAAGGTACCTGGCGTTCTTCGAGACCAGGGGTTGTGTCCGCCGTCCTAGTGACGTGCTGGTCCCCCGTTTGGACCCGTCGGTGCTCTTCACTCCCGCCGGAATGAACCAGTTTAAGGACCATTTCCTCGGCCGGTGCAAGCTGGAATTCACCAGGGCAACCACTTGCCAGAAGTGCCTCAGGACCGGAGACATCGACAACGTCGGCCGGACGGCGTACCACCACACGTTTTTTGAGATGCTGGGCAACTTCAGCTTCGGCGACTACTTCAAACGGGAAGCGATCAACTGGGCCTGGGAGTTCCTGACCGACAAGCAATGGCTCGGCATCGATCCGGAGCACCTCTCGGCGACGATCTATCTGGATGACGAGGAGGCTGCCGAGGTCTGGCTTTCCGACGTCAAGCTGCCGCCGGAACGATTGCAGCGCATCGGCGAAGAAGAAAACTTTTGGCCGGCCAGCGCCCCGAGCAAGGGCCCCGACGGCGTTTGCGGCCCCTGCAGCGAAATCTACTACCACGGCGAGTTTGGCGAGGTCGAGATCTGGAACCTTGTTTTCACGCAGTTCAACCGCGTAGGCGACCCGCCCGACAACCTCCGCCCGCTGCCGAGCAAGAACATCGATACCGGCATGGGACTCGAACGCACGGCCGCCGTCTTGCAGGGCGTGGAGACGAACTTCCACATCGACGTGCTCCGCCCACTGGTGGAGGCGGCCGGCGACGTCTGTTCGCTCCAGTACGACCCGCGCACTGAAGACGGCCGCCGCCTGCGGCGGATCGCCGACCACGTGCGCGCCTGCACGTTTGCCATTCACGAGAACGTCTATCCGGGCCCGAACAAGGAGAAGTACGTCATCAAGCGGCTGCTGCGCCGGGCGGTGCTCGACGGACACCAACTGGGCGTCCGCGAGCCATTCCTCCACAAGCTCGTCGGCAAGGTTGCCGAGATGATGAAGAACCCTTATCCCGAACTCGGCGAAACGGTTGCTCGCGTGGCCGGCGTGATCGAGAACGAGGAGAGCAACTTCCTCTCGACGATCGACGCCGGGTTGGAGCGTATCGGCCGGATCTTCGAGCAGATGAAGCAGGCCAAGCGCGGCATGGTCTCCGGCGAGGAAGCCGCCGACATGTTCCAGACCCACGGGTTCCCGCCCGAGTTGTTCGAGGCCATGGCGGCCGAACACAACCTTACCTTCGACTGGGACGGATACCACGGCGAAATGAAGCGACACGGCATCGAGTCGGGCGGTGGCCAGGTCACCGACGTGATAGTCTCCGGTCCGCTCGACCCGCTGAAGAAGGCCCTGCACGGCAGCACCTTCCTCGGTTACGAAGTGCGGGAAGTCGACGACGCCAAAGTGGTCGGTATCGTGGCCGGCGGTCAATTGTGCGACAAGGCCGACGAGGTAGACCACGGGCGCCCGATAGTTGTCGTGCTCGATAAGACCCCGTTCTACGGCGAAATGGGCGGGCAGGTCGGCGACACCGGCCGCCTGCGCGGCGAGGGCTTTCAGTTCCGGGTGACCGACGCCAAGGTCGACGGGGCCTTGATCTTGCACGTGGGACATCTGCGATCGGGTGAGATCCATCTGGGAGACAGGGTTGCCGCGCAAGTGGATGCCGATCGGCGCCAGGCGATACGCCGGGCCCACAGCGCCACGCACCTGTTGCACTACGCACTGCGCAAGACGCTCGGCCAGCACGCCGAGCAGCAAGGTTCAAAGGTCCACGACGATCTGCTGCGGTTCGATTTCACGAATCCCTCGGCCGTTGCCGCGGAAGATTTGGCGAAGATCGAGGACGAGGTGAACGCCCGAGTTGTCGAAGCGGCCGCGGTCGTTTCCGAGAACCTGCCGCTGGCCGACGCCCGCAAGGCCGGGGCGATCATGCTCTTCGGCGAGAAGTATCCCGACGTGGTGCGGATGGTCTCGGTGGGTGATTTCAGCAAGGAATTGTGTGGCGGCACGCACCTGGAGAACACCGGCCAGATCGGACTGGTGAAGATCGTCGGCGAGGAGAGCGTGGCGGCCGGCACCCGGCGTATCACCGCGCTGACCGGACCGGCTGCGCTGAAGAGCGTCCGCGGCAAGGAGGCGGCCCTGGCCGCGGCCGCGGCCGCGTTGAAGATTCCGCCGGAGGCTCTACCCGGCCGGGTGGAGACATTGGCCAAGGAAGTTCGCCAACTGAAGAAGAAGCTGGCCGCCGGCGCGAGGGTCGAGGGGCCATCGGCCGAGCAACTCCTGGCAGAGGCGGTGAAGGTGTCCGACGCCAATGTGATCGTTGCCGAGGTCCCCGGCGCCGAGGCCAACGTGTTGCGTCAACTGATAGATCAAATCCGCCGCAAAGGAGCACCGGCCGCCGTGATGCTGGGTGCCCGACAAGACGAAGGCAAGGTGATGTTGGTGGCCGGGCTCAGCCGCGACCTGGTGGAGCGGGGCGCCGATGCGACATCATGGATTAAGCAGGTCGCCGGGATCGTCAAAGGCGGCGGCGGAGGCCGTGCCGACATGGCCCAGGCCGGTGGGAAACTGCCCGATAAGCTCCCCGACGCACTGGCCGCGGCGAGAATTGCCATTGAAGAGATGTTGTCATAGCTCGCCATGCCGAAACTCACCATCGATCAAACTGAAGTGGAAGTTCCCAACGGGGCAACCGTCTTGGATGCCGCTCGGCAATTGGGGATCGACGTGCCCACGTTGTGCCACATGGAAGGATGCGAGCCGTCAACCTCGTGCCTGGTCTGCATGGTGAAGATTCTCGACCCGGGCATTCATGGCCCGGGCAAGTTGGTTCCCTCGTGCGGCACGGTGGCGGTCGACGGCATGCGGATCGAGAGCGAGACCGACGAAATCCACCAGGTACGGCGCGCGGCGTTGGAACTGCTGTTGAGCGATCACCTGGGCGACTGCCTGGCCCCGTGCTCGCTTGCTTGTCCGGCACGGATGGACATACCGCTGATGCTCCGCCAGATAGCGGCCCGTGATCTTCCCGGCGCGATCGCGACGGTCAAGCGCGACATTGCCCTGCCGGCCGTGTTGGGACGAATTTGCCCGGCACCTTGCGAGAAGGCTTGCCGGCGTCGCCCGGCCGACGGTGCGGTGGCGATCTGCCGGCTGAAGCGGTTCGTGGCCGACGTCGACCTTGACGGCGGTGATCCGTACCGGCCGGCGTGCGAACCGTCGACCGGCAAGCGCGTAGCCATCATCGGCGCCGGGCCAACGGGCCTTGCCGCCGCGTACTATCTGGCCCGGGCGGGGCACGAGGTCACAATCGTCGATGAGAACGGCTGTGCCGGCGGGCGTTTGCTCCGGGAAACCAGCGAGGACGAACTCCCCCGCAACGTGCTTGCAGCCGAGATCGAGACCATACTCGCGTTGGGAATCGAACTACGCAGCGGTGTGCGAATTATCGACAAGGCGGCGTTCGAGGATCTGCGCAACCGCTTCGACGTCCTCTTGATAGCTGCCGGCGCAACCGCCAAGGACCAGGCCGGGCAGTGGGGATTGGCGGCCACTTCGCGCGGCCTGAAGGTGGAAAAGGGAACGCATCGGACCGAACTCGAAGGCATCTTCGCCGCCGGCAACGCGATCCGCGGCAAAGGTCTGGTCGTCCGCAGCGCGGCCGACGGCAAAGAGGCCGCCACCGCCATCGGCCAGTTGCTGGCCGGGCAACCGGTCGTCGGACAGCCGCGGCCGTTCAACTCGAAGATCGGCCGCCTGGAAGCGGACGAGCTTGCAGAACTGGTATCGGCGGCCTCGGCCCAACCACGCCGCGAAGGGGACGACGGTTTCGACGAAGAGCAGGCCTTCGAACAATCGGCCCGATGCCTGCATTGCGACTGCCGCAAGCTGCACTCCTGCCGGCTGCGAAAGTACGCGGCCCAATACGGCGCCGACCCGGCGCGCTACAAGGCCCAGCGACGACGCCTGCAATTCGACCGCCGGCACGCCGAAGTGATCTACGAGCCGGGCAAGTGCATCGATTGCGGCCTGTGCATTCAGATTGCCCGGGCCGCCGGCGAGCCGCTCGGCCTGACGTTTATCGGCCGAGGGTTCGACGTACGCGTCGGCGCACCGTTGGGCGGTTCACTCGCCGAATCGCTACAAAAGGCCGCCGCCGAGTGCGTGGCCGCTTGCCCCACCGCCGCACTCTCCTTCAAGTAACTCAAACTGTAAAGACGGGAGTCCGAAAATGGGGACTGGCTCCGTCGAGAGCCTGGTTTCGAAGCGGTTGGGGCGTTTGTCGACGGTGCCTGTCCCCTTTTTCGGACCTTGCAGTCGTAATTGTAGTTGGTAAGCTTACAAGCAAGGGGCGAACGAGAAAAACCGGAAGGAGTGACGAGATGATGATGCACACAGGCGGATTGAGAGTTTGGTTTGTCTTGGCTCTGGCAACTACGATGCTCGCCGGCACCGCGGCGGCCGACTCGATCTCGGCCGACTCGATTTACGAGGCCACCGGTGTTCAAGGCGGGCTGGTCGTGCATCTCGGCTGCGGAGACGGCCGTCTGACGGCGGCTCTGCGGGCGACCGACCGCTATCTGGTCCAGGGGCTCGATACCGACGCCGACTGCGTGGCCAAGACGCGCGGACTGCTTCACTCCAAAGGCATCAACGGGCCGGTCTCCGCCGACGTGTTCGACGGCCGGCGATTGCCGTTCGTTCGCGACCTGGTGACCCTGCTTGTTGCGAGCAATCTGGGCCAGGTCACGATGGATGAGGTCCACCGCGTGCTTGCCCCGGGAGGCGTTGCATATATTCAGCAGGACGGTGCCTGGAAGAAGACGGTCGAGCCCAGGCCGGCGGATATCGACGAGTGGTCGCACTTCCTGCACGACTCCGGCGGCAACGCGGTGGCCAACGACAGACAGGTCGGGCCCCCGAAGCGTTTGCGCTGGGTATCCGCGCCGCAATGGTGCCGCAGCCACGAGTATCCCAGCAGCATGGGCGCCGTGGTCGTTGCGGGCGGACGCGTGTTCACAATTTTCGATGAAGGTCCCACCGGCGTATACAAGAACCTGCTGCAACGCTGCAAACTCGTCGCCCGAGACGCGGCCAACGGCGTTTTACTATGGAAAGTTCCGTTGATCCGATGGCAAGCCAAGTTCGGCACCGGCACCGGAAACCGATGGCAAATACATCACACGATACCCCGCCGACTGGTTGCCCAGGGCGACCGCGTCTACGTCACGCTCAGTTTCCTCGACTCACCCGTCTCGGTGCTCGACGCGGCGACCGGTCAGGTCCTCACCGAGGCCCTGGAAGGCACGCGGGGTACCGACGAGATAGTCCTCTCCGACGGCGTTCTGATTGCAAAGATCACCAAGGAGCGTTCCGTGGGAGCCACCACCCGGTTTGGAAAGGACGCGCTGGACGATACGCTCGCGGCCGTCGACGTAACCACGGGCAAGCAACTCTGGCGCAAAGAGAACACCCGCGTGGTGCCGTATGCCTTGTCGGCCGTGGATGGACGAGTCGTCTATCACAACATGGACGAACTCGTCTGCCTCGACGCGAAGACCGGCGACACCCTGTGGCGTGCCCCCAACAACATCGTGTCGACCGTCGGCGGAGGCAGCACGTTGCTCATCGTTGACGGCGTGGTGGTCTATCACGGCCACGGAGAGCCGATCGCGGGCGCGGCCGAAAACGTGCAAGTTAAGGGCAAAGCCAAAAAGAAAACGTCTAGGGGACTCTACCTAACGGCGTTCTCGCTCGACGACGGCAAGCTCCTCTGGCAGCATCGCGGCCGGATAGGCTGCGCCGCCGCGTGTACGCAACCGACCGACGTGTTTGTCGCCCACGGGATTGTCTGGTGCGGCGGATCGCTCGAAGGACGCGACCTGCGGACCGGTGAGGTCAAGAAGACGCTGTCGATCGGCAAGCTGATCTCGCCCGGCCATCATTATCGCTGCCATCGCAGCAAGGCGACCGAACGTTTCCTGATCTGGCCCAAGCGAGGCGCCGAGTTCGTCGACCTCGAAGGTAACGACCACATGCGGAACGATTGGCTCCGGGCCCCATGTTTCACGGGCCTCACGCCGGCCAACGGGCTTCTGTACGTGCCGACGAACCAATGCTTCTGCTACCCGGGCGTTAAGGTCTCCGGGTTCCTCGCGATGTCGGCGGAAACGCCCGACGCTTTGAACGCAGCCACCGAGGCCAACCTCCAGCGAGGCAGCGCCTACGGCCAGATTCCGGATTCCCAGTCTGGAGCGATCGATCCCAACGACTGGCCCATGTATCGCCGCGACGGACAGCGAAGCGGTTCGACGAGCATGCCCGTGCCGGCGGAACTGACCAAGCGATGGGAGATCCAACTGGGGTGCCGTGGATCGCAAGCGGTGATCGTGGGCGATCGGCTCTACGTGGCCGAGAAAGAGACCCATCGCATTCGCTGCTTCGACGCGGCCAAGGGCAGCGGCGTCTGGGACTTCACCTCCGGCGGGCGGATCGATTCGGCGCCGACGATCCGCGGAGGCCGGGTGTTGTTCGGTTGCCGCGACGGCTCGGTCTATTGTCTGCGCGCGACCGACGGGGAATTGGCCTGGCGTTTTCGCGCGGCACCCGACCAGCAACAAACGGTCTCTTACGACCAAGTCGAGTCGCTCTGGCCGGTACAGGGTAGTGTGCTCGTGCAGGATGGGGTGGTCTACTTCGCCGCCGGGCGGTCGTCGTTTCTCGACGGCGGGATCATCGCCTATGCCCTCGACGCGAAGACGGGCAAACCGCTCCATCATCACCTCTTGGAAGGCCCGTGGCCAAACATAATGGAAGACACCGGCGCCCCGTTTGCCATGGAAGGCTCGCTGCCCGATCTGTTCGTCGGCGACGGCAAGGACGTCTACATGCAGCGGGTCAAGTTCGACGCCGAACTGAACCGCCTTCAGACGCCACAGGGAAGCTCGCTGGGCGAGTTGGACATGGGCGTCAACCACCTCGTGGCCACGGGCGGGTTCCTCGACGACAGCGGGTTCGACCGGCTGTTCTGGATGTACGGCAAGCGGTGGCCCGGCTTCTACTTCGCACAGCAATCGCCCAAGGCAGGGCAACTGGTGGTCTTCGACAATAGCACTACCTACGCGGTGAAGTATTTCTATCGCCGCATCCAGTGGAGCCCCGCTTTCTTCCCCGGCCAACACGGGTATTTGCTGTTCGCCGACGATAATGATAACCAGCCCGTCTTCCTCGAAAAGGGGAAGAAGTTTCTCGAGTGGCTGCCTAAGGAGACGCAGAGCGATAGTCACCGGCGTGGCGGACGCGGCGTCGAGAAGGGTACCGGCTACGTGCGCGAACAGCCGGCGAAGTGGCAGAAGATGATCCCGCTTCGCGTTCGCGCCATGTTGCTGGCCGGCGATCGGTTGTTCGCGGCCGGCACGCCCGACGTGCTGGACCCCGAAGATCCGCTCGCGGCCTTCGAGGGTCGGGCAGGCGCCATGTTACAGGTCTTCTCGGCCAAGGACGGCGCGCTCTTGGAGTCGCAACGGCTGTCGTCGCTGCCGGCGTTCGACGGGCTGTCCGCCGCCGGCGGGCGACTCTACCTGGCCACTGCGGACGGCAAAGTACTCTGCTTCGAGTAGAGAGGGGGGACAGACCACTTTCTTCTCCCAGAAAAGTAGCCTGTTTCTCTTTGATCCCCAGGAAACAGTTCTGACCCCTTTTCTCCCGTTCGAACTGAAGGAGAACGAGGACCTGACGCTGCGCGTCTTCATCGACAAGAACCTGGTCGAGGTCTTTGCCAACGACCGTCAGGCGGCTGTGTTCGTCCATCGGCACATCCGCAAGAATCCGAACATCCGCCTATTTGCCAAGGGAGGCAGCGTGAAGGTCAAGCACGTCACCGCGTGGAAGATGAAGACGATCTACTACTCCGACCCCGTTCATTGTTCA
>Ga0180429_10001945_pt1 | contig 17283 bp, 16 predicted proteins | sample SS_ome_FD_132428 | JGI IMG/M metagenome (GOLD analysis project Ga0180429, IMG submission 132428) | Hypersaline lake sediment archaeal communities from the Salton Sea, California, USA - SS_1_S_1 metaG | ecosystem: Environmental > Aquatic > Non-marine Saline and Alkaline > Hypersaline > Sediment ...
CGGCGGTCCAGCGTATTCGGGACTATATCGCGGCGGGGGATGTCTACCAGGTGAATCTCTCCCAGCGCTTTGAAACACGGTTCCAGGGAAGTCCCTTCGGCTTTTTCCGGGCATTGTATCAAAAAAATCCGGCCCCGTTCTTCGCGTTCATGAACGCCGGCCACCATCATCTGGTCTCCACCTCCCCGGAACGCTTCCTGCGGCTGGACGATCGTCATGTTGAGACCCGGCCCATCAAGGGCACGCGACCCCGCCGGAGCGACCCCCGCGAAGACAACGCCATGCGGGAAGAACTGGAAGCCAGCACCAAAGACGACGCCGAACTGTCCATGATCGTCGATCTCCTGCGCAACGACATCGGCCGCGTCTGCCGGGGCGGATCGGTGCGGGTGACGGCCCATAAAACCGTCGAGGCCTATGCCAATGTCTATCACCTGGTATCAACCGTGGAGGGCGAGCTGGCCGACGATCGGGACAGCATCGATCTCCTCCAGGCAACCTTTCCGGGGGGGTCCATTACCGGGTGCCCGAAGATACGCGCCATGGAAATCATTGACGAACTCGAACCCGACCGCCGGCACGTCTACACGGGGTCCATCGGATTCATCAGCTTCCACGGAACCCTGGACCTGTCCATCGCGATCCGCACGGCCGTTATCCATCAGGACCGCATGGCCTTTTCCGTGGGTGGCGGCATTGTCTACGATTCGGACCCCACCGACGAGTATGAAGAAACCCTGCACAAAGGACGCACCCTGGTGAACGTCTGTGCCGAGTGCGCGCCATTGACGGTAAGGCCTGAGAAGATCTGGTTTGACGGCCGTATTTGTGACGCCGGGAAGGCTCACCTGCCGGTCGGCGACGAGGGGGTCCGCTATGGGTTCGGCTTCTTTGAAACCATCCGCGCCGCTGACGGAACAATACCGCTCCTGGCCCGGCATCAGGCCCGCTGGGAAGGAAGCTGGCAAACACTCTTCGGCGGCCCGCCGCCGGATATCACCTGGGAGGCCGTGATCCGCCAGGTACTGGAACACAATCAGCTATCCGCCGCCACCGCCTGCGTGCGCCTGACCGCCACCCGGGGGCAGCCATCGGAAGCTCCCGGCTACCACCTGATCGTCACGGCCCGTCCCTATCGCCATCGTCTGCAGGTGCTGGATGCGGCCGGTCTGGCGTTGTTCGTCTATCCCGAACCGCGCCAGACACCCCTCGCCGACCACAAGACCCTCAATTATCTTTTTTACCGGCAGGCCGGCCGGTGGGCACAGGCCAAGGGGGCCGACGAAGCGGTGATTGTCAACCCGGACGGCACCCTGTCCGAAACCAACACCGCCAACCTGCTGGCGGTCCGCGGACGCACGGTCTATCGCCCGCGATCGGCCCATGTTCTGCCGGGCGTCATGGAAGCCTGTGTATTGGAACAGCTGACCGCGATGGGATACCAGATCCGGCACAAGCCGATGTATCCGGTGGACCTCTACGATGCCGATCAGATTCTGCTGACCAACGCCTTGATGGGCTGCGTGCCGGCGATCACGCTGGACGGTTGCCCGCTGCCGGCCCCGGCCCCTCTGGCCGATACGATCAACGACACGATTTTCGGGGAAACCTGCGTGCGCGAAAAGACGTGACCGCGGGGGGTGTCAACCGCTGAGGACGTGTTTGGCGAGATGCCCCAGTTCCGGAAAAATCAGGGCCTTGCAGGCCAGCTTGCAGGCATTTAGGCTGCCGGGCATGCAGAAGAGCAGGGTTTGTTCGATGAGCCCGGCGGTGGCCCGGGAAAGCAGGGCGGACGAATCGATTTCCTCGTAGCTCAACTGGGCAAACAGGGGCCCGAAGGCGGTCAGCTCCTTGTGGAGAAGAGGGCGCACCGCCTCGATGGTGACGTCGGCGGGACCGATCCCGGTCCCCCCGGTGACGAGCAGGGCATGGGGCCGGAAAGCCGCAACGATTTCCTGCACGTGAGAAACAATGGCCGGCGCATCATCGGTTACGACACGGTGATCCACCACCTGGTGGCCTTCCCGGGCCGCCCGGCGGGCCATCCACTGGCCGCTTTTGTCTTCCTTGATGCTTCGGGTGGTGGACACCGTCAGGATCGCTACCCGTAGATGCCGCAAGGCCGCTGCTTTGTGTTCGTGTGTTCCCATGACTAATCCTGCCGTTCTTCGATAAGCACCTTGTCTTCGCCGTCGTTTTCACGCAGGCCGACATTGATCATCTCGGACCGGCGGGTCTCGATAAACCGTCCCACATAATCCGCCTGAATGGGCAGTTCACGGTGCCCCCGATCCACCAAGACCGCCAGTTCGATGCGGTCGGGGCGCCCGAAGTCCATGATGGCGTCCATGGCCGCACGGGTCGTGCGGCCCGTGAAAAGGACGTCGTCCACCAGGATGATTTCTTTGCCGTCTACGGAAAAGAGAATATCCGTGGCCTGCACCACCGGATGGTGGCTGATGCGGGTCCAGTCGTCACGATAAAGCGTGATGTCCATATCGCCGGTGGCCACGGTGGTGCCCTCGATGGCGCGGATATTGTCCTGAATCCGCTTGGCCAGGAAAACACCGCGCGTCTGGATACCGATCAGTGTCAGGTCGGCCGCCCCTTTATGAACCTCCAGGATGCGGTGCGTCATCCGGACAATCGTGCGCTCGATATCCTTGGCATCCATAACCATTTCGCTTTTGCTCATGCTGGTCTCCTGTGGGAGCTTTCGGAGGCTTGCCGGTTGGAAAAAATTTCGCCGATACCCGATTGCCCGGGCAAAACGCCTTACTAATTGGCTTATATCATTCGCCGAAGGGAGATCAAGCCTATTGTCGGCATCCTGGGTCTATATGGCCCGGCGCCACGCAAATCGCCTTGCCTTGGTTTTCCGTTTCCACTATGATAGGTCCTTCCAAATCATCGATAACGCTATAAAAACACTTAACGATCACCGGTATCCGACCTGATGGGTTCCGGCTTTGAGACACGGCATGACCCATCCCGCCATCCCCCCTTGTTCCGGCATCATTCTGGCCGGGGGCTTGAGTTCCCGTTTCGGCGGACGCAACAAGGCCTTGATCGAATGGAAGGGACGGCCGCTTCTGGCGCACATCCGGCAGGCCTTCGGCGATTTATTCCAGGAAATCATCCTGGTGACGAACGCTCCCGGGGCTTTTGCCGAATGGGACATGACCCTAGTGACGGACCTGTTTGCGGAACGCAGCTCGCTGACCGGTATTCATGCCGGACTTTTTTACGCCAATCATCCCCTGGCGTTCGTGACGGCTTGCGACACGCCCCTGCTACAGCCGGCCCTGATCCGAATGTTGCTGGAAGCCGCCGGCAATGACATCGATGTGGTCATTCCGAAGACGGAAAAGGGGCTGGAACCGCTATGCGCCGTTTATTCCCAGCGATGCCTGCACCCCATCACGCACCGACTGCGCCAAGGTGATTATCGTATTCGCTCCTTTTTCCGGAAGGCCCGGGTGCGCCATGTTCCCGAACAGCAGTTGCGGCGCTGCGATTCTGACTTAAGATCTTTTTATAATATCAACACATCCGAGGATCTGGCCCAGGTCCGTCAGCAGTTTCCGACCGTTATCGACCGGGAAAATCCTCAAACCAAGGGAGGCGTATCGTCATGAATGCCGCTGATATGTTACAAGCCGTCAAGTCCCACCCCGATTACCACCAGGCCGGCATGGTATTGTGCCACAATGGTGTGGTTCGTGCCACTTCCCGGGATGGCCGCAACGTTTCCGGGCTGCGTGTCGCCGTCGACCACGAACGGTTAAAAACGATTCTCGATACCGCACGCCAGACGCCGGGTATCGTCGACGTTCAAGTCGAAATCGCCGAAAACCGTGATCTGGCCGTCGGCGACGACGTCATGGTGCTGGTCGTTGCCGGTGATGTCCGGGAGAATGTCATTGGCACCCTCGAAAAAACCCTGAATGCCATCAAGACCACCGTCACCTCAAAAACCGAGTATTTCATCGACTAGGAACGGGGAGGAACACCATCGTGGGATCGTTTACCCATCTCGATGGACAGGGCCGCGTTCGCATGGTGGATGTCGGCAACAAAGCGCCGACCGATCGCCGTGCCGTGGCGCAGTCCGTTGTCGTCATGCAGCCGGAGACCTTTGACCGCATTACCGACCAAACCATCAAAAAAGGCAATGTTCTCGAAACGGCACGTATTGCCGGTGTCATGGCCGCCAAGCAGACGGCGGCGTTGATCCCCATGTGCCACCCGTTGGCGCTCCGGCATGTGGCGGTCGATTTCTTCCCAGAGGCCGCCACCCACCGGATTCGTATCGAGGCCGCCGTGCGGGTCATCGATCAGACCGGGGTGGAAATGGAAGCCCTGACGGCCGCCACGGTCGCCGCCCTGACCATTTATGACATGTGCAAATCCTATGACCGGGGCATGGCCATTGTGGATACCTGGCTGCTCAGCAAGTCCGGCGGCAAAAGCGGCGACTACGCCCGCGGAACAGCGGACGGAACAGCGTGAACGGTCGCTCGCACATCACAGGACCACCGCTATGACGTTTGATCGGGAGGCCTTTCACCTGCTGGCCGCCGGTGCCATCGGTTTTATCGTGGCCTGGTGGTTCGCCCGCCTGCTTTTCAACCGCAAGTTCCGCACGGCCCAGCACGCAGCCCGCGACCGGTTGGAACAGAGCCGGCAGGAAATCGTCCATCTGACCGAAGAAAGCGCCGCGGCCCGCGCCCGAACCGAGCAACTGGCAACGCTGGAAAGCACACTTAAAGAGCGCGATAACCGGCTGCTCGCGCTGCAGGACCAGCTGGCCGCAACCCGCCAACGGGGGGCCCGCCTGGAAACCATCATTCGCCGCGATCGGCAAGCCATGCGGGAAAAACTGACCTTTATGAAGGACTGGCAGGCCCGCATGACCGATGCCTACAAAGCCCTTTCGGCCAGAGCGCTTAAAGAAAACAATCAGGTCTTTCTCGATCTGGCCCAATCTGCGTTGGCCCGCCAGATGGATGCCGCCCGCAACGATCTGACCCAGCGCTCCCAGGCCGTGGACGGCATGCTAAAGCCTATCCGGGAGGCGCTGGAGCGCTACGACCACCATACCCTTTCGCTGGAGCGGGCCCGCGAAAAAGCGTATGGCGAGCTGAGTCAGCAGCTGCAGGCCCTGGCCGAAACCCAGAATCTGTTTCACAAGGAAACCGGCAAGCTGGTCAAAGCGCTGCGGGTGCCTCATGTGCGCGGTCGCTGGGGCGAAATCACCCTGAAACGAGTGGCCGAAATGGCCGGGCTGCAAGCCCACTGCGATTTTTTTGAACAGCCCACATCCTCCGATGGCCGCCAGCGCCTGCGGCCGGACATGCTGGTTCGCCTGCCCGGTGGGCGGCTGATCCTGGTGGATGCCAAGGTCCCCCTGGCCGCCTATCTCGATGCGCTCGAAACCACGTCGGAAACGGAACGCGAGACCCATCTGGACCACCATGCCCGACAGGTGGCAACCCATATCCAGCAGTTGTCGGCCAAATCCTATTGGGCCCATTTCGACCCGACGCCGGAATTCGTGGTTTTGTTCATTCCCGGCGAAAATTTCTTCTCCGCGGCCCTCTCTCGCAACCCGGCGCTCATCGAAACCGGCATCCAGAAAAATGTCATCCTGGCCACGCCGACCACTTTGATTGCCCTCCTTAAGGCCGTTTCATACGGCTGGCGCCAGGAACAGGCGGCCGCCAATGCCGAAACCGTCTGCCGCCAGGGGCGGGAACTTTACGATCGTTTGCAGGTCATGGCCCGTCATATGGATCAGGTGGGCAAGGCGCTCGAAAGCAGCGTGCAGCACTATAACCGGATGACCGGCTCATTTGAGCGCCGCGTGTTGAGCACCGCCCGGCGCTTCGAAGATTTAGGCGTCGTGGCCGGCGAAGACCCGGCCCTGGCGTCACCCCGAACGATCGCGCACACCCCGCGCCCCAGCATAAAGGATACGCAAGAATGACAATCATTCGACATCGCCCGTCCCGAACGGCCATGGCCCTCGGTCTCGGCCTCGCGCTGCTATGGACTGGCTGCGCCCGCTACGCCCCCGACCGCCCGGACGTTGCGCCGCCCGTTCTGACCATCACGGGGGCCGGCAACCTGCCGCAGTTTGCCGATGACATGGATTACGACGGCATCGAAACGGCCATCAACCAGAGCCTGACCTATTTGAACCGGGTGCCGGATGATCGCCGTTTTCGCTTCGGATCGACGGAATACGACAAGCCCCATATGACGCGCTCCCTGGAGCAGTTCCGGGATTTTGTGGCCACGCGCCCCCATCGGGAGCAACTCAACCGGTTTATCCGGCAACATTACCTGGTGTACCGCTCCATTGGGCGTCCGCCGGACGATAATGTCCTGTTTACCGGCTATTTTGAACCATTGTATCCCGGCAGCCTGACACCGTCACCGGAATATTCGATCCCGGTCTACGGCCTGCCGGAAGACCTCGTGACGGTCAACCTTGGGGATTTCTTACCGGAATGGGCCGGCAAACGCGTTATCGGGCACGTGCAAAAGCAACGGTTGGTGCCCTATTATACCCGCGAAGAGATTCAGCGTGATGGGGCCTTGCAGGAAAAAGCCCCGGTGATTGCCTGGATGCGGGACCCCGTCGATCTCTATTTCATTCAAGTACAGGGATCCGGTCGCCTGCAAACCCCGGACGGCCAAAAGGTGAGCATCCTGTATGCCGCTCAAAACGGACACGCGGCCGATCTGGTGGGCCGCCATCTGATCCGCGAAAACAAGGTGCCGCAGGAAGAAATGTCCATGCAGCGGATTCGGCGCTACTTCCGGGAACACCCTGAAGAAACGGAGCGCCTGCTCTACCTGGACCCCAGCTTTGTGTTCTTCCGGATCGGGAACACCGGCCCCCTTGGCAACCTCGGTGTCGAGGTCACACCCGGCCGCAGCATCGCCACCGACCGGCACATCTTCCCGGCCGGAGCCCTGGCTTACGTTGACACCCGCAAGCCCCTGGTTTCCGGCCAGCGTGAGATCGGAGAGTGGGCACCGCTCAAGCGGTTCGTTCTCAACCAGGATACCGGCGGCGCCATCAAGGGCCCCGGACGTGCCGATCTTTTCTGGGGTAGCGGCGCCTATGCCGAAACTGCCGCCGGTCATTTGAAGCATCCGGGAAACCTTTATTTTCTTGTGCTCAAGCCAGAAACAGCGCCAACCTTACCTTGACGGACGATTAGAAACACAGTATTGATTCGAGTTTAATGTGCGGCCGCTTCAATAGCGGTTCACCCCATCCAACACGGTGGCCGACGAATGCGGCGACCCTGACCGAGGAGTATCGTCATGTTCGGTATCGGCATGCCGGAAATGATCCTGATTCTGGCGATTGCATTGATCGTCATCGGCCCCAAAAAGCTGCCCGACCTAGCCAAGTCTCTTGGACGCGCGATGAACGAATTTAAAAAAGCCACCCGTGAAATCAAAGAATCCATGGATATTGACGGCGATCTGCAAGACGTAAAAAAATCCCTGGATGACCTCAACACGGATGTCAAAGATGCGGTTGATCTGAACCCGCTCAAATCCGCCAAACCAAAACCGGCGCCGGCAGACGTCGCGTCGGATGACCATCCATCCACGGAGCCCGCCCCCGAGCCACCGCCGAGCAGTACGCCCGAGAAAGCGCCCCGCGATGAATGACGACGATAAGATCCCGTTTACCTCCCACCTGGATGAACTACGCCGCCGGCTCATCATCGCCTTTATTGCCGTTGCCATTGGTTTTGCCGCCGCTTACGGCTTCAAGGAATATCTGTTCGAAATTCTGGTACGGCCACTGAAACTGGTGATGGCGGAAGGGGATACCCTCATTTTCACCAATCTGCCGGAAGCCTTCTTCACCTATCTGAAAGTCGCCTTTCTGACCGGCATCGGCCTGGCCTCTCCGGTCCTCATTTACCAGTTCTGGATGTTTGTGGCCCCCGGACTGTACGACAAGGAAAAACGGATGCTGCTGCCCATCGTTTTTCTTTCGACGCTTTTCTTTGTCGGCGGGGCCTTGTTCGGCTATTTTATCGTCTTTCCTTACGGGTTCGAATTCTTCCTGGGATTCGCCACCGAGACCATCCGCCCGATGCCCTCCATGAAGGAGTATCTGTCCTTTGCAGCGAAACTGCTGCTGGCCTTCGGGGTGGTTTTCGAGCTGCCCCTGGTGATTACGTTTATGGCCAAACTGGGACTGGTGACGGTGCCCTTTCTCAAGCGGAACCGCAAGTACGCCCTTCTCCTGTTTTTCGCTGGCGCCGCCATTCTGACACCGCCGGATGTCGTGACCCAGGTAATGATGGCGCTGCCCCTGATGCTCCTTTATGAAGTCAGTATCGTGGGGGCACGCATCTTCGGCCGGAAGCCCCTGGATGCCACCGACACCGAAGAAGAGGCCCCTGAAAACCGTCCTTCTGCGGAATGAATTGAGCCGCGACAACCGAAACGGCTGCCCCAATGACACACCCCCTTTCGCCGGACCGCCCGGAAGAAGCCCCCACTCTGACCTATGAACTGCGCCTACTGCAGACCCAGGCGGCCACGGGTTATTTCATGCCGGTCCCCAAGCATGCGCCGGGCTTTGAGGAGACCCTGGCTTACCTGCACGATCACCCCAACGATACCTTCATGCATCGTTACGGGTTGCAGCTGGTGATGGCAATGCCCTTGGACCAGGTGCAGGAAATGACCGCAACGGCAGGCCCGAATCCTGTTTTGACGACGTTACTGATGGAAGCGGCCCTTACCAGCGAAGCCCTGATGCCCCTGCAAGACCGATTCACGCCTGAAATGTGGTCCTTTTGCCGGCAGGACACGCCGTTGTTGATCTTGCGGTCGGAACAACTCGCCGACCAAGGCCGCCACCGGCAATGGACGGCCCTAATGAAACGTAACCTGCAGCATCACCAGCCCTTGCCGCCGCGGTCCGAAACGCACCTGCCGCCACTTTATGAGCAGGACCACGCCAGGACGTGGATCTCTTTGGACAATGTCGCCCTTTCATCTCAGACCATGGCGACGTCTCTCGATATGCCTGATTTTAATACGGTTTATGACACGGCCATGCAGGGACTGGAGCGATTGGGCATCCTGGCCGAAACCGAGATGCGGCACGAAAGCTCCCTCAGCCCGGTGGCCCTCCTGCGGCGCTGGCAGGTGCAGGTCCAGGTCCAGCAGGATCGGCATCGCTTCCATTTCAGCGGCCGGCAAACCTCCTATGGCAAGGGCTTGAGCCTGGAACGCGCCCGGGCCTCCTGCGCCATGGAAATCGTGGAACGCTGTTCTTCCTTCACCTCGGTCGTGGATGGCAGGCTTCCCGACACGGCCCGGGGTCATCGTTTGCGGCGGGCGCGCTTGTCGGAACTCACCGCTAAGGGGCTTTGCGCCTTGAACCCGGACGCCCTGGGCCTCGAGGTCCCCTACGAAGACCAACCGCTTTACTGGGTCCAGGGCGAATCGGCCCGTGGTTCTGGCGATCCGGCAGCCATCCTGGTGCCATTCCAGACTGTGTTTCTGTTTTCCAACCTGGACGAAATCGATCTTTTCAGCGGACTCGGCTCTACCGGTCTGGCTGCCGGCGGGACGCTGGCCCAAGCCAAGTTCCACGCGCTCCTCGAATGCATCGAGCGGGATGCCGAAGCCGTATCACTGTTCAACGCCAAACACTGTTTTCGATTGGCGTCACGGGATGCCGCCGTCGGCAGCCTGCTGGCAGACTACCGCCAACGCGGCATCGACGTCATCTTCCAAGACTGCCGCACCGGGCTGGGTGTTCCCTGCTATAAATGCTTTGTTTACGGCCCCGGCCCCGACGAGCTGGCCAAAGGCACCAGCGCCCATTTCGCCGGGTGGCAGGCCGCCCTGTCCGCGTTGACCGAGACACCCTATCCGTATCCCCACGGTCCCGCCTCCCGGCCCGGACCGGTCGATCTGCCGGTTCGCTATCTCGAAGCGCTGCCGGACTATTCCTCCGGCAACATGGCGGCCGACCTTCAACGACTTGAAGCCCTGCTGGCCGCGAATCATCTGCACCCCGTCTATGTGGACCTGACCCGCCGGGACCTTTCCATTCCTGTGGTCCGGGCCCTGGTTCCCGGTCTGGAACTGATGGCCGATTACGACCGCTACGCCCGCGTTAGCCCCCGGCTCTACCACAACTACTTAGCGCTTATGGCAGATGCCGACCCGCACCGTGGCTGACATCACCGCTGACGGACCGGACCTTCTGCCGCCGTAGCCCCCAGGAAACACGCTGCGTTCTTACCCTAAATTTACTTTGCCTTTTTTCTTTTCGTGGCATAGCCTGCAATGGTCACATTACAAACCTGCCGGGAGAACAGGGCTGCATGATACAACCGATCATCGATGACCGTTTTGTCATTCTCAAGGACCGCCTGGAGAATTTCCTCAAGGACCTGCAAGGTTACATCAATGACATGGGCAGCCCCTCCCTGGCATCCATTGTCAGCGATCTCCGCTCAGGACTGAACGAACCGTTTCTGTTCGTCGTCGTCGGGGAAGTCAAATCCGGCAAAAGCAGTTTTATCAACGCCCTGCTCGGCGAAAACATCTGCCCGGTCGATGCCGCCCCCTGTACCGATGTCATCCAGGAAATCGTCTACGCCGAGCGGCCCTACGAAGACGCCGTACGGCCGTTTATGAAAAAAATCGGACGACCGCTGACCATCCTGCAGACTATCGCCATCGTCGACACCCCTGGCACCAACACGGTGATCGAAAACCATCAGGAAATCACACGCAATTTCATTCCCAACAGCGATCTTGTGCTGATGGTCTTCCAGGCCAAAAACCCCTACACCCAGTCAGCCTGGGATTTGCTCGATTATATCCGCGAAGACTGGCGCAAACGGACTGTTTTTATTCTCCAGCAGGCTGATCTGGCCCGCCCGGATGAGATCGAAACCAACATGACCCGCGTTCGTGACCTGGCGATCCATAAAGGTATCGAAACGCCGCAGATTTTTGCCACTTCGGCCGAACGGGAACTTCAGCAACAGCCCGCCAGTGGTTTTGACGCGGTGCGCCAGTTCATTCGCCAGACTGTCACCGGCGGGCGCCATTACCGCCTCAAACTGGAATCGATCCTGGAAACCACAAACCAGATCCTGGAGCAGGTCGACCTGGCGCTGGCCCAACGTCGGGAGCAATTCAAAGCCGATAAGGCGGTTGTCGAAACGATCCACACCCGCCTGGAAAGCGGTCATCAGCAATCGGCCTACGAACTGCGCACCTTGGTCCAGCAGTTGGGCGCCGCCTATGATGCGGCCGCCAAGCAAGCGACGGATCGGTTTGGCGAAGGACTGTCCCTCGGAAAATTATTCCAGAAGTCCATTCAGTCCACATTAGGTCGAAAATCCTCCGTCAAAAACTGGCTGGGGGACATTCAGAGCGAATTCGAAAATACCCTCAACGCCAAAATCGAAACCCTGACCGAAGAAGGGGCTGACCACTTCCTGGAAGGACTGCATCAACTTCTCAAATATCTGCTGGATGAGCTCGATGACGTCAAGGGGCACCGGCTGCGCGAAGATGACCTGCTCCTTAAGATCGACCGTCGCCGGCAGGATGTCATCGCCACCGTGCGGACCAAGGTGGCCGAGTCCGTCATGGAAGACCATTTTGCCGCCGATGCCGTTCGAAACTCCGATAACCTCGCGCCATCGCTAGTGGGCGGCAGTGCCCTGACGGCCCTCGGCGCCTTTCTTTTGACGGTCACGCACGGCCTGTTTTTCGACATCACGGGCGGCCTTCTGACGGGGGTCGGTCTTTTTCTGGCGGGTGGGGTCCTCTTTGTCCGCAAAGGGCGTCTCCTTCAACAGTTCAAAGAGGGGCTGACCGAAGGGAAAAACCGGTTCGAAGCCGAACTGACCGAACGCATGTCCCAACGCCTCAGCCTGATCTATGATGACATCGACCGCAATTTCCTGCCGCTCTACGAATACGTGTCCCAGGAAGAGCAGCGTATCGCGCCCCTGCTGCAACGGTTGGAGGATTTTCGCAGCGACCATCAGGCCCTGATCGCCATCGTCGCGACCGAACTCGACGTCGCTTGATCCCAATGCTGAAAAAAATCCGTCGCCCCTGTCGACAAATCCTCCCGTTCCGTCGTCATACTGTCTGATCATGGACTTTTCCCTATCCAACAATTTCAGCTTAAAACCACGCCCGGCGGGGCTTCGAGCATTGACAGCACTGCCGGGATCTGTTAGGAAGGGCAACTTGGGGATGAAGGATGACTAACCTTTTGGAAGGAGGTACAAGGGTCCTATGAAGCTCAAAACGCTTTTTTTTACACTCACGCTGGTAGGCATTGCCGTTGTCTTCATGGCCGGGACGATACAGGCCGGCACCCAGGTGGACGATGTCATTAAAATGCAAAATCCGGCCTATTCGGAGCACACCAAGGGCATCGTGGAATTCACGCATAAGAAACATGCCACCGACTACGGCGCGGCCTGCGGCGACTGCCACCACGACGACAAGGGCCAACCCCTGGCGGATCTCAAAGAGGGCGACGATGTGCAACAATGCATCGCTTGCCACAGCAAGCCCGGCGAGGTGCCCAAAGAACTGAAGAAGGAATGGAGAGACAAGAAGCTCAAGAAGGACGAAACCAACGTGCTGGCCCGCGAATACCATGCCGAAGCGATTCATGACAACTGCATCGGCTGCCACAAGACCTGGAACAAGGAAAACAAAACCAAGGCCGCACCGACATCCTGCACCAAGTGCCATCCCAAGACCAAATAAGCCTGGCTCGTGCGGCTTGAATGATTAAAGGCGGGGAGACGGAAACGTTTTACCCGCCTTTTTATTTGCCGGCCTGGTACTCCCGGGCTTTTGCTGTTAAGGAGGGGGCCCATTCCGGTGTGCCGGCAGCATGCAAGTGGGTATAGGTGGCCAGAACATTCTTGTAGCACAAGCCATCTTTGCCATCGATCAGACCGGTGCCCCGCACCATGCGGTAGGCTAGAGCCTCCTCCGATCCCTTCCATTCCAGCACGCTGGAATAGTGGAACTCGTGCCCCTTGAGGGTCATGCCCTGCCGGAAATAGGGGTTCTTCCCGGTGACTTCCAGAATCGTATAGCCGTGCCCCTGGGGACGCCGGGAAAATCCGAAAGTCACCGGCAGGATGCCCGCCATGTCATACGCTTTCCCGTCCAGAACAAGGTGTTCCCCCAAATACATCAAGCCACCGCACTCCGCATAAATCGGCATGCCGTCTTCCGCCAAAAATTTCAGGCGGTCGCGAAACGCCCGGTTGCGGGACAGGGCGTCGGCGTGGGTTTCGGGAAACCCGCCGCCGATGTACATGCCGTCGATGTCCGGGAGGGTGTCGGTTGCCAGGGGACTGACGAAGACCAGGCGAGCCCCGGCCGCCGCCAAGGCTTCCAGATTTTCAGGGTAGTAGAACTGAAACGCACTGTCCCGGAGTACCGCAATGGTCGGAGCACTTGCGGTGCAAACGCCAACACTTGTTCCCTGCTCGGTGACCCTTTCCGGTGGAACCGGAAAGGGTTCCGTCTCATGCGCCAAATGGATCACGGCCTCGAGATCGATATGCTCTCGCGCCACCGCTGCCGCCGCATCGATGGAAGCTTTTGCCCAGCCGTGCTCCGGTGTCGGCACCAACCCCATGTGGCGTTCGGGAAAACTTTGTTGGCGCAGTTTGGGAATGGCGCCCAGAACCGGAACCCCGCAATGCTCTTCGATGCTGCGCCGCAGAATGCTTTCGTGTCGGGCGCCGGCAATGCGATTGAGAATGACGCCGCGAATCCGTACCGCCGGATCGAACATGCTGCAGCCCGCAACGACGGCCGCCATGGTCCGCGTGGTTTTGGTGCCGTCGATGATGAGCAGGATGGGAAGACCCAGCAGTTTGGACAATTCGGCCGTACTGGTTTCGCCATGGGTGTCGATGCAGTCATAGATGCCGCGATTGCCCTCGATGATCGCCAGATCACAATCGTGGCTATGGGTGGCGTAGGTCCGCCGAATGTCTTGCGCGGCAATCAAAAAGGTGTCCAGATTGTAGCAAGGTCGTTCGGCGGCGGCCAGAGATAGCCACCCGGCATCGATATAATCCGGCCCCTTTTTGAAGGGCGCCACCCGGTGTCCCGCGGATGACAGGGCGGCAATCAGTCCGATGGACACAATCGTCTTGCCAGACCCACCCCGCAGGGCGCCCACCACGATGCCCGGCATTGGTTCCGCTTCTTTAGGCATGCGCTACCCTTATGGCGAAAAAAAATGTTTCATCAACAACGTCCGTTAAAAGCACAAAGGCGAAAAGCAGGAGCAGAGTCAACCGCCCACCTTTCGCCTTGAGTGTAAAAACCACCGTCTCCGGCGGTTCTGCTGCCACCGCCGGATCATCAGATCAATTCCATCGTCTGACAGGCAACTACTTAGTCTTCGTGTTCGGCGCCCGCCTGCTTGCCGGTGCCCGGCATGCCGTACATGGAGGTGCTGCCGCTGGACCAGTATTCCAGAACACCATCTTCCACGAGCTTGTTCACGATTTTCTTGGCCTCGCGCGGCTTCATTTCGAGGATCTTGGACAAATCGTTGAAGTAGAACTTGCTCTTGGATTTGAGCTTCTTGGTCAACGCTTCGACGATTTTCGTTTTCGCCTCTTCATAGTCCATTGCCATAGGGTACCTTCTTTCATGGAACTCCGGAGCACCCTTACACAGCGGTGCTCCGGCTATTAGCGTGCGTTCCGAGTGCCGGTTTAGAACTTGAAATTCGTGGTCTGACGCCAGGTGTAATAGGCCGGATCACGGAAGTCGTCGATCAGGTGATGCGTGAACTCAAGCTCACACTTATCGAAAAAGCGTTCCCAACCAATACGCTCGGCCCAGTCACCCAGGCGCTCGTATTTCTTGGCATCGGCCGCGTAAACCTCGATGATCTTCTTGATGGTATCGGTCATTTCCGGCCAGCGCGGGGTGTTGTTGGGCTGGAAGGCCACAACCACCTTGGAGAACTTGGGTTCGCTGATACGGTTGGATACCTTGCCGCCCACCATCAGGACGATGCCGTCGCCTTCTTTATCGGACAGCGGCATGGAGGGGCACATGGTGTAGCAGTTGCCGCAGAACATGCAGCGTTCGTTTTTGACGGCCACACTGTTGACTTTTTGGCCGTTGACTTCGACCTTGGCCGGTTTGATGGCCGCGGTGGGGCAGGCGGCAATGGCCAACGGGATTTCACACATTTTGTCCAAGTACTCGTGATCCAGCATCGGCGGTTTGCGGTGATACCCGAGGATGGCGATATCCGAGCAGTGCACGGCGCCGCACATGTTCAGGCAGCAGGCCATGGAAATGCGCAGATGGGCCGGCATACGATGGTTCTGGAAGTCGGCGAAGACTTCGTCCATGGTGGCCTTGACCGTACCGGAGGCGTCCGTGGCTGGCGTGTGGCAGTGGATCCAGCCCTGGGTGTGGACGATGTTGGAGATGCCCGAGCCGGTACCGCCGACCGGGAACTTGAAGCTGCCGCCGTCAAACTTGCGGCTTTCCAGATCCTTGACCAAAGGCTCGACCTTGTCCTGGCTGTCCACCATGAACTCGATGTTGTTGCGGGTGGTGAAACGCAGGTGGCCGTCACAGTGTTTTTCGGCGATTTCGCAGATTTCACGGATGTGGGTGGTGCTCATAAGGCGCGCGCCGCCGCAGCGCACTGTAAACACCTTGTCGCCGGATTCGGCCACGTGCACCAGCACGCCGGGTTTCAGGTATTCATGATACAGCCATTTGCCTTTGTTCTTGGCAATGACCGGCGGGTAGAATTGATCGTATTTTTTCGGACCGATGTCGGTGATCCGGTTTTCCATCGGTTTGTCAGGATTGTAACCTGAAGAAACAAATGCCATGGTGCGTCCCCCTTATCTCTGATGATGTTTGCGGTACTCATTGATGTCACGGTCCCAGCCGCCTTCAACTTCGTCTTCATTCCAGAAGATGTAGGGGTTGTGACGAGGTTCCTGAACATGCTGGGCTACCGGTTTGATATTGGTGGCCTGCAGCAGTTTCTGGAAGCCCTGACGTTTGATGAGCTCACCAAGACGTTCGCGGTTTTTGCCTTCTTCCATCCACCAGTCCCAAATGCTTTCGATCACTTCCTTGATCTCGTCATAGGGTTCTTCCGCCTTGACGAAGGGGACCAGCAGGGAGCTCATCTGGGCACCGTCCAGGATGGGGGCCTTGGCGCCGACCAGAATGGACAGACCGCGGTCGTCACCGATGCGCAGGGCGCGCGGCATGACATTGATGCAGTGCATGCAGCGGGTACATTCCTTGTCGTCGATCTTCAGCTTGCCGTCTTCCATCCACATGCAGTCGGTCGGGCAAAGGCCGATGACCTCTTTCTGGATGTCGAACGGACCCCAGTCGCGGCCGGAATGGGCGCCGGCGTTGGACGGGAACTCGCCGCCGATGTAGGCCTGGACCGCTTCCTGGTCGATTTTGATATTGTCTTTCCAGGTGCCGATGAAGGACATGTCGGCCCGGGCGATGGAGGCCACGCAGCAGTTGGGGCAGCCGTCGAACTTGAACTTGAATTTGTAGGGAAAAGCCGGACGATGGAGTTCGTCCTGGTATTCCTGGGTCAGCGTGTAGCAGAGATCCTGGGTGTCATAGCAGGAATATTCACAGCGGGACGAGCCGATACAGTCAGCCGGGGTCCGCAGGTTGGAACCGGAGCCGCCCAGATCCTGATTGTGCTTGTGGGTCAGCTCGTAGAAAATCTCTTCCAGCTGCGGGGTGGTCGTCCCCAGGAAGATGATATCGCCGGTGGAGCCGTGCATGTTGGTAATGCCGCTGCCGCGGAAATCCCACAAGTCGCACAACTGGCGCAGGTATTCAGCGGTGTAATATTTCCCGCCCGGCTGAGCGACGCGCATGGTGTGGAAATGGGCAACCCCCGGAAACGTATTGGGTTGGTCGCAGTAACGGCCGATAACGCCGCCGCCGTAACCGAAAACGCCCACGATACCGCCATGCTTCCAGTGGGTGGTGCCGTCTTCGAAAGAAAGCTCCAAGATCCCCAGAAGGTCTTCCACCACGTCCTGGGGAATCTGAAATTCAATATTAGCCTCGTTTTTGGCGCGAACTTCGGCTTGCTGCTTCAAGTCGGACACGAAGCTGGGCCACGGCCCAGTTTCCAGCTGGTCCAACAAAGGAGTTGCGTGTTTTGCCATCGTCTTACCTCCA
>Ga0180429_10001946_pt1 | contig 17282 bp, 15 predicted proteins | sample SS_ome_FD_132428 | JGI IMG/M metagenome (GOLD analysis project Ga0180429, IMG submission 132428) | Hypersaline lake sediment archaeal communities from the Salton Sea, California, USA - SS_1_S_1 metaG | ecosystem: Environmental > Aquatic > Non-marine Saline and Alkaline > Hypersaline > Sediment ...
AGATCCTCCATCCAGCCGGTCTTCTGGAGAATGACCGCCAGGGGGTTGTTGATCTCGTGGGCCACCCCGGCCGCCATTTTGCCCAGGGCGGCCAGCTTGTCCGACTGGACCAGCTGGGCGTTGAGTTCGATCATTTCCTGGTCGGTCTTCTTCAGGCGATTGATGGCCAACCGGGTGGTGAAAATCGTTGTCGTCACGATCGCCAGAACCCCCAGCGTGATGATGAGAATCTCGGTCTGGCGCATTGCAAACAAACGGGACATGAGTTCCAGGGGCTGCTGGTTGATGACCAGCAGCCACTTGTTGTCATTGAGCCAGCTGCCGGCGTAGAGGCGATTTTCACCGGCCCAATCCTTCATTTCAACCACAGTCACCCGACCGCCAAACTGCTGGGGGTCGATGGTCGACTCCGCCAGAACGTTCCCCTCGAAGCGGGGACGCGTCTGGTAGATCCTCTCCCGGTTGACAATGAATGCGTCGCCCGTGCGGCCGATCTGGGCCGAACGCACGATTTCCTCGAACCGGATGGGATCGATGGTGGCCCGCAGAATCCAGGATCCCTGTTTTTCATGCCGCCGCACCGCGATGATGAAATGAGGCTGCTGGCGAAAGCCCATATAGACATCGCTCTTGTAGTGGCCTTTGATCATGACCTCGTCGAACCAGGACTGATCGTAGTAGTTGCGCCCGAGCAGATCGTAGGGCCCGACGTAAGCCCGATGGTCCCCACGGCTGTCGATGATGCCCAGGTCTACGAAGGCCCCGGCCCGGGCGTTCATAACCTCGAAAATACGAGCTAGGTTTTGCTCTTCGATCATGTGGTCGAAAGAATGGGTGTCCGCCATGACGTTCAGGATCGCGGTGCGCTCCCTTATGAACAAATCCACGGCCTCAGCCTGGGATTGTGCCCGGTAGCGGATCTGCTGCCGGGTCATCTCCCGGCCGGCGTTCTCGAACTGGTAGTAGAGCACCGCTCCCAAGATGAGGAGCGGCGCCAGGGACACCACCAGGGTCAGGGTCACTATTTTTTGCTGCAGGTTGCGATAGAGGCGTTCCTTCATAAGCTGCTCCACTATTTTTCACGCAAAGGGCGTTGCCCTGTAAATCTCGTGCGGGCCTAAACAGGAAACGCCGGAAGCTTAATAGCGTCAAGAACTCATCTAAGCTAAAGTTCGCAAACTTTCACCATCTTGAACACCTCATTGAACACATCGGTCAATCGTAAAATACCTACGACCTCATCTTCTCGTTTGACCAGAAGCGATTGAAGCTGGCCGACGACAAGCATGTGGATCGCCTCGTTGAGGGATGCTTCCTCTTCGACGAGTTCACCTTCATCAAAACTCCCCACAAACTCCTTCACGCGGTTTTGACCGGCCTTCTTGCAAATATCGTCAAGCGGCTTGTTCCAAAGATCATATTGGCTAAAGAGCGACTTCATGAAATTCGGTGTGAAAGGATATCTGGCGCGTGGAACCCCAATTTGTTCATATTTTGGCTCCAGGGCTCTCAAAATGTCCAACTGGCTGACTTTGCCTATGATCTTGCCGTTTCCATCAAAAACGAGAATGGCACGATGCCGATACCGGTTTTGGTCGAAGGCCGCTTGGGCTTTTTCCAAAGCGAGTATGGCATCGTACAATGTGTCATCTTCCGAAACCGTCGCGTATTCCGATACGGGGACCATCACATCTTTAACCAAGAGTGTACTCATAAGCATATCCCTCTTTCAATGGTTTTGCGCATTACCAGTATTTTATGGCCTTGCGGATCTGTTCACTCTGCCGGCGGTGCTCTTCGGTGTCTTTTTTCTCCAGAGCCTTGGCTACTCTCTCCAGAAGTGCTTCGAGCTTGATTGGTTTGAGAAGATAGTCGAAGGCGCCTTCCTTCATGCCCTCCACACTGGTTTCCACCGAGCCGTGGCCGGTCAGCAGCAGGATCTCGGTATCGGGGCGGATCTTCTTGATTTCCCGGAGCGTTTCGATGCCGTCCATGCCGCCCGGCATTTTAATGTCCAGAATGACCACATCGAAAAGCTTGTCTTTTATCAATGCAATGGCCTTTTCGCCGCTGCTGCAACCCGCCGTGTCGATGCCCCTTTTTTTCAGGCGGTTCATCAACGTGTCCAGAAAGTCCTCTTCGTCGTCGACAATCAACACATTAAAATAGTGCATGGAACCTCCTCAAATACTTTGGATGAATCAATTTTCGTCTTCCTTCACAGCCGATGCCTTCGCGGGCGACAAGTGCGCTCCTCGTCAAACCAGTCCCAGAATGTTCCACCATACCGCCGCCACCAGCACCAGGATCGCGATCAGCACAGGCATGGTAAAAATGCCGGCCCGCGTCAGGTCGGTTGCTTTGAAATAGCGGTAGCTGTAGGCAATGGCGTTGGGCGGGCAGCCGATCACCAGCAGCATGGCAAACGAGGTGCCCATCCCGAGGCAGAGCGCCATGATGGTGGGATCCACCCCTTCCAGTCTTGCCATGGGAATGACGATCGGCAGAATCATCGCCGCCGCGGCGACATTGGCCATGGCGTTGGTGATCAGCGCCCCGAAAACGGCCACGCCGACAAACAACAGCAGCCAGCCGCCGCCCTGGATCAGCGGGAAAAAGAGGTTCGCAAAATAAGCCGCGGCCCCGGAGCTGTCCATGGCCAGGCCTAGGGCAATCCCGCCGCCGAAGATGAAAAGGGCGGTCCCCCATTCCAGATTCTCGTGAATGTCATCCCATTTCAAGACCCCGAACAGCACCAGCGCCGCCACTCCCAGCATGCCGGTCACGGAATAATCCAGGCCGTGAACCCCCTTGGTCAACCACAAGATAAATGTGGCCCCGATGATCAGCAAGGTATTTTTCTCCAGCGCGGTCCAGGGCCCGAGACGCTCCTCGAAACGCGGCAATTTGTACTTCGGATCGGGGCGATAGATCAGATACAGCATCCCCACGGCCGCCGGCGTCGTCAAAACCGCCGCCGGCATGGCGTACAGGATCCAATCGAAAAACGTGATTTCCAGCCCCGTCAACTCCTTGAGGAAGGCGGCCGCCACCATGTTGCGCCCCCCGCCGACAAGGCTGCCCATGCCCCCGCAGGAGCAGGCAAAGGGCAGGGAAAGGGTCATGAACTTGGCGGTCCGGGTGTGGGGCTCGATGCCGGCCGCGCGCATCAGCGGCAGCATGGTCACCAGACCGATGGCACAGGCGGCCGCATCGTGCAGAAACGCCGACGAGATGCCCAGGCCGATGGAGATGATAAAAGTGAAGCGGATCACGCTGCTGCCGGCCTTCTGGGCGATATAATACCCCAGCCGCTTCGTCAGTCCGGCCTTGTCCGCTGCGATGGCCATGATCAGACAGCATATGATGAACACCACCACCGGGTGCATGTAGGGGGCCCAGGCGTCCTGCACGCTGGTAACACCGGTGAACACCAGTAGCACCCCGATCAGGATGGCGGTGATCTCCAGCGGGATCGGCTCAGCCACGAACAAGAACAGCAGGAATACTACCAGGGCCAGAAAACGCTTGGCTTTCGGCGACAGTCCGTCCACATATTCCACCTTCACATTTGTGAGGTCTGCCCCGGCTGCTTGCCGGTCCAGAAAGGCCCCGGTGGCATCCGCACTGCCCGGGGAAATCGCCTCCACCACGTAGCCCTCGCCAGGGCTTTCTTCCCCGGATACCAGCCGGAAAGCATCTCCAACGTGCGACAGCAATGCCTTGTCCGTATCGCCCACGATCCTGAAGCGGGTACCCTCCGGACGCGGCAGAAAGAGTACGCTAATACCGAGCAGCACAGCCAATCCCAACATGAACCACTTCGATTTGAAAAACATACTTCCTCCCTGATGATTTGTACGCAACTTTCAAGAATGGATTCGGGATGATGCGACTTGATGGCCTATTCGTTGGGTGTCATGCGGCCATGGCATAAAGCGCCTTGGCCAAACATTTATAGTGAATTCGAACGTATTCACTATAATATCAACTACAAAAGGACCAAATACGCCATACCAGAATCGCCTCCCAATCGCAAGACACATTCACCTTGAAGCAAAATCAACACTCTTTTTCAGCTTTAAAAATCTTCCCTGCAAGTATCGCCGCGAAGAGCGCAAACATCCCAGCCGTCGTGTCCGCTTTTACAGAAGCCATGTTCAAATGGCTCTTCACGATATCTCCCCTTCTCCATTTAAAGAGCGGCGAACGTCGCCTACGCCCCTGCCGGCCGAGGACAGGAGCTTTTCGACGGCCTCCTTGATGTGTTCCACGCTGTCTCCGGCTTTTTCGATGGTGGCGCACCATCTTTCGTCCAGGATGAACTTCGCTTCCTCGATCCGTCGATGGGTGTGCAGCACCATCGGTAGTGGTGGGATCCTATCCGCCAGATCCATGAGAGCAGTATTCTTTCGATGGCGAAAGACAGGTCCTGTTCCCGGATGACGCCGGCAACCCTTCCGGGGTGTTGTCCGGCCACATCTCACAGCAGATCGGACGCCCGTTGTCGTCGAGGACGGCGCCCACCACCATCTGGTGCAGGTCCGGCCGGTGGTCTTTGCTAAAGCCCCTGCGCCCCAGATCCCTCCCGCCACGGCCTTCAATGTAGATCGAGGTGGTGTCGAAAAAGACGAGATCCAGCTTGCTCAACAAGCTGCGGTTTTTCGCAAAGAGCATTTCCTCGATCTTGTCTTTGATGCGCCGGGCAGTGAGCGTCTGGCCGTCCTGCGCATGATCCGGCAAGTGCTCCCATAGAAAGCCCGTGGCCCGATACAGATGATGCCGGTCCAAGGCTTTAAAGCCGGGGATCAGATGATCCCGGCGCCACTTGTCGCAGAAACGATCCGAGCCGGAGACCATCAACCGATGCAGTACGGTCAGAAAGATCGCCCGCTCGACGTCGAACTCGAATTTACGCCCGCGCACCAGCGCCTGGATGCAGGCCTCGATGCCGCTTTCCTTCCAGAGCCGTTGGAAGATCAGGGCCGGCCCGATGGTAACGGCCTCGGCGCGGTAGCGTCAAGAATCTTTCGCATCGTGTAATTTCATTAGGTTATGAAGATCGCAAGCAATTAACTGTCAAACCTCTGTTAAGATGCTCAAGGCCGAGGGCAAGATCAGCGATGCCGTCATTGACAATATGCAGCCTGAAACGGATGCAAAAATGGGAGGTTGCGGAAAGTAATCGGCGGCGGTCCTGAACCAAAACCGGACCAGCCGCCTTTTGCCATGTTCCGACGCATGCGTAACTGTGAAAAGGAAACGCATTACACTACCCGATGAAATTCAAAAACACCAAGACGGTTGTCAATCTTCATCCTCATCCAGTTCTCTCAGCCTGCGCAAAATGACCCTTGAGCTGCTGGAAGTGGCAATATTCATCAGTTTATTCATCTTGGCTTCTTCAATTTTTTTCCGGTTCATCACCTTCTGTTTATAGGCGCCCTGAAGCGCCTTGAGCAGTTCTTCGAGTTCACAGGGTTTTTGCAGGTAAGAATAGGCCCCGCTCTTTGTGCATTCAATGGCTGACTCAACAGCGCCATGGCCCGTCAGGATCACCACCTCCAACCATTTATGCTGCTGTTTCAGTGCCTTCAAAGTTTCTTCGCCCGATATGCCCGGCATTTTAAGATCCACAAGGGCGATATCGATCGGATTGTTTTTTGCGGCTTCAAGGGCCTTTTCCCCTCCGTCGACGGTGATGACGTGGAAATCTCTCAGTTCAAGGCTCTTGCGCATGGCTTCAAGGAACTGTTCCTCATCATCGACGATCAAGAGGTTGATTTTTTCTTTTTTCATATTACATCCCCTTATTTATTGTTGATTTTGCATTGACCAATATTTATGCGGGCCAGGGCAGCCACCGCCAGTACCCGAGAATCACCCAGAACCACAGCAGTGCAAAAGAGATCAGCAGGACAGCAAATCCGTGGACAAAGAAATCCTTCATGGTGAGCAATTGTTCACCGGTTTCAGGATCTTTGCACAACCCAAAGACGATGGCGTTGTTGGGGGTGCCGATAACCAGCATATGGGCAAAGGAAGAGGCAAACGCTGTGGCCAGCCCGATCATGATGGGAGAGGCTCCGGCAATGGTTGCCATGGGCACGGCAATGGGACCAATGGCCGCCACGGTGGCGCCGTCACTCATGAAATTGGTGAGGATCCCGGTAAAAAGGGAAACGGCAATGCTCAGACCAGCGCCGGTACTTGTTAAAAAATCAGGCAGGTACAGTACGAAAGTGTCGGCAATATACAGGGCCGCGCCCGTGGCTGCCAGCCCCACCCCCATGGCACTGGCGGCGGCATACAACGCCACCACATCCCAGTGTATCGAGTTGACCTCTTTCCACCGCAGAATGCCCAGAACGTTCAGGGCCACCAGGGCCAGAATCACGGGCCCGCCCATGCCGAACACGTCGGAAAAAGCAGACCACAGAAAAATCAGCACCACCAGCACCCCGGCGGTTTTGTATTCATCCGTCGTCATTTTACCGAGCTTTTCCGACTCCTTTTTGACTGCCTTCGAAATGTTCAGATTCTTGACCTTGATTTTTCTGTGCATGACCATATAGAAATACAGGCCGACGGCAATGGCTGCCACCGGCACAAACGGCAGGCCGTACATGACCCACTGGCCGAATGAGAGCGAAATGCCGTAATCATTTAAAATGCCGATCATGATGGCATTTCGGCCCCCGGCTGCCGGCGACCCGGGTCCGCCCAGATTACAGGCATAGTTCAGGGTCAGCATCATCATGATCACCAGGGCCTTGTCCTTGGACACCCCGCCGGCTTTCAGGGCCCCAATGTAAACCATCATGAAAAGCGGGGCAATAAACGCGATCAGGGCATGTTCAGACAGAAAAGAGGCGGTAATGGCAATCATGGGAGCAAACACAAGCGACATGCGCAGCAGCGATGTGGTGGGCCCCAGCAAAAACATGCCGATACGGCGGTCCAGACCGGTTTTGGAAATGGCCGTGGCAAAGGCCAGAACACCGAATATGAAAATTACCGCATCCTTGGCATAAGCGCTTGCCACCCCGTTCGGCGGCAGAATATTGAAAAAATACATCAACACCCCCACCAGCAGGGCGGTGATACCGATGGGAACGGCTCCCGTGGCCCAGAACAGGGCAGCCACACACAAAATTCCGATCATGATATGGGTGCGCTTCATTACCCCTTCAGGTCCCACCATTTCTTTGGCGACGTTGCCGTCCTTGTCCTTGACTTTTTCATACAGCTTGGCACTCTGGGCATAGTAATGGGCCGGACTCTGTCCTTCCGACAATTTGCGGTAATCACCGAACCCTTTGATGACCTCTTCCTGGGCACTGCCCTTCTCCGTGGTCAGCAGTGTATGCAGGCGATCGGACGGCGGTAGAAAATATAGCAGCGCAAAGATCAGGGCCCCGAGAATCATAATCCCGGGACGGCGGTTCTGCACCCCGATCAGCCAGGTCATCAGGTTTTTCTTTTCAATATTCGGTATTTCATGGCGCAGCATGGCATAATGGCGCTCCTGGCGGGCGGATTCGATGATTTCGACAATCTCTTCCAGGGGACAGGGTTTTTGAAGAAACCCGAACACATCATGTTTGCCCGTAACCCGCGCCGATTCGACATCACCATGCCCGGTGAGCATGACAATCTGGACCTCCGGACGGATTTTTTTAAGTTCCCGCAGGGTCTGAACCCCGTCCATGCCGGGCATTCTCAGATCCAAAAGCACCACCTCGGGATTGTCATGCCGCACAATCTTGATGGCGTCTTCACCGTTGCTCACATCGAAAACCTCAAATCCCCGATACGTAAGCTGCTTGGACAGGCCTTCCCGGAATCGGTCTTCATCATCAATGATCAATACGCGGGGCTTCAAATTCTCTCCATTTCCATTTTTTTCTTCAGCCATGTTTTCTCCCTCATTGTGACAATAATCGGTTGCATATATTCTAGACACTTATCCTCATGGATTATATTGCCTGATTTTTCAGGTGAATCGGAAGCGTAACGATAAACTGGCTCCCGGCTCCCTCAATTGATTGAACGGCAATACTTCCGCCAAGAGATTCAACAATATTCAGTGATATGCTGAGTCCGAGTCCGGTGCCTCTCCCCACTTCCTTGGTCGTAAAAAAAGGGTTGAAAATATGCGGCAGCCGATCCGCCGGAATGCCTGCACCCGTATCCTTGAATATGATCTGGATTTCCCGGTCTTTCCGCTGTGTTTTGATGGTAATGGTGCCGTTACCGGAAATGGCGTCGCCGGCGTTGTTGATCAGATTCAAAAAGACCTGCCGGATCTTATCCTGATCCAGAAGAATGTCGGGCAGCCCCGGATCAAACTGCTGGATGATCTCTATGCCGGCAATCTTGAACTCCCGTTCCTTGAGTCCGCTGATGACTTCTTCGACAACCTGGTTTACGTCGCATGGTTCAAGCTTGGGTTCGTATTTTCTTCCGAACGCCAGCAGTTGCCGCGTGATGGTTCGCGCCCGGAAGGCTGCGGAATCAATTGCGTCGACCTCATAGAGTATGGTTTCGGGTGTGGGGTTCAGTTTGAACTCGGGGTTGAGCAGGTCTCTGATCACCCCGCTGGAGGCGACAATAATGGCCAGAGGATTGTTGATTTCATGGGCGACACCGGTGGCCAGTTCACCAACTGAAGCGAGTTTTGAGGCATGAAAAAGCTGATGCCTCAATTCGTCGCTTATGATGGTATTGGCCTGTATCCGGTCGACCATCCGGCTGTTGGCGAACCATAATCCGACGGCGATACAAAAAAAGAGGGCGATAAGGGTAATGCTCATCATCCGCCTATCTCTGTATAGCTCCGCATGAGCGACCGCCAAAGGCTGACGGACCAGCAGCGCCCACGGAACCTCCTTGAGCCATGCATGACCGACAAGAATGGGCCCGCTGTCCGAGAGGGTTTCCCGGACACCGCTCGCCTCTTTTTCAGGTGGAATATAAGTACTGATTGCCAGCAGCTCGCCCCTTTCCGGATCAACGACCTGGTACAACCCCTTCTGGTTGATAATCGCGGATTCAATTGATTTACCGCGGCTGATGGATCTTAGAAACATATAAAATTTATCCGGATCGAGCGTGGAGCGCAGGATACAGGTTTGCCCATCGATATTCTGTTTGACCGCAATCGTAAAATGGGGCTTGTTTCGAAAGCCCAGATAAATATCGCTGATATAATAGTCACGTTCCTGATTCATCAAGTTTTGAAACCATGACTCCTCGCTGTAATCCATGCCATGCAGGTCCGCAAACGGGCCTGCGTATCCGGTCTGTCTGCCTGTTGCGTCATGAAACCCGACATCAAAAAACGCGTCACTGATCCGTCTCAATCTCTGCAGATACTGCTCCATTTTATGGGGAGGGGGCGGAACCTTGAATTCACCGCCATGAAAAAGAGTGAAGATATCGGTCACCCGTTCCTGCAGAAAAAGGTCGATGGTATTCTTCTGGCTGTTGGAAAGGGCTTCGAGGTTCAACCTGCCGGTGTTTTTCAGCGTGACGGTAAACTGGTGCTGAAAATAAACAAAAAACGCAGCATACGGCAGTATAAATGCGGAGAGTAGTCCGACAGCGAGTCGGATTTTAAGCTTTCTGAATTGTTCCGTTTTGTTTTCCGCCTGGGCCCTGATCCGGTTCCGTTTTTCTACGGCTTCTTCTATTTTTTCCGCAATGATATCAATATCAGCCGGTTTTACCAGAAAATTGACCGCGCCCAAATTCACGCCCTCAACCGCGAGTTCTATGGTGCCGTGTCCGGTGAGCATGATCACTTCAATCAACGGAAAATCACGCTTAATCTTTTTCAGGATTGTGATACCGTCCATTTCAGGCATCTTGACGTCCAGAATGACAACCTTGATATTTAAAATTTCCAGTTTTTGAAGCGCTTCCATGCCGCTGGAGGCGGTTTCGACATTATATCCCCTTTTTTCCAAAAGTTTCCGGGTAGTTGACAGGAATCTCACTTCATCATCTACCAGCAGGATGTTCGTTTTGTTTTTTGGTTGTCTCAATGGCTTTACCTACAAGCTTTTACAATTCGTTGTCATTAACTTAAGTCAAATAAATAGGACATAACACATAGAATATATTGTAAATATCGTTTATTTAGAGGTTTCGGCATGGTATGCTCGCTTTCAATAATAACCGCCAGCTATCTATACGAAAGGAGCACACCATGCCGAAAATTTCCAACCCAGCTGACAACTTTGGCACTGAACCTGATTTCCAATACATGTGCCAGACTGATTGGTTTTCTCATCAATTTCGTGCGAGGCTCCTATCAAGACGAACTCGACAAATTCTTCCAAACCATTTGCCGGTTCGATGTCGCCAAACGGGTTGTATCCAAGGCGGCCTTGACCAAGGCGCGAATGAAGCTCAGATTCGAAGCCTTTGCCGAACTGGATCTGCAGATGCTCCAGTATTTTGAAACGCATTTCAATCCACGCACATGGCGATGAATGCCGCCTTAATTTTTCCTTATATTCGACAGCAGCCTTTGTATGGCTTCTTTGATGTGCTCAACACTATTTCCCGATTTTTCGATGATTGCACACCACTTTTCATCCAGTGGCAACTTCTCTCCCTCAAGTCCTCGATGCGTGTGAAGCACGATCGGTAAAACAGGAATCCGATCTATCAAATTTTCCAAAAATATAGCTGCATCGACACCGGGAAGATGAGGATCGAGAATCAAAAGATCGATGTCGTCCCTGGTAAAAACTATCTTGAGAACATTTTCTGCCGTCGCTGCCAATATCACACGATAGCCTTCAGCCATCAGCTCGCGCATTAAAAATGTGCGTACATGGGAATTGCGATCTGCAATAAGAATGCTATTCGAAGCTGCCACCGGACACTCCTCATTTCAGTCATTGCGGCCATTTCCCCCGGGTAAATAAGCAGGTCTTTTCATCGATATGGAATGACGGAATTCTTGGCTCCGTCGGAGCAATGACTTTTCCTGTCTATAGGCAATAGGCATGCCATGATAGGTCCTAAGCGATTATCTTTTCGATTATATTGTTATTGCTATGTTTTTTAGAGCGGTAACCATGTAAGCACCTAAAATCGAAGAAGGCGACTGTCGGGAATTTTTACATGGCGTAAAAAGTTTTTTGCTAAGAAGAGGAAACCACATGGAAGGACCGGCCGCTAAAAGCACTTCGAGCAGTGCCGCGATCGCTATATCAGCAGGGGAAGGCTCCCTTAAAGGCTTGCCGGGTATGGGTCACCATTCCCATTGGAGGTCGCATCCGTTAGCGACCGGATGTCTTTTTGCATCTTGGACCGGTAGAAATCGACCAAGGACCGATTGGTCATGATCATGTCGAGTTGCCGGGTGTGGAGGGTTAAATACCCCAATATCTTGATGCGATCCAGCATGTAGGACTTATCGAACCCTTCGATCCGGGCGATCAGATTATCTTCTTTCACGCTGACCCGGAAATTGGTTTCTTCCAGAAGTTCCCCGATGAAATGAATGCGTTTGATGCGTCGGCGGTCGTCGGCCGCTCCGCCTTTGAACTGAAAGCCGATATAGTTTTCCGGGGTACGATCGCTGGCCAGCGCTTCCAGGGTGGAGAAATGATATCCCAACCGGGAATTGAGGTTGCAGTAGTGTTTGGAAATCATAAAATAGTTGCGGTCCGCGTAGCGCGAGCGGACGCCGGGGGTCAAAGCGGGGTTGGCCGTGGACTGGAACATGACCGCCATCAATCCTTTGCCGTCCAGCGCAGGGGGACCGTCCCAGGGAATAGCCGCAAACCCGTCCCAGAACGCCAGCATGGGAATCGATGCAATGTTGTCGAGTCGGATATATTTCCCCCGTACCTCTTCCTTGAATCCGTCGTCCAGGTTCAAAATCCACCACTGCATGGGGGCATGGAAGTAGAGCTGCTTGCTGGAGCGCTCGTTGAAATGATGGTCCCGGCCGAAATGAAACATCTCATGAACGGACTTTTCATGAATGAACCGCGTGATGTCATGGAACGTGCGGCAGTTGGCCGGTGCAAACTCGGAGGCATCCGGATCCAGCAGGTTCAAGGGCACGATCAGGCGCCCCACCTGCGCCAGGGTCTCGTATACAGGGCTGCCGACCATCAAGCTGGCCTTCGGTGGGGACGACGCCAGCAACGCTTCGATGCGGCCGGCGTGAACGGCGCGATTCCCGGCATCCAGCGTGATCAGGGTTCCGGGCTGAAGTTCTTCCAGCGCGTCGGTAACACCGAAAAGCGCCGGTAGCTCAAACTCACGCGCCACATTGGCCAGATGCCCCGTAAAACTGCCGTGCGCCGTAATCACGCCGGCCGCTCGGGTCAAAAGGGATGCCCAGCGGGGGTGCGCTTCGCGCGTCAACAGGATGGCCCCTTGCGGAAAGGCCAGCATATCCAGGCCGCTGTCGACGCGGTGAATCGGGCCGACCGCAACGCCCGGGCAGGCCGTAATGCCGCCTGCCAAGAGCACACTTTCTCCCTGTGCCAAATTGAGAGGGCCATCCGATGATGGCGTCCGGGATGGCATCTGCAGCAAGGGCCGGCATTGCAGGATGCAAATCTCCCCCTGCTGATCGGTCGCCCACTCGATATCCTGAGGCGCGCCATAGTGGTCCTCCAACTGGACCGCCGTGGCCGCCAGGGCCAAGGCCTGCGCATCCTCGAGCGAGGCCCGGAGGCGAAGGTCGTCATCCATGATATCCAGCCGGCAAACCCCTTCTTCGGGATAACAGGTAAAACGGCGCTCTTTGGGACGAATCTCACGCTGGACGATGCGTTGCGGACGACCGCGGTCAACGATGAAAAGATCCCCGTCCACCGAACCATCCACCACGGCCTTGGGAAGCCCCCAGGCGGAATTGATCACGATGTTGCGGTCGTTGAGATCGAAGGGATTGCGGGAGTACATCACCCCGCCGGCCACTGTATCCAACATGGCAAGACAGCCGACGCACATGGCGATGTCTTCATCCCGAAAGCCCTTGTTAAGGCGGTAGGTGATGGCCGGCAGGCTGTATTTACTGGCCACGATCTGCTTGTAGGCATCGAAAAGACTATCGCCGCTTACGTTTAATTCCGAACGGTGCATTCCCGCGAAAGAGCTGCCTTTTTCATCCTCCCCCAGGGCGCTGCTGCGCATGGCCGCCGTCAACCCTGGGCCGTGGGGTGCCGCCATAACGTCCCAGGCTTCGCGGATGGCGGTGGCCAGATCGGGCGGCATTTCCGACTGGACAATCAGCTTATCCAGGCGGGCGTGCAGTCGGTAGAGATTCTCGATGTCGTCCAGATCGGCCGATTGCATCAAGCGATCGATTTCCGCTTTGAGATCGTTATGGGCCAGAAAACGGTCGTACGCAAAAGCGGTGATCACAAAGCCGGAAGGAACGCGCAGGCTGAGCCGGTTTATCATTTCCCCGAGATTGGCCATCTTGCTGCCCACCAGATCGACCATGTCCTTATCGATGTCGTCCAGCACGATGACCAGACGCTCATCCAGCGCTTTCCTTTCGCGACCCATCATCGCGTCGATCTGTTGGCTGATCGCGTTGAAACGCGGGGTCAGGGCATCGTATTTTTCGGGCGCCAGCCGTTGCAGATTGTCCACCATCTGAAAGACGCTCACCGAAGCACTGGTGACACAGGCGCGCACAAAGGCCATACCGAAAGGTCGATTTCCCTGAAGTGCGCCTTCGATTTCCGCCATAATTTCGAGGGCTTTGTTATTGGCGCTGATAAGCTGTTTAAAATAGGCGTAGCGTTCACGGAAAACCAGGCGCAGGTTATCCACATCGACGGTGTCGGCCGCCTCCTGTTTTGGGAAAATTTTGCGGATGATCTGTCGAAAGTTGATCATGCGGCCCGGTGACGTTTGCTGGTTAGGGTGGCTGGTGACGGTATCATTGCCCGGAGGCATCCGGAAAGGCATGCGCAGGCGCGGTGTTTTCAAGCGCCCGCCTTCTGCCAATCCGGATAAACAAAAGCCGTAAACGGATCATCGCATCCCCGCTGACGGCTTTCTTGGAAAAAGCGCCGGGCTGACTTCGGCCCGGCGCCGGTCACAGCAGCGATCGGGTGGCCGCCGCACGGTCAATGTTCCAAACGCAGCCCCCATCCTTCAAACAGGAACATGATGGCAAACCCGTACCAGAGCGTATAGACCACATAGAAAACCAATGAGAAAATGACGATACCGTAGCGGTCCGATATGCTTTGGGGCGCGATGCGATAGTAGTTGTAGGAGGTTTCAATCGCCTTTTTATTGATGGTGGCCACGATCTTGGCCGCCTTGAACTGTTTTTGGCGTTTTAGTTCTTTTTCCATGACATTGAGGGCGGCCCACCAGTTGAAGAGCGCCTGCCGTTCATCGTAGCCGTAACGATCCGAAACATCAGTACCCTTGTTGTGATACATCAGATCGGCGTCCTCGAGGCTGACCGCGAGCATTGCGCCCAGGTCGCCGTCCAACGCGAGCGTTGCACCCGAGACGTTGACCAGCGCCCCCCCTTTCTGGAAAAGCAGGGATGTCTGGCGAGCCTGGGTTTCATCCTGCATGGCCAAGGTCAGCTTGACATTGCTGCCGGCGTAGGTTGTGGCTTCGTCCTGCATGGCCGGGATATAATAAGCGGAACCCTTGGATATGGAGTTGTAAAGCGAATCGAGATAGTCAAGGCCGTTTTGCCCTTTGAAAACCGGCATGAACATCACGATCAAGATCACCACAAAAATCGCCATCATGCCGGCGCCGCTGTAGAATTCTCCTTTTTTTGCGATCATGAGTGCGCCTCCCCCTCTCCCTTCAACTTACTGATGTTGGTCACAAAGGTGCCGATCACCCAGACACCGAAACCGGATATGACAATGAAAAAAGCCCAGATGCCGATGGTGTCAAGGGTTTTTCCCAGGCCGGGCGAGATCGGAATCACGCCCATCTCCCCCAGTTTGGCTGGCAAGGCGAATATCCGGTTGACGAAACCGGCCAGAACAGCCATGGCGTAAAAGCCACGGATGGTGATGCCAGGCACAACCTTAGTAACCATGGCACCGATCTGGATCCCCACCAGCGACCCCAGGAGCATACCCATGGCCAGTGTGTAGAAGATAAAGCCGTAGATGGCATACTGGCTGATGGAAGCATAACCGGCGGTGAACACGATCTGGAAAATGTCGGTGCCCACCGTTGTCATGGAAGAGACGCCCAGAACATAGACAAAAATAGGGAAGGTCAGAAAGCCGCCGCCGACGCCCATGATGCCGGCCGCCAATCCTACCAGAGCGCCGCTGAGGACAAGGAAGACCCACGATATGCCGCGGCCGCCCGGCACCAGGTCATGATCGAAACGCACCATCGGGGGGATTTTCAGGGCTTGGATTTTTTTGGGCAGGCCACCCATCTCGACGCCCTCGTCTTTGCCGCCGTGGGCACCGGCATCGGTATTGCCTCCCTTGCGGGCCTTGAGAAAATCGACCATGGCGTAGATACCCAAAAAACCTAGCATTCCGGCATAAACAGTGGTGATAAAGGCGTCACTTAATACGGGGTTGATCTCATATAAGACCCGATTGATCACACCGCCCGTGGTCGCCCCTAAAATCGCACCCAGCAGGAAAACCACCGCCAGGGGGACGGAAACATTGCCTAGTTTGCGGTGAATCACACTCCCCATGATGGCTTTGGCAAAAATATGGAAGAGGTCTGTGCCGACAGCCAGAATACCCTTGATACCGGCGCTCATCAGGGCCGGTGCGATGATAAACCCCCCACCGGCGCCGATACAGCCGGTAATCAAGCCGGCCCCAAGCCCGATGAGAATCGATACGATAAAAATGCCGGTGCTGTAAAAGGCGGGACTGTAAGCCTTTTTACCGCCCAGCAAGTCCGGCAGTGCGCCGCCGATTTGCTCGGCAAACGCTATGCCGCCCAGCAGCACCGGAATCAGCAGCAGACCCAAGAGCAGGATCCGTTTGCGGTCGTGCAGAATGGTGTGGGCATTGTCAATCTCCCACGCGGCAAAAGCTTTTGCTCCGGCCATCATGAACTGGCCCCATTGTTGGAAAAAATTCATTGCGTTTTTCTCCTCCCATGCTCGATAGTTTCTATAGCTCAATATCTTCTCGTCATCCTGTTGGCGAACTTTCGGATTTCAGCATCATGTTCAGAGTTTTGATTTTTGCTTCCTGTATCGTCTTCTTTTGAAAGGCATCCTGAATCTTATAGAGCAAATCATCGATATCGACCGGTTTCATCAGGTAGTCAAAAGCCCCGTTTTCCATGCCTTCCCGGGCCACCTCCAGGCTTGCATGCCCGGTCAGCATGACCACCTCGGTCAGGGGCGTCTTTTTTTTGATCGCCCGCAGTGTTTCAATGCCCCCCATGCCCGGCATCCTGACATCCAGCACCACCACGTCCGCCGGGAACTGGGCCAGATGCACCAGCGCCTCTTCACCGCTGCCGACACCGGCGGCGTCCACATCGCGTTTACGCATCCGCTTGAGAAGCGTCTGCAAAAAGTCCGGCTCATCGTCCACAAACAGGACCGTCATTGGTTCCGGCATCTCATGTCTCCCCTTCAACGGCCTGCATGATTTTGGCGACGAGATCCTCCAGATCACTGGGTTTGGTCAGGTAGTCAAACGCACCGGAGGCAACCCCTTCCCTCGCCGCCTGCTCCGAGCCGTGCCCGGTCAACATGATCACCGGCATGGCCGGAATGAGTTTTTTGAATATCTTCAGGATTTCGATACCGTCCATATCTTCCAGTTTCAGGTCCAGAACGGCCACATCAAAATCCTGTTTGCGCAATGTCTGGATCGCCTCGGTTCCGCTATAGGCTGCCGTCACGACCATATTCCGTTTCGACAGCCGTTTGCTGAGGACGTCGACGAACCCGATTTCATCGTCCACCAGAAGCAGCTTTATGGTCTTGGGCATGTCTCCTCGCTCATCCGTTTGGGCTGTCAATGCTCTGAGCAGCACGCCCAGTCGGCACCGCACGTTTTGGCCGCGCGCGGCATGCCGTCGCCAGGTATCGGCGGGCGGCGTCCCCCGGCTGCTTTGGCTTATCCCGACAGCGCCGGTCGAATCAAGTGCGGGCTTTGAGAATGTTACTTACCCGGGCTTCCCGAATCTTCTCTTCATGATCGCGCTTCTTCTTGGTGGCCGCATTCACTTTTTCGATGAGTACATCCATGTCGCAAGGTTTCATCAAATAATCGAAGGCGCCCAGCCGCATGCCCTCGATGCTCGTTTCC
>Ga0180429_10001949_pt1 | contig 17277 bp, 10 predicted proteins | sample SS_ome_FD_132428 | JGI IMG/M metagenome (GOLD analysis project Ga0180429, IMG submission 132428) | Hypersaline lake sediment archaeal communities from the Salton Sea, California, USA - SS_1_S_1 metaG | ecosystem: Environmental > Aquatic > Non-marine Saline and Alkaline > Hypersaline > Sediment ...
AGCGTGCGTTCGTTGTCCGGCGGGTCGAGCAGGCCGCGGCCGTCGCTCCAGCCCGGGGCGTCGGGGAGCCCGGCCAGCCCGGCCAGGGTGGGGGCCACGTCCACCAGCGACACCGGCGCCCGGGAGACCCGGCCCGCTTCCGGTCCCGGCTCGGGCAGGCGCAGGATCAGCGGCACCCGGACCACCTCGCGGTGCAGGGTCACGCCGTGGCTCCAGTAGCCGCGGTCGTGGAGCTCTTCGCCATGGTCGGCGGTGACGAGCACCGCCGTCTGTTCCAGCAGGCCCTCGGCGCGCAGCGTGTTGAGCAGGACGCCGAGCTGGTAATCGGTGTACGCCGCGCCCCGGTCGTAGTTCCCGCTGACGATCTCGATCCCCTCCCGGTCCAGTTGTTCGCCGGCGATGACCAGCGGCCAGAGGCTGCCCTCGCGCCATCCCAGCTCGCTGCCCAGGCCGCCGGTGGGCGGTCCCGGCGGGGGGGAGGGCGCCGGCCAGGGGGCGTCGTAGGGGTCGTGGGGATCCATGTAGTGGACATAGCAGAAGGCGGCCTCGCCCCTGCGGGAGCGCAGCCAGGAGAGGGCGCGGCGGTTCAGCTCGGCGGCGGTGGGGATCACGTCGCGGTGCGGGGCCACGTGCCACGACTCGAACCCGTCGGCATAGCCCTGGTCCCAGGAGAGCAGGCAGTTGGCGGCAAAGCCGCCGGTGGCGTACCCGGCCCGGGCAAAGCGTTCGGCCAGGGTGGTCACGTCGGCGATCCGGCGTTTCCCCGGCTCGAGCGCGATGCGGTCGCCCTGGGTGTACTTGCCGGTGAGCAGGGCGATGGTGGAGGGGATGGTCCAGGAGCAGGGGGCGGCGGCCTCGGTGAAGAGCACGCCCTCCCGGGCCAGCCGGGCCAGGTGGGGGGCGGTGAAACGGTGGTGGCCGTAGGGTGACAGCCGGTCGGCCCGCTGGGCGTCGAGGACGATGAGCAGCACCGAGGGGCGGCGGTCCGTGGTTACGGTGCGCACCGTCGGCGAGGCGATGAAGCTGATCGCCATGGGGTCCGGCCCGGTCACGCGGAAGCGGAGGGTCACGTCCCGGCCCCGCCAGGGGGAGAGATCGGCCCGGGCTTCCTGCCAGGCCCGGCCCGGGGCGGGGAATGGGCCGCTGAAGATCGTTTCGCCCTCGCCGCTCCCCTCGATCACCGAGACCTCGAGGCGGTTCGGTGTTTCGGCCTGCAGAGAGCCCAGGGCGAAGTCGAGACGGATATCGGCCTCGGGCAGCCGCAGTGAGACCTCCCGGGCGCCTTCCCCGGCCAGCCGCCAGCAGCGGCGGAAGTCCTGGTCGAGTTCAATCCGCTCACCCTTGAGGATGCGGCGGCCGATGAAGTTCGCATGTCGCGGCTGGAGGGCCACGGCGCGCAGGACCGGCGCCCGCGCGGATCGCCCGCCCGGGTAGAGGCGCAGGGCCCGGACCGGTCCCGGCTGAGCCTGGGGGGAGGGCAGGCCGAAGCTCAGCGTCTGCCGCTGCCGTCCGGGGGTCATGGCCACGGCCTCGTGGTTCGTGGCGTGGAACCGGGGCGGGTCGTCGTAGGCGTAGTAGAGCCGTGCCGACGGCCCGGCCTGCGGCCGCACCGTGGCCAGCAGCGCGAAGTAGCGGTAGGCGTCGACGGTGAGACGGGTTTCCACCCAGGGCGGCGATCCGTCCGGGGAGACGAGCCGCACCCCGCCGTCCTCGAGCCTGACCTCCACCCCCTGCGGTCCGGCCGACCAGTCCTCGGGGAGCCCGCGATTGAAGCGCCAGCGCTGCGCCGGGGCCCCGGGCTCGTCGTATTGCAATGTGGTCACCGGCGGCAGCCGCTCCAGCAGGTCGATGGACGGTGTCGCGGGCGGTGCCGGCCGGCGGCAGGCGGAGGTGGCCCCGAGCGCCGGGAGGAGTGCCATGATGAGGAGGAGCGTGACTGGCTGCCTGGTTCTGACCATCGGTTGCCACATGCCAAAAGACCGTAAAAGGATGCTCAAATCTACGGGAGCGGCCGGGGTGAAGTCAATCCGGAACCGTTTCGACAGGCCGGAGCCCTGTGCTATCATTCGCGGGCCTGCGAGGTCGCTTCCGTTCCCTGCACCGGATGCGCTGCCGCATCCCCGAGGCCGATGCTATCCAGTGTTCTCCAGTTCTGGGCCAAGGTTGTCTACCGGTGGTACCTGGTGGTGCTGGCCCTGGCCCTGCTGGCCACCCTGGCCTGCGGCACCTTCCTCAGCCGCATCGAGTTCCGCACCGACGTGATGGCCCTGCTGCCCCCCGACCTGCCGGCGGTGCGCCACCTGCTGGAGGCGCGGGACGACTTCGGCGCCGACCTGGCGTTGATGGTGGTCACCCGCACCGACGGGGGCCAGGTCATCGACGACACCGACATCGTCGAGGACCTGGCCGAGCGGATCGCGGAGAGCGACCTGGTGGCCGGAGTGGATTACAACTTGCTGGCCGACCTGCCGTACCACGCCATCCTGCGCCACCTGCCGGTGCTCATCGAGCCGGGCGGCCTCGACCGGCTCGCCGAGAAGCTCACCGACGAGGCCATCGCCGACCAGGTGGCCCGGGACCGGCTGGCCCTGATCTCGATCCCCGCGCCGATGGTCCAGCAGCTGATCCTGCGTGACCCGCTCGACCTCTTCAGCCTGATCCGCGGGCGATTCTCCCGCTGGGGCGGCAGCGAGAAGCTGGCCACCACCGAGGGCTACTTCATCAGCCCCGGGGGCGAGACCCTGCTCGCGCTGGTGCGCCCGACCCAGAGCAGCGATGACGTGGACTACGACGAGGCGCTGATGGCGCTGCTCAACGGTACCCGGGACGAACTGCTCGCCGAGTACGAGGAGCAGGGCGATCTGGAGCCGGGCGTGCTGGACATCCGCTTCACCGGCCCGCACATCATCGCCGCCATCGAGTCGAACCTCATCCGCCGCGAGATGCTGCAGGCGGTGATCTTTTCCCTGCTCGGCGTGCTCGTGCTCTTCGCCGTGGCCTTCAAGCGGGTGGGGTCGTTCCTCTACATCGGCCTGCCGCTGGTCTGCGCCGGCTTCTGGACCATGGGCTTCTGTTACCTCTACACCGGGGCGATCACCCTGCTCGGCGGGGCGGTGCTGGCGATCATGATCGGCCTGGGCATCGACTTCGCGATCCACATCTTCAGCCGCTTCCTCGACCACCGGGGGGACGGCATGGAACCGCTGGAGGCGCTCTCCATCGCCATGGGCGAAACCGGGAGGAGCGTCTTCACCGGCGCGCTGACCACGGCGCTGGCCTTCTACGCCATGGCGCTCTACGACTTCAAGGGCATCCGCGAGTTCGGCATGATCACCGGCACCGGGGTGCTCTTCTGCATGGTCTCCATGTTCACCGTGCTGCCGGCGATGCTCACCTTCCGGGCCAAGATCGTCAAACGCTACCACCACAAGACGCTCTTCAGCTTCGGCACCGAGCACCTGGCCCGGGCGGTGCAGCGGCACTACCGGCCGGTGCTCGTCGCCTTTGCGTTGATGACGGTCTTCCTCGGCTGGCAGGCCCTGCACCTCGAAGTGGAAGAGGGCTTCGCCGCCACCCGGGCCGAGATCAACCCGGCCTACCGGCTGATGGGCGACGTGCAGCAGGCCTTTGGCATCAACTTCCAGCCGATCATCCTCTCCCTGGAGGGCCGTGACCTCGACCGGGTGGAGGCCATGGCCGCCGAGGCCGACCGGCAGCTGGCCCCCCTGGTGGAGCGGGGCCTGCTGAGGTCCTTCGACTCGATCTTCAGCTACCTGCCGCGCCGCGACGAGCAGGAGGTCAACCTGGCCGAGGCGCGGGAACTGGCGCTCCGGCTCGACCCCGCCGGCGTGGAACAGGGCTTCCTCCGCGAGCTGGAAGCCGCCGACTTCGACACGGCGATGTTCGCCGACTACGCGGCCACGGTGCGCGCGGCCCTCGAGGACCCGCGGGTGCTCACCGTGACCCACGTGCTGCGCGCCGAGGGGCTCTACCGCTACTTCTTCCGCTACATGGCCTTCAAGGGCGACGGCTCGATCCGCCTGGCCTACTACCTCTACCCGGCGCACCGCCCGGCGGGGAAGGAGCTGCTCGGCGAGTTGGAGCGGATCACCGGCGAGCTGGGCGGCCCGGGGGCCGCGGCCCACGCCTCGGGCATCCCCATCCTGACCAGCGAACTGAAGCGGCTGACCCGCAGCGGCTACGCCGTGGTCTCGCTGCTCGCCCTGGGCCTGGTGATGCTCGTGCTCACCATCCACTTCCGCCGGCCGGGGCGCGTGGCCCTGGTGCTCGCCCCGCTGGTGCTCGCCGTGATCTGGCTCACCGGCATCATGGCCCTCTTCGACGTGCAGCTGAACATCATGAACGTGGCGGTGACGCCGATGATCCTCGGCATCGGCATCGACTACGCCGTCTACACCATGCACCTCTACTTCCAGAGCCGGGGCAAGAGCCTGCCGCTGGTGCTGCGCACCTCGGGCAAGGCGCTGGTGCTCTCCACGATCACCACGTCCGTCGGGTTCGGCTCGCTGGTCATGGCCCGCCACCCCGGGCTCTCCACCATGGGCCTGCTGGCCACCATCGGCGTCTCCCTCTGCCTGCTGGCCACCATCTGCTTCCTCCCCGCGGCGATCACCCTGCGCGAGAAGATCCTGGAGCGCTGAGCCGGACCGATCGGGGGGGGGCGGATAACGGCAGGCGAATGCCGCCCGCTCACGTCATGTGCCGCAGCAGGCCGGGGCCAGTGTGGACCAGGGTCAGCGGCACTCATCCTGAATTCAGGCGTTACTTGGGGATCATTCATCCCGAATTGCAGAAACACGCCGACCAGTTTGGCGGCATTGTCGGGTGAGACGGCAACCCAGATGTCCATGTCGGCGGTTGCGCGAGGATATCCATGGTACCCCACCGCGTAGTCGCCAATCAAAAAGTAATGAACCTCAGCTTCGTTCAGTAACCTCAAGAACTCTTTGAAGTCTTCGGGAAGTACTTCCTCTTCGTCCATAGGCGACCAGGCGATTCGCCTGAACGGCACGCAGCCGCTCAATCGGCGTCATACGATGCCAAAAAACCAAGTCGGCGGAGTCGGCACGCTCATGAAGTTCTTCGATTTCCAGTTTTGTACGGTCGAGCTTCATAATTTCTGATTTTTCCAGAGACGGGCAGGGTGATCTATCAATAAAGGTCATTTGTTCCGTCTACATTTCCTCGAACTGCTGCCATGCTTTTTTCCGTGAAAGGTTGGCCACGGACCTCCAGGCTTCAAACGTTCTTTTCTGGAATTTGATCCGTCCCCTCTTTTCTTCCCAGTTTGCGATCGTCGAGGGGGAGACCTCCAGGAGCCAGGCAAAAACACTCCGGGACATACGGAACTTGCTGCGCAAAGCAGCAACGTCCCTTCCCCTGACATCCTCCTTTCCACCAGCCCGGGACGACGCCCGCGTTCCTGCTCGTTTCGTGCGGGTTCCCGTCGAGGCCCCTTTGCTGCGCTTGGCGTGTGCCGAATATTTCTTTTTGCGGCGGGGCCGATCGACGGCCTTCCGATCTTCGACGGCCGCAGCGCTGTCATCGGTGATCTCAATGCCGAAGACATCGGAAAGATCTCCTGCGGCAATGCGTTTCCGCTTGCTTTTCCCCTTCCCGGCGGCCGCCGAAACAACGGTCTGCTCGCTGATCAGCTCATCGTGCTTCACCCGGCGGAGTTCGAACAGCAGCTCGGGATTTTCGTCGAGCCGGGCCCCCACGCCGTAGAGCACCGAGGCCACATGTTTGCACATCACTGCCCAATCCGGGCAGTCGCAGTCCAGGCTGATCTCCCGGGGCAGGGGAAAGAGCCCGGTATCACGGTCTGTCACTACCTCCATGACGCTCTTTGAAAGACGTCCTTCGAGCAGCTCCAGCAGTGATCCGATTCCTCCGGCGCAGCGCTTCTTGACCGCGAGCCATTTTGTTTTCGGCAGCGTCTTGATCTTCACCTTGACGTGGTACATTCGTGAGCCCATGACCATCGCTTCGATGACACCCGGCTTGATCTCGAGATGGCAGACCGATCCGTTCCTGACATAGGTTCGTCCCCGGGGCAGCCGGTTGGCATAGTCGCTGAATTTTTCCAGATGTCTGCACCACGATTTTCCCCAGAAAGTCCGGGCGATCCGGCGTCCCTCGATCTTTATCGGCTTGATCTCCATCCCCTGTTTTTTCAGGAGGCGGATTCTTCTCGCTGCCTGTTCCCGTCGCTGGGCCACTGGAACGTATGGTTTCCAGTATCCGTATCGAGCCATCATCGTTCTCCTGGGAGCGGTTTCACTGCGAGCCTGATTCTATACGGTTGCCCGGTCAATGTTCAGGCTGACCAGGTCGAGCAGGTCCTTGTCATTCATCTCGGTCAAGAGTGTCTCGGCCCCACCTTCGAGCAAATCCTGGGCCAGCGCGGTCTTCTCCTCGATAAGCTCATCGATTTTCTCCTCCACCGTTCCGCGGCAGATGAACTTGTGCACGAGCACATTGTTCCGCTGCCCGATGCGGAAGGCGCGGTCCGTGGCCTGGTTCTCCACCGCGGGGTTCCACCAGCGGTCGAAGTGGATCACGTGTGAGGCCGCGGTGAGGTTCAAACCGGTACCGCCGGCCTTCAGTGAGAGGACAAAATAGGGCGGGCCATCATCCGACTGAAACAGGTCGATCAGCTTATGGCGTTTCTTGACGGCGACCCCGCCGTGAAGTGTCAGTCCTTCCCGACCAAAAACATCGGCCAGGAATGAGACGAGCGGTTCGGTCATTTCCTTGAACTGGGTGAAAACGAGCACCTTCTCCTGCCGTGAGGCGATCTCTTCGCAAAGGCTCCCCAAACGGTCGAACTTGCCGCTGTCCGCTGAATCATACAGGCCGTCGTTGAGGAAGTTGCTGGGGTGGTTGCAGATCTGCTTGAACCGCATGAGGTACGAGAGTACCAGACCGCGTCGCTTGATCCCGCTCGTATCATCAAGAGCCGTGGCCAACTCCCCGACCGACTGCCGGTAGAGAGCAGCCTGCTTTTTGACCAAACCGCAGTACGTTTTGAACTCTGTCTTGTCGGGAAGGTCCGGGATGATGTTCCTGTCGGTTTTGAGCCGTCGAAGGATATAGGGCCGAACAAGATTGCGCAGCGGTTTGTACTGGCCTTCCCGCAACTGATCGAGGCTTTTGACATAACGTTTAAACGTCGATGCGGAGCCGAGCAGACCCGGGCAGAGAAAGTCGAAGATCGACCAAAGGTCGGAGAGACGGTTCTCCACCGGTGTCCCGGTGAGCGCGATACGTGCCCGGCATTTCAGTTTCTTGACGGCACGGGTCTGCCGTGACCCCGGGTTCTTGATCGCCTGGGCTTCATCGAGAATCACCAGGCCCCAGTCCATTTCAAGCATCCATCCTTGCCGAAGCAGCATTCCGTAAGTGGTCAGCACCAGGTCGGTGGTGGCCAAGGTCCTGCGGGGGGTCTTGGCCATGGCTTCGAATGCGGACCGGTCGGACTCTGAAGGATGCGCATATCGAACCGTCAATGAGGGAGTGAATCGTTCGATTTCAGCTTTCCAGTTCCCCAGCAGCGAGGCGGGAAGCACGAGCAGCGCCGGCCCATGTTTCATCCCCGATTTCTTCCGGGCCACGAGCAGGGAAAGGACCTGCACGGTCTTGCCCAGGCCCATGTCGTCGGCCAGGCAGGCGCCCAATCCGAGGCTCGAAAGAAACCAGAGCCACTTGTGCCCCACGACCTGGTAGGCTCTCAGGTTTCCGTGGAACGCGCTGCCGGGCATGGCCGCTTCCACGCTGCCGGGATCGCGCAATCCCGCCAGCATCTTCGTAAACCATCGGCCCGGGTTGACAAAAGACCATTCACCCGACGAATCACCGAACGGGCCGCCCGGTTTGAGGTCCGCCGTCGCGCCGGCCAGGAGGCGCATGCCCTCCACGAAGGAAATTCCCCCCCCGGCCGCATCCGCTTCGACCTTCCGCCAATGATCCAGGATGCCGGCCAGCTTTTCCCGGTCCACCTCGATCCACTGGCCCTTGAGGAAGACCAGTCCATCGTTGGCAGCCATCAGCTTGTCCCACTCCCGCGGTGTGAGCTTCCGGTCGCCGAGGGCGAGATCGACCCTGAAATCGAGCATGGCTTCCGCGTTGAAGCGGCTCTTCTTCTTGTCACCGATGGTCACGCTCACCCGGGGCCTGGGCCGCTTCCGCCACCAATCGGGGAGTCGAACCAGAATTCCGCTGGTTTCAAAGACCGGCACTTGCTTGAGAAACTGATATGCCTCGGCCGGTGTCCAGGCCAGGGGATGGAACACGTCTCCAGAATCCACCAGTTCCTTGACCAGTGGGCTGCTCTCCGATGCCCGGTGCACCGGCGAAAGAAGCCGGATCAGTGCTTTCCTGTTCCGCACGCCCGCATATTCCTCGAGTGCCCTGCTCAACGGCAGGTACTGGACCCGGCCCGATCGGGAGAGACGGGGAGCATAGGTCGAGAGAAAGGCGAAGGGATAGTCCGGATCATTCTTGTTTTCCGCCAGGTGGAAGCAGACTCGGCCCACCTTGTGCCACTGTGGGGCTCGACGCTGCAGCCAGCCGGCCAGATTGGTTCCCGACATGGCGATTTCGGATCGTACCCATCGATCGAGACTTTGCCATGTCTGGTCAAGCACTTCGGAAGTCAAATACTCGGCGCCCCGCATTGGCGGGGCCTCCAGGAGCAGTTGGTCTGATTCCGGGCGGGGCAGGGGCGGAATGATTTCATCATCAACGGCGCCTTCCGGCGTTCGGCAAAGTTCGTTGAGGTAGCGGCTGGCGAACCCGCGCCAGAACCAGAGTGACGGTGGCGGAGGTGACTCGGGCTGCACTGAGGCCAGCGTGAATAGACCGGCTTCCTGCGAGACGGAGAACGCCCGGGCGACCTTCCTGGCCCATGAATCGAGTTCCCGGCCATCCTCTCCGTGTTCCGCCCGAAGAACAAGACGACCCGAAGGCATCAGGACAAGCGCCTGGCTCATGATGTCACCCTCGAAACGATCAACAGAAACCGGAATCATACTATACCGGCTGCCCGATTCGGTACGCCTCGTTTCCCGGGGGCCATCACGGATCGATTTCCAGCGGCTGAAGAACAGGGCCGCGAGAGCTTGGAAACGTTCTCGGAATCAGACGACTTCCCGGCAGAGCCGCTGGAGCTGACCCGCCAGATAGAACGGCAGGGAGAGCAGGCGATACGGCCGGTTCTCACCGACCGACAGGGAGGTCACCCCTTCGAAGATCGAGGGGATATCGCTGTTGATCCGCAAGGCGAAGGAGCGATTCTTCTTCAAGAGGAAGAAGTGCATCGATTTCAGGGTGCCGGTCTTCCCGGCTTTGACTTCGATGGGGTAAACGGTGTCCCGGATTGCCGAGACATAATCGATTTCCGCACTCGAGTGTTTCTTCTGTCTCATCCAGCAGTATACGGCCGGCTCTTCGAAAAACTCGGCGGAATGGAGAAGCTCCTGCCCGACGAACTGCTCACCGAGGGCTCCTCTGTTGACCAGCAGAAGATCCTCGACATTCTCCAGGTCGAGGATTCCCAGGCCGGTGCTGCGGCACAACAGCCCCACATCGAGAAACAGCGCCTTGAAGCTCTTTTCCTCCGCCTCCGCCCCCAGCGGGATTCCATTGGCGTGGGTGTGGCGGACCCGGTGGACCAACCGGGCGAGGCACAACAGTTCAAGTGCCGGTTTCAGGTCGCGTGACCGCTCTTCCCGGTCGACATGGCTGTAGATGAACTTCCGTCCCACGAGTTGCGGAACCTTATCGAAAATCTTTTGCACGCGATGATGCTGTGCCCGTGTAGAGTACTTGTTGAAATCATCACGGAAGGTGGACAGCATCGATTGCTGTACCGCGGCGCATTCACGGAACGAACCATCGGTCACGAACGCCTTCACTGCATCAGGGAGCCCCCCGACAACCAGGTACTGCTTCACCAGACGCATGGCCTCCTCATGAATGGCCGCCGGAACATCCATGCCGACCGTGTACTCGCCGAGCCATCGACGCAGCGAATCCCGGCCCAGGGCCGCTAGAAACTCCTCGAAGCGCATCGGCCCGAGGTGGAGGTATTCGATGCGCCCCACAGGCATCGAAAAGTCGTGTTCCCGCAAAACAAAGTCGAGGAGGGAGCCGGCGGCGAGGACATGCAGCTCGGGCAACTGCTCGTGAAAATAGCGCAGGGCGGCGAAGACCTCCGGCGCCGCCTGGACTTCATCGAGAAAGAGCAGTGTTCTGCCGGGGATGATCCGTGTATCGAAACGCACTTCCAGGAGGGGGAGGATCGTTGCGGGCGTTCGGGAACTGAACAGCGCTGCTGTTTCAGGCGATAACTCGAAATTGATCTCGAGGAGATTCTCGAATGACGCTTCGGCAAACATGCGGACCAGGCAGGACTTCCCCACCTGCCTGGCCCCACGGATGACCAGCGGTTTCCTCGAGGACCGGTCTTTCCACGACGTTAGATAGTCAAGAGCAAATCGACGAAAAAAAAGCATATGAAATAACCCTTTGTTGGCTTTTTGCAATGGTATTTATAGCCGTAAAATGGCTTTTTGTCAAGCGTGGGAAATCCTATCCGACGAAGGCGTATTGTCAATACGTCGAGGTGGGACATTCTCGAGCAAAGCAGCAGATGCGCTGTGGCCAGAGCCGTTCAGGTCAACTGCCGCAACAGGCCGGGGACCGTGTGGGCCAGGGTCGGCGGCAGGAAGAAGACCGGTTTCCCGTCGAGGTCCAGCCGCCGGTGCAGGCTTTTGTTCAGGACCGCTGCGCCGACGGTGTCATCCCTGCCGAGCAGGTCGCGGATGGCGCGGGGCACGGTGGGCCTGGTCAAGGTCGATTTGACTTCCACCAGCAGCTTCTGCCGGTCTCGCTCCAGAACGAAGTCGATTTCCTGGCCGTCTTTGGTGCGGTGTAAATGGACCTCCGTATCCACGCCGGCGGCTTTGTCCAACTCGTTGAAGACATGGTTCTCGAGCAGTTGGCCGCCGTCCGGGCGTTCGTGCAGGCCCCGGAAATCTTTTACCAGGGAGTTCCTGACGCCATTGTCATACCAGTAGATCTTCGGCGCTTTGACCAGGCGCTTCGTGGGGTTGGCGTAATCGGTGGTCACCGGCCGGTAAACGAAGGTGTGCGCCATGACGAGGAGGCTCTTTTCCACGTGCCGGGCGGTTATCCCCAGTTCCCTTCCGATCTCGCTCTTGTTCATCATCTGCCCCAGCCTGATGCTGAGGAGGCGGAGAAATTCGTTGAACCGCAGAATGTCTTCATCGCGTAGCAGGCTGCGGACGTCTTTTTCGAGGTAGAGGGCGCAGATATCCTGAAGTGCTTCGCGGCGCTCGGTCTCGTTTTCGATGCCGGCCAGCTCGGGCATCCCGCCCCAGATGGTGAATTCGGCGAGAAGCGAATCGAGACGAGCGGATGCGCGTGGTGGCAGCGGGGCTTTCGGATCATGGTCGAGAAGGTCGATATCACATCGGCCGGCGCACCACTCGGGAAAGGAGAGGGGAAAGATCCGGGTCCGGCGAACACGGCCCACCGCTGACTCCCGGAGATGAGCGTGTACCTCGATCGAGGAGGAACCGCTGGCGTACATCTTCAGGTCGGGCCTGGCATCCTGGAGCTGTTTGAACAGCTTCAGTGCATCGGGGTAACGGTGGAATTCATCGAACAGAATGACCCGGCGGCCGTCGCCGACCTCGTTCAGCAGTGAGGTCATCCCGTCCCGGAGGACCACGGTATCAAGAGGGTTCTCGAGGTCGAGATGCGTGACGTTCAGACCGGTCCGTTCACCGATCATCTTCATCAGGATGGTTTTTCCCACCTGTCGAGGCCCGATGAGAACGCTGACAAAGGGTTTTTCCAGCTCTCCGATGAGTTTATTCATTATGGTTCGTTCAATCATCAGCCTCTCCAGGAATGGACAAATGGCGAATATTATACGATATGCGTTTAAATAATAGCTTATATTAATACACAGATGTTATAAAATCAAGCCATATAATGATGAAAGCCAGCGAGAAGGACGGGCTCGAGCGGCAAGATTCATTCATCAATTCCCGGGTTCCGGACGTCTTTAACAGGGAAGGGGCGCTGCGCCTTGATCGCCCGGGGGGCATTTGTTACGCTCCTATCAGTTTTTTCGTAATTCGGCATAAACTCCGGTGACCGGGCGACGTATGAAGCGTGAGAGAAGCGTTTCAACCGGCCTGACCGGGGCCCTACGCACCACACCCATGGAGCTGGTACACCAGTGATCACACAGACCAAGCGAATCAAATGGCGGTCGGCGCTGCTGCCGGCCGGCCTGCTGGCCATCCTGCTCGCTACCGCGGGGTGCGGGAGCGACGGGGGCGGCAAGATCCCCACCTTCCCCGTGGCCCGGGGCGAGTTCCGCATCAGCGTGGTGGAGAGCGGCGAGCTGAAGGCGCAGAAGTCCATCGTGCTCTCCGCGCCGCGCACCCGCTTCGGCACGGTGCAGATCGTCGACCTGGTGGAAGAGGGCAGCACGGTGGCCGAGGGAGATTTCATCATCCAGTTCGACACCACCGAGCCGCAGAAGCGGATCGACGAGAAGGACGCGGAACTGGAGATCGCCCTCGCCGACCAGCGCAAGATGAAGACCGACCAGGCGTCACGGCTCAGGGACCTGGAGCACCAGCTGGTGAACCAGGAGGCCTCGCTGGAGCTGCAGGAACTGCGCCAGGAACGGATGCGCTTCGAGGCCGAGTCCTCCCGGCGGGAGGTGGAGCTGCAGGTGACCCAGGCCCGGCTGGCCGTGGAACAGGCGCGGGAGAAGATCGAGACCCAGCAAATCATCGACGCCGAGGAGCGGCGCAAGCTGGAACTGAAGATCCAGCAGGTGCGCAGCGAGCTGAACGCGGCGCGGCAGGACATGGAGAAGCTGACGCTCAAGGCCCCGGCCCCCGGGCTGGTGGTCTACCGCCGCAACTGGTCCACCGACGCCAAGGTGCAGGTGGGGGACAACCCCTGGCCCGGCATGCCGCTGATCGAGCTGCCCGACCTCTCGCGCATCGTCGCCGAGACGCAGATCAACGAGGTGGACGTGAGCAAGGTGGCCGAGGGCCAGGACGTGATCGTCACGCTGGATGCCTTCCCCGAGCAGTCGTTCACCGGCAACGTGAACGACATCGCCACCCTGGCCACCGAGAAGGAGCGGCGCTCCTCGGTGAAGGTCTTCCCCGTGGAGGCGGTGCTCGACCAGGCCGACCCGATCATGAAGCCGGGGATGACGGTGAAGGTGGAGGTGGTGGTGGAGCGCATCCCCGACGTGGTCTACGTGCCGCTGGAGTCGGTCTTCGAGCAGGGCGACGTGATGATCTGCCACGTGGCCTCCAACGGGTCGTTCGACGAGCGCGAGGTGACGCTGGGCAAGCGGAATGACAACTACGTCATCGTCGAGGAGGGCCTGGAGGATGGCGAGCGCGTGGCCCTGCGTGACCCCAACCTGCCGCTGGAGGCCATCGGCCTGCCCGACGAAGGGGGCGGCGATGACACACCGCCCCCGCCGCCTCCATCGTCGGGCGAGGGCCGGGTGGTGGTCGTGGGCTGAACCATGCGACTCCGTGAAAATCTCACCGTGGGCCTCGGCGGCCTCGTGGATCACAAGCTGCGCACCATGCTCACCATGCTGGGCATCATCTTCGGCGTGGCCGCGGTGGTGGCCATGCTCTCCATCGGCGAGGGTGCCCGGCGGGAAGCGCTGAAGAAATACGAGATGCTCGGCGTGAACAACATCATCGTGCGCGAGACGCCGATGAGCCAGGACGAGCTGCAGCAGGTGCGCGCCGCCTTCTCCCGCGGGCTTTCGGTGCGTGATGCCGAGTCGATTTCCGAGATCGTTCCCTACGTCGAAGTGGCCGCGCCCCAGCGCGAGGTGGAGCTGGAGGTCAAGTACCGCGACATCAGCACCAGCCGCATGGTGGTGGGCACCGTGCTCTCCTACCAGCAGCTGATCAACTACTACGTGGAGAAGGGCTCCTTCTTCAACCAGGCGCAGTACGATGCGCGGGACAAGGTCTGCGTGCTCGGCGCCGGGGTCAAGCGCAAGCTCTTCCCCCTCGAGGACGCGCTGGACAAGATGATCAAGCTCGGCGACCAGTGGTTCCGCGTCATCGGGGTGATGGAGCGCAAGGGCCAGTATCTCGAGGCCAGCGGGGTGGCGGCGATCCGCAACCTCGACGACGACATCTACATCCCGCTGAGCACGGCCACCGAGCGGCTGGAGATGGCGGCGACGAGCATGACCCAGGGCCGGCGGCGCGGGCCGGGCTACGAACGGACGACCCTGAGCAGCGAGATCGACCAGATCACCATTCGCGTGGGGCGCAGCGAGGACCTGCCCGAGGCGGCCCACCTCGTGCGCCGCATCCTTCTGCGGCGGCACCACGACAACCAGGATTTCGAGGTCATCGTGCCCGAGGCGCTGCTGGCCCAGGAGCGCAAGGAGAAGCGGATCTTCGACATCGTCATGGCCTGCATCGCCGGCATCTCGCTGCTCGTGGGCGGCATCGGCATCATGAACATCATGCTCGCCACCGTGCTCGAGCGCACCCGCGAGATCGGCGTGCGCCGCGCCATCGGCGCCACCCGGCGCGACATCCTCGGCCAGTTCGTGGTGGAGGCCTCGCTGATCAGTTTCATCGGCGGGGCCATCGGCATTTTCATCGGCTACGCCATGGCCTTCACCATCGACCAGGTGGCGAACTTCCGGGCAGTGGTCACCGTGTCCTCGATCGTGGTCGCCTTCGGCGTCTCGGCCCTGGTGGGCCTGGTGGCCGGCATCTACCCCGCGCGCAAGGCGGCGCAGCTCGACCCCATCGAGGCCCTGCGCTACGAGTAGCACCCGTTGAATGGAGGCGGCGATGAAGAGACATGTCCCCGGGTTGATCATCCTCATGCTGGCCCTGTTGCCGTGGGCCGCATCGGCGATTGCCGCCGAGAATGACGGGGGTGCGGCGCCGGCCCCGCGGCTGCTGACCCTCGAGGAGAGCATCGCCCTGGCCCTGGAGAAGAACTTCGGCATCCGCCAGCAGCGCAACAGCCACCAGTCGGCGGTGGCCGACATGAAGTACGCCCACGCCGAGCGGTTCTATCCCCGGGCCTGGTCCGAGTTTCTGCTCCCCTCGTACAGCCAGCGCACGGTGCGCCAGCTCGACCCGGCCACGGGGCTCGAGGTTTTCGTCCCCACCGATGCCACCACCTACCAGGGGGCCTTCAACGTGGAGCTGCCCGTGTTCACCGGCGGCTACTTCCAGGCCAGCTACGACGCCTACCGCCTCGACCAGACCAGCGGCGGCGCCGATGACCTCACCTGGTCCAGCACCGCCCGCCTCTCCTTCATCCAGCCCTTCCTCGGGGACAACGAGAACAAGCTGGCCGAGACCCGCGCCCAAACCAGCCTGACCATCGCCGAGGAGGCGCTGCGCCGCCAGGTGGCCGGACTGACTTTTAATGTCTCCGCGGCCTACTACGGCCTGGTGCGGGCGATCAAGCGCGAGGAGATCGGCCGCGACCGCCGTGACCAGGCGCGGGCGAGTTACGAGATCGCCTCGAACAAGTACGCCGCCGGGCTGATCCCCGAGGTGGAGGCGATGCAGCTGGAGGTGGAGGTGGCCCGGGCCGAGGCCGACCTGGAGGGGAACATTGCCGCCCGCCGCCGCGGCGAGGACCAGTTCCGCGACCTGCTCGGGCTGGGGCTCGACGAGCCGGTGGGCGTGGTCACCGAGGTGCCGCTGGCCGCCGAGGCCATCGACCTCGAGACGGCGGTGGCCACGGCCCTGGTCACGCGCAGCGACATCCGCGAGCAGGAACTGCAGATCGAACTCTCCCGTCTCGACCTGCGCAGTGTGCGGCGGGAGAACAACCTCCAGGGCAACCTCGCCGTCTACTACGGCTACGACGGCCAGGAGGAGGAGTATTCCGACACGCTGGACAACTGGCAGTCGAACGAGGGGGTGACGTTCAGCCTCAGCCTGCCGGTCTTCGACTCGGGGCGCAACAAGGCCCGGGTCACCCGGCAGCGGCTCTCGCTGGAGAGCCTCGAACTGGGCCTGGAGGACCTGCGCCGACGGGTGAAGCTGGAAGTGCGCGACGCGGTGCGGGCGGTGGAGGAGGCGCGGACGAGGCTGGGGATTCTCGCCTCAACGCTCGACGTGGCCGAGCGGACCTACGAGATCAACCTCCAGCGCTTCGAGGTGGGCACCCTGACCAGCCAGGACCTCTTCCAGGAGGAGGTGCGGCTCAACGAGACCCGGCTCGAGCACCTCAACGCGGTGATCGACCTCAACCTGGCCTGGGCGGGGTATGTCCGTGTGATCAGCCAGTAGACCTTATCTGAGGCCCGTGAGCGGCTTAGACGGCTTCCCCACGCACCACAGCTGAGGTTTTGCGCATTGAAAGATCAAGGTGGCGGGCCGATCTGCCGTTGAAGAAGGTACGGTAGAATGAGATGGTGCCGCCTCGGCGCCGTACCGCATCCCCGGGAGGAAGGGCAATGGACGACGAGCTGAAACCGAAGCGGGACCGTCGTCCGCCCGAACGCCGCCCCCCCGACCCTGCCGACGACGAGGCCCGCCGGGCCTACCTCCTCCGCCTGCGCCGCGAGATCGAGCTCGGCCTCTACCACGTCCCCGCCGAGTGGATCGCGGAGAAGATCATCGAGATCGAGAGCGAACCGGAGACCGAGGAGTAGCGGTCAGCCCTCGCGGCGTCGACGACGACGACGGCGTGGTGTGCTCACATTCTCTTTCACTTCGTGCTCCTTCTGTCGCACGTGAATCGGCGGCCTCATCCCGGCGAGGATCTACCCGAATCGTGCCGCCCTGGCCCGCCTTGATGGGGGCGCTGATCATCGAACAGGGCGAACGGTGGCTCACCGACAAGCAGTATCTCAACATGACGTTGCTGGAAGAACTGCGGAAGGAAGAGTCCAGAGACGAACGGGAGGCTGCCTGAGGGCACGCTATACGCTACGCTTGGGGAGCGCTTTTACACACAGAAGTTGACACGACTCCTTTTCGTTGGGGTTGGTTTCATGAGACCGCAGATCGACCTCGTGTAGTGTGTAACAAAAGTCTTTCCCATTCCCTATGCTGAAGCTGATTCGGTCGACGCCTCCGCAAGCCGGTAACCCCACCGGAAGGAGGCAACGATGTCGGACAGTACCATCACCCCCACGAACAGGCCTGCGAACAGCCACGCACCCCCGGCTGC
>Ga0180429_10001950_pt1 | contig 17275 bp, 11 predicted proteins | sample SS_ome_FD_132428 | JGI IMG/M metagenome (GOLD analysis project Ga0180429, IMG submission 132428) | Hypersaline lake sediment archaeal communities from the Salton Sea, California, USA - SS_1_S_1 metaG | ecosystem: Environmental > Aquatic > Non-marine Saline and Alkaline > Hypersaline > Sediment ...
TTCGCACCAATTGCCGCCTCGATTCATTATTATTCGCGTCCCCCGCCTCCCCGGCCAGCCGTAACCGCTCGAAATACCACCGCTACTATCCCAACAGCCTCCTTCGGCTTAGGGTTAAACGAGCTATCGGTCGGTCGCCCTTGCCCCCTGTAAATTTCCCCCTGTTTCGACAAGGCCCGCTATGAAATGCTCTGTCGCCGTTTCGCTTGTTTCCGCAATCGTGTTCTCGTTGTGTTCGCTGCTGATGGCCGCCGACCCGGTGGATAGTTCGTTGAACCTGCTCACTTCGCAAGATGACTCGGGCCAGCTCAGCGGCTGGAAATCGTTTCACGAAGACGGTGCCGCAACCGACAAGGTCTGGCGGCTTGGCGACGACGGCGTGTTGATCTGCAAGGGGTTGCCGAAGGGATACATCTATACCGAAAAAGACTACGGCGACTTCACGCTGGAACTCGAGTGGCGTTGGCCGCCCGACGGGGAGCCCGGCAACGGCGGCGTGCTGTTGCGAACCACCGGCAAACACAAGATCTGGCCGAAGTGCCTGGAAGCCCAAATCAACGCCGGCGATGCGGGCGATTTCTGGGGGCTCGGCGGATACGAACTCAGCGGCCCCGCCGAGCGATCCAAATCGCTGGAGCATCCGCAGTTCGGAAAACTCACGAACGTCAAGAAAAGCGAACCGGCCGAGAAACCCGCCGGTCAGTGGAACCGCTACAAGATCGTCGCCGACGGCGATACGGTCACGCTGATAATCAACGGCCGGCAGGTCAACCAGGCAACCGGTTGTGAAACCACCCCCGGCAAGATCCTGCTGACCTCCGAAGGAAACGAGATCCACTTCCGTAACGTGCGATTGACGACCCGTTGAAAAACGTTCCGAATCGACTCTACACGTAGCGCGCCATCATCCGGTCTACCAATCCGGGCGAAAGCCGATTGAGCCAGCAGAAGAGTTTTCCCCAGCCGTAGGGGATGATCTCGCGACGGCCGCGGCGGATCGCCCGAACCGTCCCGTGGGCGACCTGCGCCGCGGTTACCGGGGCATGCTCCGGCCAGGCAGGCGAACTGGTCTTTTCCAGCACGCTGTCAAAAAACTCGGTCTCGGTCGTGCCGGGGCTTACCACCAGCACGTCGATCTTGTGCCGCGACAGTTCCGATCGAATCGCCTCGCTGAAACCGCGCACGGCGAACTTGCTCGCACAATACTCGCTGTTGTGCGGAACGCCCCGGTGGCCGAACACCGAACTGACGTTGACCACGATCGGGCTGGTGCCTTTTCGCAACAATGGCAGGGCCGCGCGGATCATCTCGACGGTGGCGAAGAAGTTGACCTCAAAAATGCGCCGCAGCCGCTCTTGGGCCGCGTTTTCAAACAACCCGGTGGCCCCGATTCCCGCGTTGTTCACCAGCGTGTCTAGCCCGCCGAAACTGGAAACGGCCGCCTCGAGTGCCCGTTGGCGCACCGCCGCATCGGTGATGTCGCCGGGGACGATCTCGATCCGGCCGCCATCGGCGCGAGTCTCGCCGGCCAGTTCCACAAGCCGCTCTTCACGCCGGGCAACGGCCACCACGGCGGCTCCATGCCGGGCAAGCTCGCGAACAATCTCTCGTCCGATCCCGCTCGATGCTCCAGTGACGATCGCTCGGCTGCCTTCAATATCCCGTTTCGACATTCGTGGCCAGTGGTGGATAGTGGTTAGTGGATAATGGTTAGTGGCCGACGGGTGGGGATTGTGACGGCTACGCCACGTCTTCAACGTTCTTCGACGAATGCGGGCCGTCGACGCGTAACTTGCGGTGCGGCCGGATGGTTACGCCTTCCTCGTCGATTCGTCCCAAGTACTGCCGCGGGATGCGGCAATGGACGATCACCCGGCTGTCGGCGTATTTCTTCGAGAGGATCTCGCCGTGCGCGGCCAAGTATGCCAGCAGCCGGCCGTTCTCTACGCCCATCTCGACGTCGATGTTGTGGAAGTTCCGGCTCAGTGCCTCGCTGACGGCCAAGGCCAATTCGGTCAATCCCCGGCCGCCCTTCGCGCTAATCCCCACCGCGCGAGGATATCGATTCATCAGTCCGTCGAGCCGGGCCCGATCGGGCAGCGCGTCGATCTTGTTGATCACCAACAGGGTGTCCTTACGCCGTATGTCGAGTTGTTCGAGGACCTCGTGGGCGGCGGATATCTGGTCGTAAACGGCCGCATTCGAGGCGTCGGCCACGTGCAGCAGCAGGTTGGCCTGCCGGGCTTCTTCCAGCGTGGCCTTGAAACTCTCGATCAGATGGTGCGGCAAGTCGCGAATGAAACCCACCGTGTCGCTCAACAGCACCGGTCCCCAGCCGGGAAGTTGCCAGCGACGCGTGCGGGTGTCGAGCGTGGCGAACAGGGCGTCCTGCGTGAACACGTTCGCACCGGTGAGGGCATTCAGCAACGTGCTCTTGCCGGCGTTGGTGTAGCCGACCAGCGAGACGGTCATCAGGTCGCTTCGCGCGGCCACTTCGCGCTGCTTGCGGCGTTCGATGCCGTGCAGTTCACGTTTCAGGTCACGGATCCGCTTCTCGACCAGCCGCCGGTCCTCTTCCAACTGCGTTTCGCCCGGCCCGCGCAACCCGACGCTCATCTTCTGCCGCGAAAGGTGCGTCCACATCCGCTTCAGTCGCGGCATGGCGTATTCGTATTGGGCCAGTTCAACGGCCAGCCGTGCCTGGTGCGTCTGTGCCCGGGTGGCGAAGATGTCGAGGATCAGTTCGGTCCGATCGAGCACCTTCACGCCGGTTGCGGTTTCCAGGTTCCTGGTCTGGCCGGGACTCAGATCGTTGTCGAAGAGGATCACGTCGGCCTCCGTGGCATCGGCCAGAGTGGCCAGTTCATCGACCTTCCCCTTGCCAAGATAAGTAGCTCCGGCAGGCCGCTCGCGGCGTTGCGTCATTCGCCCCACCACCCGGGTTCCGGCCGTGGTGGCCAGTCCCTCCAACTCTTCGAGCGGCAATTCTTGCGTCGATTCGTGTGTCCGGCGATCGTTCAGCAGAACGCCGACCAGGATCGCCGCCTCGCTGGCAACGCCGTCGGCGCGGTCTAGCTCATACACGGCTGTGGTTTTCCTCCGAGAGTCTGCTATTTTCCACTTAGTTATTGTAACCAATAACCGCTGGAAATCTCCCCCAAAAAACCCGAAATCCTCCGCAGGGACGATCACGGTGCGCCACCCCTCTGAAGAGGAGATAACGCCACGATGGGTAGGTAGGACAGGCTTTTAGCCTGTCCCGGAGAGAATGCACTACCCACCCTGGACAGGCTGAAAGCCTGCCCTACAAATCAGACAGGCTGAAAGCCTGTCCTACAAGTCAGGCCGCTCCAGCTACTGCCCCGACCCGGCGAGCCACTCTTCGATACTTCTGCGTTCGATCTCGTCCATCTCCTTGCGGAGTTCAAGCCGCTCGCGGGCCCTATCGAGTTCTCCTTCGTTCCAGGCGTTGGCCTCCACGTAGTCGCCGCAGAACGGGACCACCAGGTCGATCCAGGCGGCCAGCTTGTCCATCTCTTCGCGCGAGAGCTTCACGTCGTTGTGGCCCTTTTCGTGCATGGCGATCAGCTTGCTCCGCGTCGATCCGCCGTATTGGGGCGGGATCATGCACGGCTCCGACGAATTGTTGATCCAGTTGACAAGCTCGTTGGCCTTGCCGCGACTCTCGCCCTCCTTGGTCTGGGTGAGCGCAAGATAGGCGCGAGACCACTTTCGCTTGGACCCCGAGTCGAGTATCGGCTCAGCGGTCAACAGGAGCTTCTTTCCCTTGCCGTCGGGGCCGTGGCACTTGACGCAGTGCCGCTCCAGTATAGGCTGAATCTCCTTGGGGAAGCTGAAGCCGCGCGGCGGGCCGTAGAACGGTTCGAGCCGCTGAAGGCCGGCCTTCATGGCCATGCTGTTCGTGCCCTCGAAGAGCGGCCCGTGGCTCTTGTTCTCGTGACAGCCGACGCATGACATCTGCTCGCCCGGCATCAGCGTCGCCCACGAACGCATCGTCTGGATCACCTGGTTCTTTTCGTTGAGCGCCTGGAAGTATAGCGGCGTGCGTGCGGGGACCTCGAACATGGCCGATCCGTCTTCATACACGGTCGCATCGCCGAGGATGGCCTTGACGTCCCAAGTGCCGGTGCCGATGGCGATGGGCGTGACGACGGAGGCGCCGCCGCCTTTGCCGCTGCTCGAGTTTCGGCCGATGTTCATCTCGCGGTATCTGATCTCCACGACGCGCAGCTTCTTGATCGTCCCGCGCGAGATTCCTGCCAGCCCGGGGCCCTCATAAACGTCCTGCAGATAGAAGTTCCCGGTCGTCTTGCGATAGTCGACGGTCGAGGGTTTCACGTGCGGCTCTTTGCGCGCGATTACGGGGATCGGCTCGAGCGACGAGATGCGCACGTCGGCCGAAAGCAACTCGCGGCGGCCGTCAAACGTCATGTAATACAGATGGAACCGCATCTGGTTCTTGTTGTTCAGCCGCCGGCCTCTCTGGCCGATGTGGTATCCGATCGGGTCGTAGCTGACCAGCAGGGAAGACTGATCGAGCGGAAACGGGTAGCAGTACTGGTCGCCCGTCTGGGCGTAGCGATCCGCCCTGGGGTACGTCGGCTTCTCGCCCGAGGGCAGTTCGGTGATTCCATCAAGGCCCTGCCGTGCTTCGGCCGTGTCTACGATCCCCAGCTTGCCGCATTGAGGATTGTGGTGCCCACCCATCGCCACCATCACCTTGCTTGTTCCGGGAATGCCGCACGGATGGAACAACGTGGTCGGTTCCCAGGAGTTATTGCCGTAGTATTCCGTCTGGCCGGTGCCGTCGCAGTTCATCTGCAACAGTCCCTGCGGATAGATTTGCGAGCGGTCGTTGTAGTCCCAGCGCATATAGACCACCCGGCCGTCGTCGAGCACGGTGGGCCAGAGCGTGTGGACCTGGTCGAATCCGACGCGGCGCGCGTGGTTTCCGTCCTGGTCGCAGATGAAGAAGTTGCTTACGTCGGGACCGGCGCAATCGACCGACTGCACGACTCTCGACGAATTGAAGAGGATGTTCCCGCCGGGCAGATAGCAGGGGTCGTAGCTGGCCCCGTAGGTATCCGCCCCGGTGATTAGTCGAGTCTCGCCGCTGTCGAGTTCCATCTCGTAGATCTTGTAGTATCTGTCGGCCTTGTCCTTTCGCCAGGCGAACAGAACCCGCTTGGCGTCGAACGAGAGCGCCGGGTCGCGAACGATGCCGCCGTTGTCGGTCTTGATCAACTCGGCAACGGCCGCGAACTTTCCGTCGGCGTGCCGCTCGTTGCCAAGGTCGAGGCTGCACAGCCCGCCGAATTGGTTGCCCGGCCAGGTCGTGTATTCCGTGTAAGCGAAGAAGCCGCCGCCCATGTTATGGTGCTTGGCGAAGATCACCTGGTTCGTTTTCTGAAGCAGCGGTTGCAGCCGCGCCCGCCTCCGTGCGCAACAAGCCCTTTCGTAGAGATCGAGCCAGCGCTGATCCTCCGGCTTGGCACGCGCGGTCACCAGCGCGTATAGCTCCTTCTTGAAGCTGTCGCTGTGCGGGCCGCACTCGGGAAGCACGTTCTCGATCAACTCTTGTTCAAGCGAGGCGTCGCGATCGGCCTGGATGAAGTTGGTCAGGTCGCCCTTGCCGTCGCGATAGCCGTCTGCCCACTCGCTCATTCGGCCGGCGCTGTCCTGCATCAACCAGTCGGTTTGGTGGGGGAAATCGCGCCAGAATTCCCAGGCAAGTGCGGAGCCCATCGCCATGTCCAACTCCGCATCCGAGGCATCAAGCTCGGCCCGCACGGCAAGCATGGTCCGCGGCCAGGTCGGCTTTTTCGAGTACTTCGTGTCGGCCACGGGCACGGGCGCGATTACCGGCAGTTCCCGCGATCGGCCTGGCGAACGATGGGGCGCCTTGTTCGCGGTGAACCCGATGTCGATGTACTGGCCGCCGGTGGTCTGATGGCAGTGTACGGCGATCAGGTTCTTGCCTTGCTTCAACGTCTTGCGTGCTTCCGGGCTGATCGGAAAGAGTGCGTAGTCCTTGATGTGCCCTTTAGCCTGCGCGGCCAACACGCCGTTGACGTAGACCTCGAAATCCTCATCGTGACAGACCTCCAGCGAGAGTTTGCCGACGTCCTGATCCTTTTCGAGGACGTATTCGCCGCGCATCCAGATGTCCGGCGTGTTCCAGATGGTCTTCACGCGGCCGCCGGGCGTCCCTACCTTGCCGAACCCACCCTCGCCGCTCTTCCACGCATCACACTCCGCGGCCCCCGGCTTCTCCCAGCCCGTGCAGGGCTGCTCGGTCGTGTATTGCCAGATGTGCTCGATGGCCGGTGCCCGGTCCACTGCGAACAGACTCAGAAGTATCGCCACGGTGGGCAGGCTGGCGTTTCTGTGCATATTGGTTCTTCGTGAAGTTCAACGGGCCATTGTCGTACATTCATCGCTTGGCCATCCAACTATTATCTCCCGAAACAGCGACCGCCGCAACCATAGTCGTATAGCAGTCGTCTCGCTCCGCGAGATGAGGCCGTGGCAGGGATAGCTTTCCGATTTGTTCCCCGACACCAAATCGCGATACTTCGACGGGCAGACGAAGGGGGCAAACAAAGGGAGACTTCTCTTGCCCTTGGGTGATCCGGCAAATCATGAGGGCCGCGCGGTTTCCACGAACTCGAGTACCCGGTGGCCTATTCTTGCATCTTGCTGAAGAACGGTCCCGCAATTTCGTAAAGATGCCGAATGGGGCGACATCGCACCGCGCGCACCACCATTTGCGTTGTCTCCTGAAAACGAGAAGTGAACTCGACGGCAAAAAATCGACTCCTGACCGCCCGTGTTGCAATCAAGGCAACGCCGGTTGTGCTGATGTCCCGCGTGATTCCCATAAACGGGTCTTCCGTGGGCTGGAAAGCGTCTCCCAGTGGGATCACAGCCACCGGGACGGTCGTGTTGTGACGTTCCCCGACGCGTCGCTCGCTTCCCCAGTAAGACTTCTCGCAAGACATCCTGGTCACGAAGTCGGCAATCGCTTCGGGAAGAAGCACCACGTTCTCCCGGTCAAAATCGATCCGAGCAGGACGAATGTGTTGAAGTCGTTCGAGTATGGCCACCTTTGCCAACACGCCTTCACGGTGCGTACCGCAAGCAGTGCATACCCATTCGGTGGTCCTTTCCCCGAATTTCGGCGTACGCAACGGTAGGGCCTGACCACACGTAGTGCATTGGCAAACCTGCCGCCCGCGCCCCGAGTTTTCTGTGTTAGTCGTCATGGCTCAGTACCCCGTGTCCAAAACAATTGCCGGGGTTGTTGGTCCAAATCCTTCCGCAGGCTTGGTCGTATTGCCAGCCACCTAAGGCGTCAACCGTCCCGGCCGGCCGAGTTGCAGTCAAAATCACCGCGGCCATCGCGAGACCGGCAATCAACGTCACAGCCAAGATGTATCGGCGATTATGAGCGTTGACGGGCACTGGCCGGCTCCTGCATCTACTCCAAGCGAACGTAACGACGTTCACACGGTTGCGCGCCTGGCAACTCAAGTTTGCGCTTGCAGGTCACCTTCCATACGCTGAGCATCTCCGGTAACGTCGGAGAACTCGGAATGGACTTGCGTAATCTCTTCGATTCCGGCGAAGAAGGCTTCGACTACGGCGGGATCGAAATGACTACCTGCTTCCTTCCGGATAATACCGAGCGCCTCATCAAGCGAAAACGCACGTTTGTAGGGCCGTTCACTGGTCAAGGCATCAAATACGTCGGCCGCCGCGGTGATTCGGCCTTCGAGGGGGATGTCTTCACCGGACAGCCCGCATGGGTAACCGGTCCCGTTCCATTTCTCGTGATGCGTGTACGCGATCACGGCAGCCATTTGGAGAACCGGCGAGTGTGCCATGCCGGTGATCATCTTCCCCATGCTGGTGTGTGATTCGAACTTGCAGTCGATTTCGTGTTGACCGGTTGGGATCGACATCGCGTCTTTCCCGTAGACGCAGTGTCCCTTGATCTGCCGAAACTCTTCTTCGTCGAGCTTGCCGGGTTTCAACAGGATCGAATCCGGTATGCCGACCTTTCCGAGGTCATGCAAAGCCGCGGCCTGTCGGATTCTCTCCACAAACTCGTCATTCAGATGCAGGTGCCGCGCAATGATCTCCGCGTAGCAACCGACACGGAGTACGTGATTACCGGTTTCGTTGTCGCGATATTCGCCCACCCTGGCCAGGCATTCGACTACGTCCTGATATGCTGCCGCAAGCTCAGCGGAACGAGCGGCCACTTCCAACTCAAGTTCCCAAGTATGGTTCTTGAGACGATCCTGGTGGGCCTTCATAATCAGAACGTTTCGGAGACGCGCCTCAAGCTCAACGGTATCCAAAGGCTTCCCCAGGAATTCGGTTGCCCCGAGGCGGAGCGCTTCCACTTTAGTTTGCGCGTCGTTGGCCGCCGTCAGGATGATCACCGGCAAATCCAGGAATGCTGGAATCTGCCGGAGTTGCTCGAGTATCTGCAGACCACTCACGTGCGGCATCATGACGTCCAAGAGGACCACGTCCGGGAATTCATCTCGGATCAGTTGCAGGGCACACCGAGAGTCCGTAGTGGTGACAAACCGCTTGTATCCGGCAAGTTCCAGGAACTTCCTCACCACCTTGACGTTGATCGGCTCGTCGTCCACGATGGTAATCTTGGGATTCGAGATTACATCGTCCGCAGACGAACCGTTCAGCACCGGAGCTACCGAGAGGCGGGGAGTGCCGAACGTGGTTCTCATCGACTTCACTTGCTCTGCCGGCAAAACATGCTTCTCCAACTCGGATGGTATTGAACGTGGAGACTTCATTAGAGAGGTCCTTTACGTTTTGCTGTCGACGAACGGATTTGAAATGTCTTGCGTTTCTTCGCCGGATGTACTATTCGGGCAATGCGGATATTCGTCAACCGGCTTGTGCGGAACCGTCACTCTCGCTACCAGCCGGTCGATTGCGATCAAGGCCGGGGGAATTTCTTCCTTCTGGCCCTGTTTGGCCAATTGCTCCAGGCGACCGGCTGGATCCGTGAACGCGTGAAATCCCGCTGTCCCGCCGGAGCCCTTCAGCCAATGCGCCAAGTCGGCCAGGGTCTCAAGATCCTGCTCTGCCCAAGCCTGCTTCATGGCTTCCGAAATCTCCCGCAGCTTCTGGACAAACTCCTCGACAATCTCCCTGAAATCCGGATCGTCGGTCGGTAGGCTGGAGGCCAAGCAAGGTTCGGCCGGGGATGCGTCTGGCGAGGTCTGGATTCGGGAATCCAACGGTCTGAGGGCATCGCCAATCGCTCCTAGCAGCCGGTCGGAATCGATCGGCTTCGACAAGTACCCGGAGCAGCCGGCCTGCCGGCATTTCTCTTCATCGCCAGACATGGCATGAGCGGTCATCGCGATGATGGGCACGCTCATGCCCAACTCGCGCAGCTTTCCGGTTGCCGAGTAGCCGTCCATGACGGGCATTTGCATATCCATCAGAATCACGTCGTAGGCGTGTTCAGTGGCCAATTGAACGCCGATCGCGCCGTTCTCGGCGGTCGTTACGTCGACGCCTGCCCTGCTAAGCATCAGGCTGATCAGCTTGCGGTTGGTGCTGCCGTCTTCCACGAGCAGGACACTGGCGGGGGGTAAACCCTGGTCCGGTTGGTCATCACTGGGGCAAGTGGCGATGGCCCCGTCGGATGGTGGGCTGTCGAGGATTTCGATCCCGCCCAACGGCCCGATGTCAATCGTCGCCGTGAAAACGCTTCCCTTCCCCGGTTCACTGCGAACCGCAAGCCCTCCTCCCAGGGCAGCGGCAATGCGGTGGCTAATGGCCAACCCCAGTCCGGTACCGCCGAACTTCCGGGTCACCGAGTTGTCTGCCTGGACAAACGCGTCGAAGATGTTGTCTAGCTTCTCTGGCGCGATTCCGATTCCCGTATCGATTACTTCAAAAACCATCTTCGGTTTGTGATCGGTTTCCGCCAGGCGGATCACGATCCGCACGCTACCCGATTCGGTGAACTTGATCGCATTGCCCGCCAGATTCATCAGCAACTGCTTGATCCGAACCGGATCAGTGGAAATCGTGGCCGGTACACCTTCCGGCCACTCACAGTGGAAACCGAGGCCCTTTTCCGTCGCGCGGACGCGTAGCAGCGACATCACGCCGGCGACAATCTCACCGGGAGAGCACGGGATTTGCTCGACTTGCATGCGTCCGGCCTCAATTTTCGAGAGATCAAGGATGTCGTTGATCAGATCCAGCAAGTGTTTCCCGCTTTGGTAGATCGTATCCAGGTAATCGCGACGCTCGGCCTCATCCCCGCCATCGGCTCCCTTCTGCAAGAGTTCAGTGAATCCCAGGATCCCATTCAACGGCGTACGGATTTCGTGACTCATGTTCGCCAGGAAGTCACTCTTGGCACGGTTGGCGGCCTCCGTGGCGAGGCACGCCTGTTGCATCTCAAGTTTTTCCCGTTCTTCACGAAGTCGCTTTTCCTGTTCATCAATGACGCTTGCAGTGGCTTCAGCATGAGCGGCTTTGAGGGTCTCTTGCTCGGCCCGCAAATGGCGGATCTGAGCACGAAGAGTATGCTCGGATGATTCCCTTTCGATGACGTTCCAGGCCAAGACGCCGCACGTACGGAGCGCCGGCTGCATCTGCTGGAGCCGCGCTCTGCCGTCGCCGGGAAACCGCCCCACTCCCGCAAGAATCCCATGGCCTGCCGCCGCGCCTAGACGCAGTCCGAAGGCCTGGTACGGCTCCGAGTCGATAACCTTGTCAAAGATGCATAAGTCGTTCCGGTGCAGACGCACGGAGAACTCGCGCGCCAAGTCTCGCACGAGCGGTGAACCCATTTCGGTGTCCGGCGTGCTCGCGCCCTTCACCTTCCCGTTGCCGTCGGCAAGAAGGACAACCGAGGGAAGGCAGAACCGCAGCAACTCGACCACGGGCGACAGAAGTGCCGCCGAGTCGAAGATGATCTTGTCATCTTCTTCAAAGAGTTTGTCAAGCTGACTGAGTATGTCGTCCATCTTCAATCACCTACATCCGGAGCAGGTTCTTGTTCAACGTAAGCTCGCGGTCGAGATCCTCTGCCAAGACCTGGATGTCGTCTTTCGTTAGCGAGAGGCCTCGAATCGCCTGCTGCGGAAATGCTACGCGGTTGACACCGACCGAAGACATTCCTTTGAGAGAGCAGATGAGGTTTGCCACTTCGACGCACTGGACCATCTTCAAGTATTCGCCGCGATAACCGGCTGCGTTGTGATGATAGCGGATCGCAGCGATTACGCTGTCTGGAAATCGCCAGTTCTTCGCAACTACCTCACCCAGCATCGTGTGGTCGAATCCAAAGTGAGCCCGCTCGGCCTCCGGCAGAGCCTGCTTCTCTTTTAAGCACGCCGTGAGCCGAACGAAGTGGTTGTGCATGCCCTGGTCTTCGAGAACGATCCCGATGTCGTGTAGCAACCCCGCCAGAAACACGTCTTCGAAGTCGCTTAGGCGGAGTCGCATGGCGAGCAGGCGCGAGCATACTCCCACCGCCACCAGGTGTTGCCACAAACCGGCCCGGTTGTAAGGTCCGATCTTTTCGTCGCCGGCGAATAGCTTGCTCGCACTGGCCGCGACGGCCAGATTGCGAATCTGCTGAACGCCAAGATAGGCGATTGCCTGCTGGAGATTGGTGATTTCCGTGCGGGTAGCGTACGCCGAAGAGTTGACGCACCGCAATACCCGGGAACTCAGCGCGGCGTCCCCTTCTAAGACTTCCTTCAGGTCGCCGGCCCCGGAATTCGGGTCGTTTACCACGTCAATAATGTGCAAGGCAACCTGTGGAAGCGTGGCTATCTCGCTTGCCCGGCGAACGACTTCATCTAACGACGGGCACGATTCGGACTGAACGGTGGGCGGGTTCGTCATATGTGACCCTCACTACCAAGATAATGGCCCCATATTGGAGGCAAGCGACCTTTGATAAAACGTACTACACGAAGTGCACCTACGCAAAGGTTACTAGAGCGATTACAAGAACGGGGGGTGCGATTGGCTGTACGCCAGATAGCAATGCAGTGGGGTATCGGCGACACCATAGCGGCAAGCTCGGCCGAATGACGCATCTTCGACAGCTCGAAATCCTTACCTGCCGTTGTAGAACGAATTGCGCGCAGAAAAGAGGAAAAGAGGGCGATTGCCACAAATGCACTTGAAGGACGAAAAAAACTCCCAACCCCTCCAACCGTCCTCTACCCGTCTAACCGGCAGACCATTCCCGCGCGGGAAGAAGATGGATTGATCCTACCGCCCGTCGGTTCGCCCCGACTTCCTCAGGTCGCTGTAGACGTTGGCGTAGATCGGCAGGTGGCGGTAGTAGACCTCGAGCATGTAGATCGACAGGACAGTGACGTAGAGCCGGCCGCGGTCGAAGTTGACCAGGTTGCCCGACGACTTCGAACGACACGAGCAACGCAGCAACTAACGCCAGTTTGCCCCCAGTCCACCATACGAGATGAAATCCTGGCCCGGTATCGCAGGGCGAGGGGGATTTCACTGTTCCCTGAAGAACACGTCGACTCGCTCTCCAGCACGATACTTGACCGTCTTCTCGCGTGAGATCGGCAAGCCGGCCTGGGTCCATTTGGCAGTGATGGTACAGCTTCCTTCCTGGTCGAATGACATCGGCGGGATCTTGAAGCGGTGAATCGCACGGGCCTGCGCGACCTCGACACCATTGATCACAAGTTTGGCCTCTTCTGGGACGTAGATTCGCACGTGGGCCGGCATTCGGAGGCGGCAGGTTCCCAAGAAAGCCCTGATTTCGGCAAGATCGATGAAGTGGGAAATCCGCCGTGCACCGGTCGGGGCGCCCTGGGCGACGCCGACGACCGCGGCGCTATTGTCGACCAACGGCCCGCCGCTGTCCCCATGATTGATCGGTGAGTCGGTCACCAAGACTTCGGCGTCCAGGATGGGTGGTCTGTTTCCGGGCCTGGAGAATTCGTATGGTTGGCGAACCCTCGTCCGTTGACGGACGTTCCCTTGCGTGTACGCCCAAAGGGGCCCTTCCCCCGGATTCCCCACCGAATGTACAGTTTCTGCAGCGCTGGCCGCCTTTGCAGCGAGGGGCAAGGCAATCGCGTGCTGCGGGACATGGTCGATCTGCAAGAGGGCCAAGTCTCGCTTCGGGTCGCGAGCCAGAACTCGGGCATGTACGCCCTCGCCTTCCCGAAGGCTTGCCACGTAGGGATCACGGTAGGTGACGGCCTGCCCGGACCGATAGATCGGAAACACCACCGTGACATCGTTCAGCGAACGAACCACGTGGTAATTCGTCAGCGCAAGCCGTTGGGGGAGTTGAAGCAGGAACCCGGTCCCGGTGCAGTTGCCTTTGCGATTGACGATCCACATTCCGGCGAGCAGCAGGCGGTGGTACAGTGCGCGCTGGAGCTGGTCCGTTACGCCGACGGTACGGTTGCCGCTTCGGGCGTCTTCGAGCATTTTAACTGCGTCTCTCGTCGCAATGCGCCCGGCAAAACACACGTTGGCTCCGTCGACGGTTACTTTCAACGACCTGGCCAAGGCCGCCAGCGGCGTCAGTTCCCAGTAGCGCTTGCTCTCGTTGGCCAACTGTCCGGTGAGCATCAGGCTGAACTGCCGCAGTTGGTCCGCCAGCTTCTCCGCTTCCGAGGCCTGTGCGTACTGGGCGACGAGTTTCAAGTTCAGGTCGTCCTCCAGAAACGTCGCCAGGATGAATTCGATCCCCAGCGACTCCTTGATCGACACACCGGATTGCTTCGGCACGCCAGATTGCTTCGGCACGGCAGAACCGACGGCCGCGATCCAGATACCGGGCACGCTGGCAAGCTGCGAAAACGCTTTCTCTACGTAAGGGTCCGCCAGCGGGGTGCCGGACGCCCCGTTTCGCCGGCGCACGGCATTGAGGATGTACTGCTTACTGTCGCTGACCAAGACGACGGTTTCGTCGGGTATGGAAAACAGGAAACCCGTGGCCGTCCCGTCGGGGCGGAAGACCTCGCAAATCGGAACCGGTTGAGCCCCGGCCTGCTCCACCGAGTACGACCGCAGTTTCTTCGCTTCCACGAGTCGGTCGATGACCTTGCCGATCTGCTCTTTGTCGAAGGTGCCGCACACAGCGAAGAGCGTTTGCGGCTTCGTCGCACCCGCCGGCACTCCGGTGCCGGCAACGACAACCATCGAGATGTCTCGTAGCGGGTCGAGTGCCAGCATGTTTAGGACGAGTTCTACGTTCATGTCGAGCTTGGTATCGAGGACCTGCTCGAACCGGGGATAGTAGTAGTCCCGCACGATCGGGTGCTGGAGGATGCGCCTCAGGTTGATAACGGCCACCACACGGCTTTCGTCGGGAAGGTAGGGCCGAATAAGGCTTTGTGCGTCCTCCGCCGCTGACAGGAGTTGCCCGACACCAAGGGCCGGCAAGAACACGGCCGCTACGAACGACTGCTTCCATGGGAATCTCATCATCGACAGCCTCGGATTGTTCAACCGATCATTCCCCATTGGGATTGAGCCTGAAATCGATCCAGACTCGGAATAGTCTCCATCATAACCGGCATTTTCCTTGTCTTCCACTACTGTTGCACTGGATCGGAGATCGCGATGATCGACCTCGGACCCGGTGTCGATTTGTTCTTCGCGCACTTTGCGCCGGATGCTGCTCACGTCCGACGCGCTGATGCCTCCGTAGTGAATGCCCGCAGCGCGCCCGCTCTTGCCCGTTAGCCGGCAGGCCAACTCGAACGTCACCGCCTTCGCTAAGGGGCCAAGTTCACGTTTCTTGGAGCCCTTGCTCATCTTTCATGGTATATGGATCGATCCTACCGCCCGTCGGTTCGGCCCGACTTCCTCAGGTCGGTGTACACATTGGCGTAGATCGGCAGGTGGCGGTAGTAGACCTCGAGCATGTAGATCGACAGGGCGGTGACGTAGAGCCGGCCGCCGTGCGGTGCCCATTGGTCCATGGTGGGCCGTTGAGGATCCCAACTGCCGATTTCGCGGCCGCGTTTTTGCTGCTGCTCGGGCAGCACCTGTCGCATTACGCCGTTCCAGCGTTTCCAGTAGTCGCCTTCCATGTGATGGGCCGCCTGCGTGGCGTAGTACCAGTAGTAGACGTCGCGGCCGCGGTCGAAGTTGACCAGGTTGCCCGACGAGGTGATCCACTCCAGGGCGTCGATCATGGCCGGGTTGTCGCGCTTCCAGCCGAGATACTGCCGCATGAGAATCGCCTCGGCAGTCATCGCCAGCTTGAACTCCTGGCCGCTCTGATACGGATAGCGGGAGCCGCCGTTGCGGCCAACCTTGTCGAGAAATCGCGTGATGCGGTGGAAGTGATCTTCCGGCACGTCCAGGCCCGCCATCCGCGCGCTCTGCAACGCCATCACGATCCAGCCGGTCACCGAGACGTCGCTGTCGGCGCCCGGGTCGTATCGCCATCCGCCTTCGGGGCTCTGTGCGCTGAGACAGTTCTGCACCGCCAACTCGGCCGGCTTCTTGTACATCGGGTCCTTCGTCATGCCGTACAATTCGCAGACGGCGATCGCGCACTGCCCTTGCGTGTAGTAGCGATGATTCCGGGGCCCCTCGTGGTAGAAGTTGCCGTCGGAGTCCTGCTCCTTCAACAGCCATCGCCAACCCAACAACACGTTCCGCTTGAACTTGCCCTTGCGATGCGTGTTGCCCGCGCCCTGAAAGGCCAACAACGCCATGGCCGTGGCGGCAGGCGGGTTGTCGAGATCCACGGGCACGCCGTCGGTGTACGGACCGGCAAGGCTCCAGGAACCGTCACGTCGTTGGTTCTTTGCCAGCCAGTTCAGTCCTCGCTGTACCGCCGCTTCCGTAAGTGCATTTCCGCCGTAACGGCCCAGGAGCGACCGTTTCGATCCCTCTTCACGGCCGGAAAGTGCCAGGCCGATCTGGTTTGCCTGGATGTCGCTGGTTGCCGTGTGGCCGTCCGGCTGGATTTCCAGCATCGTGGGTGCCGCGAACGGGTCGTCGACCTCGGGCAAGTCCTCAGGCGTGAGGACCGGCTCCTCGGCCATCTCGATCTTGTCCAATCCCAGTGGCGAGTCGAACTCCAACTGTTCGCCCAACTCCTCGGCGTAGACCGTCTCGATGTCCAGGCGGATCTGCTCTCGCGGCTGCATGGCCACGACCAATAGGCCCAGGATGATCAACACGATCATGTGAAAGGCGGCACTTATCAACCAGGGCGGCGACTTCTGTATCGCCTTTTCGGCGACGTCTTCCGTTTCCTGGCTGCCTTCTACCTCAGTGCGAATGGTCAACGAAGAACTCGGCTTTGCCATCGCGACCGGGCGAGCAACCGAGGCGGCCTGACCGATCGGTTGGCCCGCTGGACCGGTGCCCAACGGACGGTGGCCCGGCTGCGTGGGCTGCGGCTGCGCGATTGGCCGGGCTTGCGGCACGGACTGGGCCGCACCGAGCGGCGTGGCGCCGGTAGGCGGTTGGGCCTGAGGCATGCCCGGCTGTTCCGGCCGCCCGCCGGGTTGCTCGAACGGATCGTAAGCCGCCATCTAGTGCCTCCTCAGTCCGGCCATTTCGCAGGCCGAGACGCGAGATGCCTCCGTGTCACACCGGCGAAAAACATGCACGACACACGAAAAGCTCCCCATACGTCGAGTTTACCAGCTACCGGTCGTAGCGGCAAGCAAGAACTCCAACGTAACGAGGAGTTTATCGCAGCGCGGACGTTCCTCTCATGGGGATCGAACCACCGATTTGCAGCCTAACCGATATTGTTGATTCGCCATCTTGGGCGTTCGCTATTCCCGTCGCCCTCCGCTGGGGGGTGCGGCAGTGGATGCCGGCCAATCACCACACAAAAACTGGGCGGCCCCCTCGACAGATACCGAAGTTATGATAAAATCAGCATGGTTATAGGGAGTTTCTGCTCCCTATGCGCAGATTACATAACGCGGGGTGGAGCAGCCCGGTAGCTCGCGAGGCTCATAACCTCGAGGTCGCAGGTTCGAATCCTGTCCCCGCCACTTCAACCCGCCAGTAGCGAAATCCGGCTACCCGCGGGTTAACGACCAAGGCCGAGGCGATTCGCCTCGGCCTTTCGCGTTGGAACCCGCTTCTCCGCAACAACTTACGTCTCGCGACCTTTCTCGAATCTGGGCCTGGTTCAATTCAGCCTGTTTTCGGGTAACCGGTAACCGCGTTAGCCCCGTCGCCTGCGACGGGAAACGATGTGAAA
>Ga0180429_10001953_pt1 | contig 17267 bp, 11 predicted proteins | sample SS_ome_FD_132428 | JGI IMG/M metagenome (GOLD analysis project Ga0180429, IMG submission 132428) | Hypersaline lake sediment archaeal communities from the Salton Sea, California, USA - SS_1_S_1 metaG | ecosystem: Environmental > Aquatic > Non-marine Saline and Alkaline > Hypersaline > Sediment ...
AGATTTCCTTCTCGAAGTCGGCATGCGTCTCCTTCAGGCGGTCCCAGGGGCCGTCCATGACGAAGCCGATTCGCACAACAGGAAGCTTCCTTTTCTGCTGCGCCGGGGCATCGTCCGGCAGGAAAGAAAGAAGGCCCGAAAGCAGGATCAGCAAACGGACCACAGATGCCCTTTTGAGGGAATTCGGGCGGGGGCGGTCTTTCATAGAAACCTCCGAGGGCCGCCCGAGGCGGCCCGTAAGGGACGAAGATACGGCGCTTGCCGTCGTGGGCAAGGATGATGGTCCTCGACCTTATATCATAGGACTGCAATCGTTGAACAGGAAGGCGTGGGCGGCGAGGCCTGACCCCTGATCCCTGACCCCTGTCCTTAGCGGTCATTTACGCGCGGCACGGATTCCTGATAGACTTCTGCGAGTCATAGACTTCTGCGAACCCACATCGAAACGGCTCCGCCAAGAGCCTCAACCGTACACGTGGCGGCAGGAACTCGTGAAAAAATACAAGAGACTCCTGCTCTGGGTCGCCGGTGGACTGGGGGTCGTTCTTCTGGCCCTGTTGTTCTTTCTCACCGTCGTGGCGCCCAGGGTGATCAGTGACGAATCGACAAAGGCACTCATCAGGGACGAGTTTGCCAAGGCGGTCGGCGGCACCCTGGATTTCGATCGGCTGAGGATCTCCCTGTTTCCGATGCCGGGCGTGGCCGTCCACGGGGCGAGCGTAACGATCCCGGACATGGGCCGAGGTACGCTCGAATCCCTGAATCTCTATCCGCGGCTTCTTCCTCTCTTCAGGGGAAAGGTTCACATCGGCAAGGTTCGGGTCAGTGAGCCTGCGCTACAGGTCGATCTCGCCAAGATGCCGGGCCCGGGAAGGAAGAAGACCGAGCAGGATCCATCTCGATCCCTCTCGGAAAAGGCGGCCACCCTGTTCGACGAGCTGGCGTCAAAGCTACCGAACCTGGAGGTGGAGCTGGAGGCAGGAACGCTCGATCTTGTTGACGAGGGACAAACGGTCCTGCAACTCCGGGATCTCGATGCAAATGTGCTCCTTCCGCCGGCTGGGCCGGAGGCTCGCATCACCTGCAGATCGAATCTCTGGCAGGACCTGACGATAGACGGGCGTCTGAACGCGAGGGACCTCAAGGGCGGCGCGCAAATCGAACTCTCGCGATTTCTGCCTCACCTGCTCCTGGATCGTTTCTTTCCGGACGCGGGCATCGCGTGCTCTGAGTCGACCCTGTACCTGCGCATCAATGTCCGCACGGACGGCCTGCAAGAATTCCACGGCGAGGCCAAGGCCTCCGCTCCCCGGATGGCCCTGAGCCGGAACAACGAAGAGACGGTCCTCAAGGTCGAGAACCTGGGGGTCACCTTCACGATGGATGAAGACGAGACCGGCCTGACTCTCGATCAGTTGAAGCTGGACTCTCCCCGCCTGAGCATGTCCGGGAAGTTCTCAATGGACAAGACCGCACCCGGTGCCCGTCTGCATCTCGAGGCAAGGGACATGGATGTGGATGCGGCCCGGCAGGCGGCCCTGTGCCTGGGCGGGGACATTCGGCTCGTGAGGGACATCTTTGACTATGTCCGGGGAGGGCGAGTCCCCGTGATCAACTTCCGGAGCCAGGCGAGCGGGCTCGATGGGCTGGGGGCGGATGAGGCGTTTCGCATCGACGGGCGGATCGAGGATGGAAAGATCCACATCCGGGGGGTCAACCTGGACCCGGAGGAGGTAGCAGGCGACGTCGTTATCTCGCAGGGCTTCCTGGAGGGTGCAAACCTGGTTGCACGGCTTGGGAACTCCCGGGCACACGATGGAAAGCTGCGTGTCGGGCTCCATGGAGACGATGCCCCCTTTCATCTGGACATCGCGGTCGATGCAGACATGGCCGAGGTTCAGCCCCTCCTCATGCGAGTGATCAAGCACGGGACCTTCGTCAGCGAGCTGGCCCTGATGGAGAATATCGAAGGCCGGACCCAGGGGAGATTGATCCTTGGGGAAGACCTTCGGTCCGTGGAGGCAAAGGTGGACGTTTCTGAGTGCGCCATGTCCGCCCGTTACCAGCGGATCCCCTACTCGATACGGATCGAGTCCGGCCAAGTCTTGTACGAGACGGATTCGATCGCCGGCAGGGACATGAGCGGCACCTTGGGGAAATCCTCTTTTTCCGGGCTCACCTATCGCGTCAGGTTCGGTGACTCCCCCCACCTCGAGATCGAGTCCGGGCGACTCAGGCTTCTCATGGACGAGATCTACCCGTGGCTCATGTCGTACGAATCACTCCGTGACGACCTGGAGCTGTTCAGGGATGTGAAGGGGCAAATGGACCTCACGAAAATGCGTCTCCGCGGACCGCTTCTCAGAACCGCGGATTGGGACTTCGAGACGGACGTGACGGCGAAGGACCTGATCGTTGACACGCCCCTCTGCCCGAAACCGGTCCCCATCTCCGCTGGCAGGCTTACTGCCACCGAAGAAGAGCTTTCCTTCAAGGACGTGAAGGCCCGCTTCCTGGACGCCCCGGTCGTCGCGTCGGGCGTTCTTTCCGAGTACCTTGGGGGCCTCAGCAAGGCCGACGTGGACCTGAACGGGACCATCGGATCGGAATCCTTCAAATGGGTCTCCGACGACATCCTGGACCTGCCGCCCACGTTCGATCTCCGAACGCCCTTCCCGCTGGCGGACGCAAAGCTGGTGTGGAACAGGGACGGCGAAACATCCTTCAAGGGAAAGTTCATGTTCCCCATGGGGACGAAGGCCTCGATCGACCTCGTCCAGGGGCCTGAGAGCTTCGTGCTCAACAGGCTTTCCGTCCAGGACGAGAGCTCCCGCGCGACCTTTTCCGTCAGCCGGTCCGGCCGGGCATTGGGTCTCAAGTTCACGGGAGGCCTGACCAACTCGACCATGGACAGGATCTTCGTCAACAATGTTGCCCCGGACCTGAGCGTAAAAGGCGACTTCATGCTGAACATCCGGCTGGACAAGCCGGCATTTTCCAAGGCACAGGGCCACCTCGAAGCGACAAATTTCACCGTCCGGCACAGCTGGCTGGCCGGCATGAGAGTAGAGTCGCTCAGCCTGGGCGCCTCGGAAGAGGGAATCCAGGTCGATCCTTCCCACCTGATCCTGGAGGATTCGCACATCTCCATGCAGGGAGATCTGCGCTTCGACCCTGACGGCATCCGGGTCGACATGGATCTTGCCTCCGAGGGAATCGTGTGGGATGCGATAGAGAGAGTCATCGACAGGGCAAAGGCCGATGAACCTGCTGACGAAGAAGCCCCTTCCTCGTGGCCGAGCATCGAGGGAACGGTTCGCTGCAGGACGGAGTCCTTCACGTACGGAGTGTTTACCTGGAAGCCTCTCCACGCGAGTGTCACCTTCTCTCCGGAGGACGTGTGCGTAGTGGTCACTGAAGCGGACATATGCGGCATTTCGACCCTGGGAGCCGTCAACATGGACGGGGAGGAGCTATCGCTCGATTTCAGGCTGATTGCGAAGGAGGGGGATCTCGCCCCCACCTTTCCCTGCCTTTCGGATACGGAACGCCAGGTGACCGGACAATTCGACTTGACCGGTGACATCAAGGGAAAGGCCAGGGGAGATATGGTGGTTCAATCCCTGCACGGAACCATGGAATTGAACGCCCGCAACGGAAACATCCTCCAGGATCCGGTGCTGGCCAAGGTTTTCAGCGTGCTGAACGTGACCGAGGCGCTTCGCGGCAGGATGCCTGACGTGGGGAGTGACCATTTGCCCTATGATTCGCTCACGATCCAGGCAGAGCTTCGGGATGGCAACCTCATCCTGAACGAGACGATCCTGAGCGGGCCCACCGTGGGGATCGTCGGGGACGGAACCGTCCATCTGATCGACAAGAAGGTGGATATCAAGCTCATCGTGGCCCCCCTGAGAACGGTAGATTTCATCGTCGAGAAGACCCCCATCGTAAAGAACATCATGGGGGGCAAGCTTGTCACGGTCCCGGTCAGGATCGCCGGGGACTGGAAAGACCCGGACGTCACCATGCTTTCCGCCACGGCGGTTGGGACCCGGCTCCTCGGGATCATGAAGAACACGCTACTCCTCCCCGTAGAACTCGTGGAACCGGTCCTCCCCAAACAGGACGAGGAGGAGGGGTCTCCGTAGGATCCGTTGTTCCTCAGGAGCGAGGAGGCTCCGTAAGGCCCCGTCTTCCTTGACAAACCTTCCCATCCCCTTTACATTCGTTGTCTCCAATTTCCCCAAGCGGTCTACGAGTTCACCCTGATACAGGTGCTGGAATGATTCGAGGCTGGGTCTGGAAGAGGATCGTCACGGGTTTCGCATGTGCGTTGGGGTTTCTGGTCCTCACGGCCGGCCCCGTCGCCGCAGAGAGCGGCGTAACCGTCCGGTGGGACAACGGGTTTCGCATCGTCGACCAGCAGGACGAAGACCTCTACTACCTCCGACTCCGGCTGGCCTTTCAGTTCCGTTACACCTACGGCAAATTCGACGACTGTATTCTGAGCAATGCAGACCACGACTGGAGCAACTTCTTCCTGCGCAGGGCCCGCCTCTTCGCCGACGGGAATGCCCCGAACAGGAACTGGTTCTACCTTTTTCACGTCCAGCTGGAGCCCTCGGCCAAGGTGAGCCTGCACGACGCCTACGTCCGGTGGCAGAAGTTCGACGTCTTCCGCGTCTGGTTCGGCCGGGGCAAGATTCCCTACGGGCTGGAGTTCTGGCAGTCCGGCTTCGGGCAAAACGGCGTGGAGAGGACGATCTTCACGGGCGAGACCGATTCGGACGGCAAGGCAAAGGACATCTTTGGCGACACCATCGATCGGTTCTGGCCCGGAGGGAACGCCATATTCCCGGTTTCCGGCCATGTCCTCGAAGGAACCCTCTACCCGATCGGGGGGATGACCCTGTACCGATCCCAGGGGGTTTACGTGGAGGGAGACGTGCCCGTGCCCGGTTTCCGCGGTGTGCCCCTGTTCCAGTACTGGGCCGGCGTCTTCAACGGGCGGGACACCCAGGGCTTCACCAACGATACGGACGACATGCTCTACTCGCTGCGGCTGGCCTATTCCCCGTTCGGGAAGACGAGCCTGACCGTGCAGGGGGACCTGACCACGAGCCAGAGGCTCAAGGCCGCTCTTCTCTTTTCTACGTATTATTACAAGGACCAGGCGGACCTGCGGTACGACACCGGAACAGAGGCATACGTGGAGGACAAGTACGACATACAGGACTACGGATTCAACCTGGCAGCCCTTTTCCGCTACCGGGGGTTCTCCGCGGACCTGGAATTCGCCACCGAGAACTTCGACCAGCAGGGAGACACGCCGGACAGCAGCAACGACTACGACCGGCTGGGCGGCCGGATCAATCTGGGATACTTCGTCCTCCCCGAGAAGTTCGAGGTGACCTTCAAATGGGCCTACATCGAAAGACTCCACGCCAACGACACGGACGCCTCCCTGCGGACAGGTCTCGGGCTCGTCGAGACCTGTAACGGCGCGGCCGTGGAGAAGAACCTTCAGCAATACACGGTGGGCGCGAATTTCTACTTCCACGGCAACAACCAGAAGATCGCGGCCGATTACAGCCTCCTGGCCCGCGGCCTCGAGGCGGCCGACCCGGGCGGCCCGAGCGTGCAGAATCAGCAGGATCATCGGATCCGTATCATGTTCCAGCAGTTCTTCTAGCAGTGCCTCGCCTCCCAGCCCCTCGGGGTCAAACCTACGCAGGCTGTTGTTCGGGGACAGGCACCAATCTCCTTCAGACAACCACCCGAGATAGCAGAGATCGGTGCCTGTCCCCCGGTTTCTGTCCCCCGGTTTCGACAGGATCCTGTTTGGGCAACAGCCCGTGCAGGTTTGACCCTGCCGTTCCCCGCCGTTGCGGAATGAACCAAATCGAGGGTTTTCGGCATCAGACCCAGAAACGAGACTGCGGTGTTGCGTAGAGAAGCGTGAAGACAACCCGAACAGAAAGGAGAACACAAAGATGATGAAGAGCAAGAAGGGAATTTCGACTGCTTTGGCCGTTGCCTTCGTCCTTGGCCTCCTCGTGAGCGCCCCGTCAGCGGTTTCCGCGCAGGCCCATTCCGAGCAAGTCGCCCGGAAGGTCACGGAAGAGCTCAACCTGACACGGGAGGTCATCCAGATAAAGAGGAAGGCCATTGTCGCCCTGAACATGGGGTTGACCGATTATGAGGGCAAGGCGTTCTGGCCGGTGTATGACGAATACTGGGGGGAAATGAAGAAGCTGGGTGACCGCGACGTGGCCCTGATCAGCGATTTCGCCAAGCACTACGTCTACGAGAGTATGACAAACCAGAAGGCAAAAGAACTGCACCAGGAGTGGATGTCGATCAAGAAGGCCACGATCAAGCTTCAAGACAAGTATGCCAAGAAATTCAGGAAGGTGCTCCCTGAGAAGAAGGTGCTTCGATACTTCCAGATCGAGAACAAGCTCGATCTGATCATCGACTCCGAGCTGTCCGCCAGCATACCCCTGGTAAGATAGGGGTCACCCTACGTCCCCACACCCGCTCCCCGGCAAACAGGTCGGCAACGCTGGGGGGCGGTTGCGGGGTCAGCCGATTATTCCGCACTCCCCATTCCGATTTCCGCATTCGTCAGAGTGTGGGCCGGCCCGCGGCCGGACGCGTCCTGAACTTGAACTCCCCGTTCAGTCCCTCCAGAACGGCCTCATCGCGCCCGTAGAGATCCTTCTTGAAGTGCACTTCGCCGTCGGGGCCTATCTCGACCGTCCAGTAGAAGAGAAGTACCGGCACCGGCTTGGGCAGGAAGACCGTGCGTGTCTTTCCGGATTCGATCGCCTTCTTGATCTCTTCCCGGTTCCACGTCTCCGGGTCCTTCAACAACAACTCTGCCAGTTCGAAGGGCTTCTCGACCCGAATGCAGCCCGAGCTGAAGGCGCGATCGGCGCGGTCGAAGAGCGACTTGCTCGGCGTGTCGTGCAGGTAGACAAGGTGCGGGTTGGGAAAGATGAACTTGATCTGGCCCAGGGCGTTGTCAGGCCCCGGCTCTTGCCGAAGCGTGTAAGGGAGGTTTCGGGCGGAGTACTTTGACCAGTCGATGGTTGCCTGATCCACTACATTGCCATTACGATCGATGGCGTTGATGTTTCGCTCCGTCAGATAATCCGGATCCTTCTTGACGGCAGGCAGGGTGTCTTTCTCCAGGATCCCCGGAGGGATGGTCCAGGTGGGGCAGAAGACCAGGTACTTGATGTCGGATCGGAAGACCGGGGTCTTGCGATACGGCTTTCCGACCTGTGCCCGGCAGGTCCAGAGCAACCCGCCCTCCTCGCGAAACCCCACCTCGAAGCCCGCGATGTCGACGAGCACGAACTTCCCTTGCACGGCATGGAAGACCCACCGGGCGCGCTCGAGATTCACCCGGATCTGATCGATTCGGGCTTCCACCGTCACATTCGCAGCCTCCAGTGTGCCGGGGCCCACGACCCCATCGGCGGTCAATCGGTGTCGCTCCTGGAAGCGGGCGACCGCTTCTTCCAGTTCCCGGTCGAATCGGGTCGAATCCGACGCACCCCCCTCCAGGTCTCCGGTCATGGACAAGCGCTCACGCAACAGAGGCACACGCGCATCCCTCATGCCTCTCTCGAGGTTCGGCCCGGGAGGCAGGGGCTTCCATCCCCCGGCCGCCTCGATGGCCCTGTACCTTGCGAGTGCGGATTTCAACCCCTCAAAGACCGCGTGCGGGTTCCGAAGCTCTTCGAGCCTGCCTGCAAGGGAGCCGGAATCGAGCAGCCCCTGGATCACGACCGCGGGATCCCGGTCGTTGATCTCCCGGGCGAGATTCCAGTGGGGATCCAGGCCCTCGGGGTCGACCTTGCCGAAATTGAGGTGGTATCCCAGCCGGACGAGGCTGTCGGTGAGCAACAGGTCCAGATCGGCCGACAAGACGGGATCAGGGCTCTCCCCTGCCCTCTCCTCCGCAAGCAGCTCTCGAAGTGCTCCCAGGTGGTAGTCCGCAGGGTCGAGTCCATCCTCCTTGATCCCGGTGACGGCATGCAGCAGATCCTCTACGTTCTGCGGATCGGTCCAGGCCGGCCGGAAGCCGTTCCCCTCATAGATGTCCGGCAGGACCGTGCGGGATGCTACCTTCTGCCCCCGGACCATCAACTCCCCGGTGGCCTCGAGTTGCTCGACCTTGCTCCGGATGATCTCGACCGTGGGATCGTCCTGCGCAACGGCCCAGCCGACGATCATCAGGGAAACAGAAACACAGGCCGTTACGAGCTTGGTCGGGTTTCTCATGGGTTGTCACTCCCCCAGGTCTTCGATGACCCGCGCGCCTCCCACAAACGATATCCCCTGTGCGGCCGCGGTGCCGATCAGAACGGTCTCCACCACAGGCGCAGCGACGGCTGTCTCGGCCTTCCACCGCACGACGAAGCTCGCTCCCAGCCCGCCCCTCTTGTCCGACTCGCCTACGACGAATTCTGCAGCGGCGAAGGGGGCTATCGGCTTTGGCGGCTCGGTGATGAACTGCCGAATCATCGACCCCTTTGCATCTCGGTATTCCACAGAGAAGACCGTGATGGGGTGGGAAGGGTCGGCGTTGCGGACGCTCAGGGTTGCAGTGAGCAGAAAGGGCTGATTCCTGTCCCCATGAAGGACGTGGGAGTAGGCCGGCACGTAGAGGGTCTGCCCCTTGGATCGTACCGGCTTGTCTCCGGCGAGGGCCGGCAGGGTGACGACCGTTGTCAGAAACAGAGCGCTCAAGAGAAGGTACGACGAACGCCTCATTCTTGTCCCCCCTTCTATTTGATCCGTTCCAGGTACGGGAGCCATCGCGTCAGGACCTTGTCCACGGTCCCGTCGGTCTTCCACGTCGCCAGAATGCCGTTGACCGAGTTCAACAGCTCCTCGTCATCCCGCCTCACCCCCCAGGCAAGAGGCTCTTCGCTGAAGGCCTCCCAGAAGCCGGAAATCTCCGCCTCGTTCTCCGAAACGAGCCAGACGATGCCGGGCCCGTCCGACATGAAGAGATCGATTCTCTTATTCTTGAGCTCCTGGGCCGCATGACGAACCTCGGCGATCGCCACCCTTCTCGCGTGGACGAGGCTCTTCTGAACAAAGGCGTCTGCCGTCGTCCCAGGGATCACGCCCACGTTCCCGGAGGTCTTCAGGATCTTCTCGCGGGAGTCGTACTTGTTCGCGTCTTCGGAACGCATGGCGACCACGAGCCTGGCCGAGAAGTAAGGGTCGGTGAAACGGATGCGCATCTGCCTGGCCCGCGTTGCAGTCATGCCGGACATGACCAGGTCGACCTTTCCTTCCATGAGCGCAGGGATCAGCTTATCCCAGCCCATGGGCAGAAAATACACGGCCCGACCGAACTTCCGTGCCAGGAGGCGGGCAAAGTCCGCCTCCACGCCCGCGTACCTCCCGTCCAGCATGAAGATCATGGGAGGCGAGACGGGGGTCATGCCGATCCGCAACGGCTCGGCCTGAGGCGGGCGAAGATCCTGGCTGTCCTGCTTCGACTTGCTGCAGGCGCCGAAGAGGAGGCAGGACACGAGAAGGGCGATGACTGCTATCCGTGATTGTCTCATGGCCACCTGGCTCCTTTGTGGAGGTTATCCGGAAGAGGCGTTTGCCGGCATCACGACATGTCCGGCGGTTGTCCCGTGCTTGCCAGGACGTTGCCCCACAGCCTGCCTTCCGGGTCAATCTGCTTCGGTCGTGACACGGCAAGGGGAATCGGAACATGGACAAATTCCCGTCTCCAATTGCTCACCAGCATGTCCGTCCTGCCGGTCATCCCCGCATGCACAGCGTTGTGGCCCAGAAGCAGGCAGAACACGGAGTCGTGGGGGTTGGCAGGCATACTGCGGATCGTGTAACTGGGGTCGATGTACTTCAGGTTCGCCTCCGTGCCGATCTTATTGAAATAGTCCTTGATCTCGTCCCGTAGAAAGGTGCCGATGTCGCTCAGGCGAACGTTTCCGGAGGCATCCCGTTCTCCCGTTGCCTTTAACAGGTCCTGGCCGGCCCCCTCGCCCACCACGATGACCGCGTGGCCCCGTTTCTCCAGGCGCAGGCGCAGAGCCTCGAGGAAGGCGTCGAGGGAGAAGGGGACCTCGGGCACGAGACAGAAGTTGACATCGCTGATCGCCAGGGCCGCGTGGGCTGCGATGAAGCCGGACTCCCGGCCCATCAGCTTCACCAGGCCGATACCGTTCCTCGCCCCCTCGGCCTCTGCATGGGCCGAGTAGATCGCTGTGGCCGCCTCGGACACGGCCGTCTCGAACCCGAAGGACTTTTCCACATACGAAATATCGTTGTCGATCGTCTTGGGCACGCCGATGACCCCGATCTTCAACCCCCGTCGCCCGATTTCTTCGGCAATGGTGTGGGCTCCGCGCAGGGTGCCGTCCCCTCCGATGGCAAACAGGATCCCCACGTTCATTCGTTCGAGCGTGTCGACCATGTCCGAGACATCCTGGTCCCCCCTCGACGACCCCAGGATCGTGCCCCCTTTCTCGTGGATGTCGGCAACCTCTTCCGGCGTCAGTTCAAGGGGGGCGTCACCGTACTGGTAGGAAAGCCCTTCGTAACCGTACCGGAAACCGAACACGGTCCGAACCCCATAGTGGTGAAAGAGGCTCATCACAATCGCCCGGATCACGTCGTTCAGTCCCGGGCAGAGGCCCCCGCAGGTGACGATCCCGCACTTGAGCTTCGAGGGATCGAAGTAGATCGTCTCCCTGGGGCCGGCCATCTCGAGGGTGGGCGGCCTCTTTCCCTCTGCGAGGAGGGACTCGATCTCTGCCAGGTTCGAGTGGTAGAGGACACTCTCCTCTTCGCTCACGAACTGAGCGCCGGTCATGGGGGAAGGGATGCGGCAGTCGCTCAACCTGGACACCGCAAAGTCCAGATCGCTGTTCTTCATCGTGAACCTCCGGGAGCATCAGGGTCTCGGGTTTCGGCCCTTTCCCTTATAACATCCAAGGGGGCGAAAAACTACCTTGTCCGCTGCTCCCAAAGGCCTCGCTCCTTCCGGTCACGCACTCAGCAGCCAAGCAGGCCTGCCGCCTCCCGGAGAACCTCGGCGCTCTTGCGGAGCGCCTCTCGCTCCTCCCCGGACAGTGCGGGCCTGAGCTCAGCACCTATGCCCCCGGCGCCCAGTACCCGGGGCAGAGAAAGGCTCACTTCATCCAACCCCTCCATGGCTCTGCTCGTGCTGGAGAGGGTCAGCACCATACGCTCGTCGTCGCGGATGGCGCGGATGATCCTGGCAAGCGCGGCCCCGATCCCGTGGTAGGTTGCCCCCTTGCCCTCGATGATCCGATAGGCCGCACGCCGAACGCCTTCGTCGATCCGGGCCTTCGCTTCCTCTGTGAGAGGACGGCCCGCCTGCCCTGCAAAATCGAGAATGGGAACCCCGCCCACCCGGGCGCTCGACCAGACGAGTACCTCCGAGTCCCCATGCTCCCCAAGCACATACGCGTGCACGGATTGAGGGGCAACGCCCAGATGCTCACCCAGGAGGGCACGGAATCTGGCCGTGTCGAGGATCGTGCCGGAGCCGATGACCCGACCTGCGGGAAGGCCGGACATTCGCGTGACGACCTGGGTCATCACATCCACCGGGTTGGAGGCCACGAGGAGGATCGCCTCCGGAGCGCTCTCCATCACCCGGGTGAGGACATCCCGGAACACCTCGGCATTCCGCTCGAGCAGTTGAAGGCGCGTTTCCCCCGGACGTTGGGCCACCCCACATGCGAGCACCACCGCCTCCGCCCCCCGGAGGTCCGGGTAGTCCCCGGCAGCGATCCGCACGGGGGTGGCGAACGGGGTCGCATGGAGAATATCTTCCGCATGCGCCCGGGCCACCGCCGGATTCAGGTCGATAAGAACCAGGTCTCTTGCTGCCCCCTCGAGGGCCATGGCGTAAGCAGCCGTGCTGCCGACGAGCCCACATCCGACAATGCCTACCTTCATGTTCCACCTCATTCATTGGATTCGGTAACCACGAGGGGGGTTCCATATCCGACTCGGCCCAATGTACAGGCCGGGGAGCCGTCGGAAGGGGTCTTCCGACCTAACCGATCCAAAGGCCGAAGAGCCGTTGGAAGAGGTCTTCCGACAGGAGCAGAACGCACAAGGCAACGATCGTGATTCCCAGCAGCTTTCTCCTGGTAACGGACTCGCCGAGAAAGACCACCCCCAGGATATAGCTCAAGATGAAGTTCGTCTGGATGAAGGGGGAGATCAGGGAGACGTCCACCTCCTCGAGGGCCTTGAGCATGGACAGGCACGCGGAGGCGAACAGAATCCCGCACAAGGGGGCGATCTGAAAGACGACCCGGTTCAACTGGTACTTTTCGTGAAGTGCAACGTAGAGGTTGATCAGGATGTGGGCGGTTGCGGATTGCACGATCAAGAACGTGAGCGGGTTCACGCCATGGGTGGAGGCGATCTTGTAGACGATGTCAAAGACCCCGAAGGCCATGCATGCGGTCATGGCGGGAACGAGGGATTTCAGTGCGGGCCGGTTCTCTCGCCTGTAGTGGTCGAAAAACAGGGAGACCGCCAGACCGGCCAGCAGGAGCAGCAGCCCCTTCTGTGCGGTAAGGGGCTCGCCGAGAAACAGGATGGCACCAATGGCGGTGGGGATGAAGCTCAGCCGCACCACGGCGATGTTCGTGCCCAGCTCCCCCTGTTTCATGCTCTGCAGGACGGAAAAGGCGCCCGTCATCCCCAGGGCCCCGGCCATGAGGCCCAACCAGGGGTAAGGGCTGCTCGCCACGCCCCCGTACCTGATCAGGCTTGCCGCGAGAACCGTACAGAAAAAGCAGAAACTCTGCACCACCATGAAGGATCCGGAGCGAATGCCCAGCATCTGCGCCCGCTTGTAAAGGAAGGATCCGACCGCCACGCAGACAAAGACGACCGCAGAATAGAATTTCCAGTCAAGCAAAACGCGTCCCTCTGCTGAGGTTGACCATCAACAGCCATCTGCACCGTTCACTTCTCATCACAGGCGAAAGGGAAAAGGCGAAAGGGTCAAGGGGTGGTTTACGTTTTGAAGAGGTGTTTCTAAACACGCAAATGGCCAGCCAATGATAAATATTCCCTTGATTCCCACTTCAATACTTGATCCATCCCTTTCGTCTATTATCTTACGTTCTTTACATAAGGATAACAATTTCGGTAGTTTTAGGGTGCAACCCCGACAGGACACTGCCAGAGCGGAGAGACAAAGTCATGAGCGATGAGATGTCTGTCAGCCAAAAGGAAATGCAGGGGCGCGTGGCCCATCACGGCAACACCGAGACCGTCCATAACCCGGAACCGGACTATCATCAGCCTCTTCTGGAGATCCCGCCCGAGGCGAGGAAGAGAATGTTGAACAGGCTGGCCTTCCTTTACGGCGAAGAGACTGCAAGGAAATGGCTTCCGGAGCTGGAACGGATCCTGAAGGTGTACTATGCCCACAAGCCGAAAAGACTCGTTGAACGGGAGAAGGCCCTCGTTCCGGAGGAGAGGTTCACCCAAAAGGACACCATTCTCATCACCTACGGGGATCTCGTTCGCAAGGAAGGGGAACCCCCGCTGAAAACGCTGGTCAGGTTGTGCGACACCATGCTGGCCGGGGTGAACACGGTCCACATCCTTCCCTTCTTTCCCTCCTCCTCGGACAGGGGGTTCTCGATCATCGACTTCGAGGTGGTGGACCCGAACCTGGGGTCCTGGGAGGACATCGAAGAGCTGGACACCCGTGTCCAGCTGATGTTCGACGCGGTCTTCAACCACGTATCCTCCAAGAGCCGCTACTTCCAGGAGTTCCTGAACGGAGACCGCTACTTCAAGGACCTGTTCATCTCGTATCGATCGCCCGACGAGTTGACCCCTGAGCAGCGGGAGCGAATCAGGAGGCCCCGGACGAGTGACATCCTCACCGAGTTCCAGTCCATCGATGGGCCGGTTTACGTATGGACGACCTTCTCTCCGGACCAGATCGATCTCAACTTCAAGAACCCCGAGACCCTCATACGGATCCTCGAGGTCCTGCTCATGTACATACGACGCGGGGCGGACATCCTCCGTCTGGATGCGGTCACGTACCTGTGGACAGAGCTGGGGACCTCCTGCGCGAGCCTGGAAGAGACCCACGAGATCATCAAGCTCTTCCGGGACGCTGTCGATCTGGTCGCCCCGGGAGTGGCCCTGATCACGGAGACAAATGTTCCGCACGAGGAGAACATCTCGTACTTCGGGAACGGACACGACGAAGCGCACATGGTCTACAACTTCGCCCTGCCGCCCCTGGTCCTGCACACATTCTACACGGAAGATGCCACGGCCCTGTCCGAATGGGCAGAGGGCCTGGAGACGCCCTCCAAGACCACGCATTTGTTCAACTTCCTGGACTCGCACGATGGGTTCGGGGTGATGGGCGTCAAGAACATCCTCCCGCAGGAGGCGATCGATGAGATGATCAAGAAGGCCGAAGAACACGGTGGAATGATCTCTTACCGAACCGATCGTGAGGGCGGTGAGTCCCCCTATGAGATCAACATCACGCTCTTCAGCGCCCTGAACAGGGAAGACAACGGAGAGGACGTGGACCTGCAGGTCAAGCGGCTCCTGGCCGCAAGGAATATCTCCCTCGTTCTGCAGGGCGTTCCCGGGGCCTATCTCCTCGGCCTGATCGGAAAGCGCAACGACGTGGAAGCAACCATGACCACCGAGTCGAAGCGGGCCATCAACCGGACGGTCCTCGATTATGAGCTCCTGGCCCGTTCATACGAAGACCCGGAGAACAAGCTCTATCGGATCAGGGAACTGGGGGGGCTGGTTCTCATCAGGCAGCGTCACCGAGCCTTCCATCCGAATGGCCCCCAGCAGATCCTCAAGCTGTCCCCGAACGTCTTCACCGTCTTGAGAACCTCCCCCGAGGGGGATGAGCACATCCTGACCCTGACCAACGTGGCCAACCGGGCGGGCGAGATCGAGGTTCCCCTCGATGAGGTCGGGATCCTGGACACACACTGGTACGATCTCATCCATGGGAGGGAATGGTCGGCGGAGGGCGGCAGACTCCGGATCCGGCTCGAGCCCTACGACGTCTTCTGGCTGAAGCCCGTGAGCGAAAGGTAGGGGGCAGGGATCAGGGGTCGGGGGGCAGGGGGCAGGCCCAGCGTGCGGCTCCCATCCGATGCGGAATGCGGACCGCCCGGTCGGGAAGTCCGGCTCGACCGCGTCCTCGAGACAATCCCTGTTTCAGGGCATCCAAGAAGCAATGGGGGCTCAGGTCCTTTCGCATTCGAAGATGGCTGACGAGAACAATGGATCGGGCACGGGCACGAACGGGTCAGGCAATGTCCTGAATTTGTGAACAAATAGCCACAGGAGGCCTCTCATGACAAAGAACGTACGAATGACCCTTATCGGGCTCGCTATGGGACTCATTTGGGCAACCCTTTTCGCCGGGCCCGCGTTCTCACACTGCGAGATCCCCTGCGGGATCTACGGGGACGAGATGCGGTTCGCCATGATGAAGGAGGATATCGCCACGATCGAGAAATCCATGAAGAAGATCGTGGAGCTTTCGAAGCAGGCGAGTCCGAATCAGAATCAGATCGTCCGCTGGGTGCAGAACAAGGAGCACCATGCAGACAAGATTCGGGATGTGGCAGCGCAGTACTTCCTGGCCCAGCGGGTGAAGCCTGTCTCGTCGAAGGGTTCTGCCGAACACGATGCTTACTTGAACAAGCTCGAGATCCTCCACGAGATGATCGTTACCTCGATGAAATGCAAGCAGACCACGGATCTTGCCAACGCGGAGAAGCTGAAGAGGCTCCTGGACGCGTTTTCCAAGGCGTACCTCGGCAACTAGCAGGGCTTTTCTGTCGACCTCGTAATGCTCCGGGCGAGTCTTGGCGTCGTTCGGTGCCGTTTGGGGTTCCCTCTCCGATTGGCTTGGGCTCCGTCTCTCCCTCCCCCTACAAAGTCGCCCGGCGCAAATCTCCGTGGGAACCCCAAACGGCACCGAATCACTCGATACCTGCCCAGGAGCCATGGCGAGGTCGACAGAAAAGCCCGCCAGTAAACGGCCTCACCCGAACTACCAACGGCGGGAGATCGGGACACGGAGACCGAGCGAATCGAATTCGGAACGGGGATAGCACAACGTGTGGACAGCCCTCCGTGCATGCTGCTATATTCACCACCACTCGGGGAAAGCCCTCAACCCCCTCATGTGAGAGCCGTTCGCCATGGGCCGAAAGACCTGGTTTGCCGGATGCATTCTTCCTTTCCTGATCCTCGCGTTCGTTCCGCCCGCGCAGGGTCAGGATTTCGACGCCGAGGTCCTGCGGGTGGAGCGGGGTGACCGGCTCGCGATTCGCCACCAGGGGAATGAGCTCGAACTGGCCCTCTACGGCGTGAAATGTCCTGCCCCGGACGAGCCGCATGGGAACGAAGCGCGTCAATTCACCTCGACAATGGTCTTTCAAGAGCATGTCCGCGTCCAGGTCCGGGAGCGTGAGACCGAAAGGAAGATCACGGGCTTCGTCCTGCTGCCGGACGGGACCGTACTCAACCACAGGCTCGTCCGGAACGGGCTCGCCTCCTGGGACCGGGAGAGGGCCCCGAACGATATCAAGCTGCAGACCCTCGAGGACTCTGCAAAGAACCTGCATCAGGGGATCTGGTCCCCCGCCGCCCCGGAGGCTGAACGAATCCCGAACGAGGATAGCTCTCAGCCCGTCACGGCCAGGTCTTCGAAGGAACGACCCTGGACGTCGCTTCTCTCCTCTGTCCTCGCCCTTCTCGCTGCATCTGCGATGGCACTGTTCTTCGCCCGAAAGTCCCGAAAAGCCCGGAAGGAGGAACCCGCCCCCTCTCCTCCGATTCGGAAACAGGCGCCCCCCGGGAATCAGCAGGCGGAAGAAGCTGCCGGGGCCGTTGAATCCGGCAGACACGTCATACAGGATCTGCTGGAGAGCCTCTCCGATTTCGTCTCCGACCTGCTGGAGGGCAACCTCTCGTACGATACCAGGATGAAGGACCACAAGGTCTCCATCGACCAGGCCATGACCATGGCCGGTCTGGAAGAGATCAAACGCCTGCTGGTGCACGAGATCAAGGAAATGCAGTCCACGAGCGAGGACTATCGTCGTGAGCTCGAACATGCAAACACAACGATACGAGACCAGCAGAAGATCCTGGAGCGATTCAGGATCGACTCAAAGATGGATTTCCTCACCAGG